>Ga0193743_1001286_pt1 | contig 18684 bp, 22 predicted proteins | sample L2c2metaG_FD_143038 | JGI IMG/M metagenome (GOLD analysis project Ga0193743, IMG submission 143038) | Soil microbial communities from a riparian zone of the East river system, Colorado, United States - L2c2 | ecosystem: Environmental > Terrestrial > Soil > Riparian zone | place: USA: East River... | reverse complement strand
GCAAGAAGAGTCTTTCGAAGAATACGCATGGCTGTTAGATCTCCTGAAAAAAATGACAGCGGTTTCCCCCGAAGACTACGGCAGACAATAACCTGCGTCAATGATCTCTTCCATTTGCAACCACCAGAGAATCGCGCCCATTAGCGGGTAATGGGTCATTTTGAATTACCGCTCTGGCCGGATTCTGACCCTTCAGCTTTGTGGCTATACTCAGCGAAGCTCGGCGCGGCTTTCGTGCGCCGAAACGCACGCTCAACCGCAACCCGAGGAAAATAGCGAATGCCGGATGACGATCGCACCAAGATCATTTACAGCAGGACGCCGGAATCAGCGGCCATGGTGGCAAACGTCAAACGCGCGACGGCGATCACCGCCAAACTTAACCATTTGACGTTCAACGATGCGGACGAAATTCGGGCCTTGTTCAGCGAACTTATCGGTAAAAAGGTGGACGAGAGCTTTTTACTGATCCCTCCATTTTTTACTGCCGGTGGGGACGAAATCCGCGTCGGGCATAATGTCTTCGTAAATCAGAACTGCACTTTCTATGACCTTGGCGGCCTCGACATCGCAGACGATGTGATGATCGGGCCAAATGTGAGCATTATCACGACGGGCCATCCCCTTGAACCCTCGCAGCGACGCGCCACCACAATCGGAAAGCCCATCGTGATTGAGAAAAGCGTGTGGATCGCAGCCGGCGCGACCATCATCGGTGGCGTAACAGTAGGCGAGAATTCGGTCGTCGCGGCAGGTTCGGTAGTCACCAGGGACGTCCCCCCGAATACTCTTGTCGGAGGAAATCCGGCGCGGGTCATTCGTTCGATTGGCGACTGAGGGAACGTCCACAAGGGGGTCGAAACTGGAACTTCAAACTGACCCACTCCCATCAGCGCCTCGAGTTGACTTCCTGCGGCGTCAACGCTACTCTGAAAATGCGATGCGTTCGCTGAACCTCCATCACGGGCATCACCACCATCATCATGCACTGAGCGTGTTGGCGGCTGTGTCCGGTGTGGCGAAGTAACGAAGCTCGAGACCACAGGATTCTGAAAGGCCCGCTAACGCGCACTCCGCGAGCGGGCCTTTTCTTGTGTCAACGAAAGACGGGAGATTTGAGATGGCAGACGCAGTAAAGATCGACTTTGCCAAGATGGACGGTCTGGTGCCGGGCATCGTGCAAGACTGGAAGACCGGCGAGATGCTCATGCTCGGCTTCCTCAACGAGACCAGCTATCAGAAGACCCTGGAGACGGGATTCGTCACCTTCTGGAGCCGCACCCGAGCCAAGCTCTGGATGAAGGGCGAGACCAGCGGAAACCGCCTGCGCGTCATCGAGGCCTCCACCGACTGCGACAACGATGCCCTGCTCTTCCGCGTCGAAGTTGAGGGCGACGGCCTTGTCTGCCATGAAGGCACCGTAAGCTGTTTCACCAAAAAGATCGAAACGGAGACGAAGTAATGAGTGACGCCAAGAAGAAGCTGAAGCTCGGCATTCCCAAAGGCAGCCTGCAGGATGCGACGATTGCGTTGTTCCAACGCGCAGGATGGCAGATCTTCGCCAACGGCCGCAGCTACTTTCCCGCCATCGATGACGCCGAGATCGAGTGCATGCTCGTCCGTGCGCAGGAGATGGCCCGCTACGTCGAGCACGGTGCGCTCGACGCCGGCCTGACCGGAAACGACTGGGTGCTCGAGAATCAGCACGACGTCGAGTACGTCACCAGCCTCACCTACTCGAAGCAGAGCCGCCAGAAGGTAAAGTGGGTGCTTGCTGTTCCCGAGGATTCTCCCTTTCAGAAGCCCGAAGACCTCGCCGGCAAGATCATCGCCACCGAGCTGGTCGAATTCACCAAGCGCTACTTCGCCTCTAAGAACATCCCCGTCAAAGTTGAGTTCAGCTGGGGAGCCACCGAGGTCAAGCCTCCTACACTGGCCGACGCCATCGTCGAGGTCACCGAGACCGGAAATTCGCTCCGCGCCAACCGTCTGCGCATCATCGAGACTCTGATGGAGAGCGAGACCCAGCTCATCGCCAACAAGGACGCCTGGAAGGACGAATGGAAGCAGGCCAAGATCAATAACATCTCGCTGATGCTGAACGCTGCGATCGCCGCGCAGGGACGCGTGGGCCTGATGCTCAATGCACGTAAGTCTGATCTGCGCGAGGTTCTCGGCGTGCTTCCCGCGCTCAACTCGCCTACGGTCTCGCAGCTCAGCGATGCCGAGTGGGTTGCGCTCAATACCATCCTCGATGAAACCGAAGTTCGCGAAGTGATCCCCAGGCTCAAGGCCGCAGGTGCCACTGGCATCGTCGAGTATCCATTGAGCAAAGTTGTTCTGTAAGAAAGAAGACTTAACGCAAATCAACACCGATTCCTGACTTTGATCTGTGTTCATCGGTGTCAATTAATGTTTGGAGTTTGTCGATGAAGCTGGTAAAGACATACGGCCGAACCGCGAAGACTGCCGCCGCGCTGATCGCCTCTATCGAACGGCGCGGCGCGGTCAGCACCGCAAAGGTCGAGCCTGTAGTCCGCCGCATCCTCACGGATATTCGCAAAGGTGGGGACGCCTCTTTGAAGAAGTATGCCGCGAAGTTCGACGGCCTCACAAAGGGCCAGCCTCTGCGCGTCACACGCGAAGAGATGAAAGCCGCATGGGAGTCCACCGCGGCGGAGCTCCAGGCCGCGATGATGATCGCGCGCGCCAACATTCTCGCCTTCGCCGAAGCACAGCTCCCGCGGGAGTGGAGCATCTCCACAACCAAGGGAGTCAAGACCGGCCAGATCGTTCGCCCGCTCGACAGCGTCGGCTGCTACGTCCCGGGAGGTCGCTACCCGCTCCCCTCCACACTGCTGATGACCGTAACTCCAGCGCAGGTCGCGGGCGTCGAGCGTATCGTCGTCTGCTCTCCGAAGCCCGCGCGCGAAACCCTCGCCGCTGCATGGCTCGCCGGGGTCACCGAGTTCTATCGCATCGGCGGAGCACAAGCCATCGCGGCACTCTCCTACGGCACGGCAACCATCGCGCCAGTCAACAAGATCGTCGGCCCTGGCAATACCTTCGTTACCGCAGCCAAACAGCTCGTCTCGACCGAGTGCGGCATCGACATGCCCGCAGGCCCGACCGAGATTGTCGTTACCAGCGAGCACGGCTACGCTCCGGGCATCGCTGCCGATCTCGTCGCGCAAGCCGAGCACGACCCCGAGACGCTCGCCGTCCTTATCACCAGTAACAAAACACTTGCTGAGGCTATCACCGCCGAAGTCAAAGCACAGGCAAAAGACAATAAGATCGCCCGGCAGTCACTTGCCGCGCAGGGTGCAATATTTGTCACTCGATCTGTTAAAGAGGCAAGAGCGTTGACCAACCGCCTCGCCCCCGAGCACCTCACCGTCGATTCCGCCGACGATCTCAAGTGGGTCTCGAACGCGGGCTCGGTCTTCGTCGGCGACTACGCTCCGCAGTCGATGGGGGACTACATCTCCGGCCCCAACCACGTTCTTCCCACCGGCCGCGTCGGGCGCATCCGCGGAGGCCTCAGCGCGCTCGACTTCGTCAAGATCATCACCGTGCAGGAGTACACTCGCAAGGGCCTCCGTAGGCTCGGTCCGCACGCCATCTCCCTCGCAACCGCCGAAGGACTGACCGGCCACGCCGAAAGCGTCCGCATCCGAATGAGGTAAACATGAGCGCAGTCACCAAAGCCGCAACCGTACAGCCACGCCAAGCCGTTCTCGAGATGCCGGAGTATCACCCTCCGCTCGCTGGCCGCGATGCTCTGCGTCTCGACTTCAACGAGAACACGCTCGCCCCTTCGCCGCTCGTTCTGGACAGGCTGAAGCGGATCACCGCCGAAGGACTGACCAAGTATCCTGAGCGCGAGCCGGTGGAACGCAAGGTAGCTGCGCATTTCGGACTCGATTTCTCGCAGCTCTTGCTGACCAACGGCGTTGATGAGGCGATTCACCTGATGTGTTGCGCCTTCCTGGAGCCGGATGACGAGGCTTTGATCGCGACGCCTTCCTTCTTCATGTACGACGTCAGTATTGCCATGATGACGCGTGGTCTGAGCAAGGTGCAGGCCGACGAGACGCTGCAGTTTCCCTTCGAGCGCTTTCTCGCCGCCATCAATGAGCGCACCAAGCTCATTATCGTCGCCTCCCCGAACAACCCCACGGGAGCCACGGCCAGCCGCGCCGAGTTGCTGGCCATCGCTAACGCCGCTCCACACGCCGTCCTGATGGTCGATGAGGCTTATTTCCACTTCCATGGCGAAACCGTACTCGGCGATCTCGCCACCACTCCCAACCTCATCGTCACCCGCACTTTCTCAAAAGCCTATGGGCTCGCAAACCTCCGCATCGGCATGCTCGCCGGAAGCCCTGAGCTCATCGGCTATCTGCGCAAGGTAAGCTCGCCCTACAACGTCAACGGCGTCGCGCTCGACTGCCTCACCGCAGCCATCGAAGATGATGCCTACATTACCTGGTATGCGGAACAGATTCGCATCGGACGCGAGCGCATGATGGGCGGCCTCGACGAGCTGGGCGTGCACTACTTTCCCAGCGCGGCCAACTTTGTCCTGATGAAGATCGGCCCACTCCACAAGGAGCTCGTCACCGCCATGCGTCGCCAGGGCGTCCTCCTCCGCGACCGCTCGTCAGACCCCGGCTGCGATGGCTACGTCCGCATCACTATCGGCATCGGCGATCAGGTCACACGCGGACTCGAAGCCCTGAAGGCCTCACTCGATGAAATCGGTTGGAAGCCCGTCTACGGTTTCAGCCCCACAGAAAACAAGAAAGCACAGGAGCTCTAGAAGAAATGGCTGCAAATAAGAAGCTGCGCACGGCAACGATCAAGCGCGACACTACAGAGACCCAGATTGCGCTGAAGCTCAACATCGACGGCACCGGCGTCTACAAGGTCGCCACCGGCATCCGTTTCTTCGACCATATGCTTGAGCTCTTTACTCGCCATGGCGGCTTCGACCTCACGCTCACCTGCAAGGGCGACCTCGACGTCGATCAACACCACACCGTCGAGGACGTTGGCATCGCGCTGGGCGAGGCCTTCAACAAGGCGCTCGGCGACAAGAAAGGCATCCTTCGCGCCGGATACTTCGTCATGGCGATGGATGAAACCCTCGCCGTCGCCGCCGTCGATCTCTCCGGTCGCGTCGCTTATGTTGTGGACGACAAAGTGAAAGTCCGTCTCGTCGGAGACTTCCAGTCCGAGCTGCTGGCCGACTTCTTCGACGGCTTCGCCCGCGGAGCCAAAGCCAACGTCCACGTAAAGACGATGTACGGCCGCTCGAACCACCACAAGATCGAAGCCATCTTCAAAGCCTTCGCCCGTGCCCTCCGCGGAGCTTGTTCCCGCGACGAACGCATGGCCGAGATTCTTCCCAGCACCAAAGGATTGTTGTAGAAACGAGAACCTAGTGCGAGACAAAAGTTTCGAAATAGGAAAATATCTATTGGCTGCAAATGCGATCTACTTCTTCATCGCACTTACGACAGTGAGTTCCCATGTCTCGAACAGAGTTTGGGGAAACTGTATTGGACTTGGGTTCCTGTTAGGCATGGTAAGTATCGTTCTAAGTTTGTTCGGGCGGGGAATAAGGAAGTTACCCATTTTCTTAATTGCATGCGGTGAAACCTTTATCTGGTGGTTTATGGCAATCGGCCTATGATCGAAGTCATCGACTACAAAGCGGGCAATCTCACAAGCGTCCTCAAAGCGCTTCACTACCTCGGTGCAGAAACACACGTCACGCAATCACCGGACGACGTGCGTAACACGACGAAGATCGTCCTTCCAGGCGTCGGCCACTTCCAGGCAACACAACTCCTGCATGACCTCGATCTCACCGAGGCCACCCGCGAGGCCATCGCGCGCGGAGTTCCCTTCCTCGGAATCTGCGTCGGCCTGCAGTGGCTCTACGAAGGTTCCACTGAGGCAGAAAACACTCCCGGCCTCGGACATTTCACTTCGAAGTGTGAGCGTTTCCCCGCGACCTACAATAACGCCGAGCTGAAGAGCCCGCATGTAGGCTGGAACTCGATCGAGAACATTCGCGAAGACTCACGCTTGCTGCGCGGAGTCGCAAACGGCGGCTTCGTCTACTACACCCACTCCTGGCGCGCTCCGGTGAGCGCCGACACCGCCGCCTCAACCAACTATGGTGGCGACTTCACTGCAACCGTCGAGCGCGACAACGTGATGGGCGTGCAGTTTCATCCCGAGAAGTCCAGCACGGTGGGCCTGCAAATTCTCAAAAACTTCGTGGAGCTATAAGAAAATGCCCTTTGTTTATGAAGTAATGCTCGCCAAAGAGTCACCGCAGCCCGACTACAAGCTCACGCAGCAACTTGTCCCCGCCGGGACGCTGGTTGGCACAGGCCAGAACATCGCTGTCCTCTCAGACGGCAGAAACGAGTTTCACCTGCGCGCACCACTGCAAGGCTTGTTGGTCGGATGGTTCGCCGCAAGCGGAGACGCTCTCGATCCCGACGAAGCTGTCGCGCGCATCGTGGCCGAAGGAGCCGAACGCCCCACCGACCCCGTGATTCCCGTGAGGTCGCAGCCATGCTGACCAAACGTATCATCGCCTGTCTCGACGTCCGCGACGGACGTGTAGTAAAAGGCATTCAGTTTGTCGACATCATCGACGCCGGCGACCCCGCCGAACTCGCGCACCGTCACGCCGCTGCCGGAGCCGACGAGATCGTCCTGCTCGACATCACCGCCACGCACGAGGGCCGCGGCACTCTGCTCGACACCGTCAAGCGCACGGCTGCCACACTCTTCATCCCCTTCACCGTCGGCGGAGGTATCCGTTCGGCAGAAGACGCCGCCGCCGTCTTCGACGCCGGTGCTGACAAGGTAAGCGTCAACTCCTCGGCCATCGCACGGCCCGAACTCATCGGCGAAATCGGCTCCAGCTTCGGCGCACAGGCCGTCATCGTCGCCATCGACGCCCGCCGCGCCGCCAACTCCGCCGATCCCATTGGCGACGCCGAGGTCTACGTCGCAGGCGGCCGCAAGCCCACCGGCCGCAAGGTCGTCGAGTGGGCCCGCGAGGCCGAGCAGCGTGGCGCAGGCGAGATTCTGCTGACCAGCATGGACACCGACGGCATGCGTTCCGGCTTCGACTGCGAGCTCACCGCGCGCGTCTCGCAGGCCGTCCAGATTCCCGTCATCGCCTCCGGTGGCGCAGGTTCGGCGGCACACTTTGCCGATGTCTTCGGTCGCGGCAAGGCCGACGCCGCACTCGCAGCCAGCATCTTCCATTTCGGCGTCACTGACTCTCGCGAGCTCAAGGCCGAGCTCCAATGCGCAGGGATCGCAGTAAGGCTCCCGTGCTAGGACCGCGCAAGGAACGATTCGTCTGGTACTCCTTCTGGAGCCTTCAGGCACTGGGACTGCTCTGTCTCGGCGGCGGCGAATCCTTCGCGATCACCCGCATTGGTTTCATTGCCCGCATTATCGCTGTCATCGTCCTCGAACCTGGCTTCATCGTCATGCAGGCAGTCGCCGACCACATCTTTTTCCACATCGCCGCAGTTACTGATACGCAACAGTTCTGGCTGGGTGCCGTCAGCGCCGTCGCCTTCAACGCCGTCTTTCTTCTCATCATCCTGCTTTTCATCCGCAACATCCGTCCCTCGCGACAGAACTGAGAAAATACAGCATGCTCATCCCATCCATCGACCTCATGGGCGGCCGTATCGTCCAGCTCGTTCAGGGCGAAAAACTCGAGCTCGCCTTCGACGATTTCGACTACTGGATTGAACGCTTCAGCAAATATCCTCTCGTCCAGCTCATCGACCTCGACGCCGCCATGCGCCAGGGCTCGAACGCCGATCTAATCTCACAGTTCACCTCGAAGCTACCCTGCCAGGTTGGAGGCGGCCTGCGCACCGCCGAAGACGGTAAGCGCATGCTCGACCTCGGCGCAAAGCGCGTGATCTACGGATCGTCGCTCTTCAGTGGAGACAACGAAGCCGACCGCAAGCGCCACCCGCTCATCAATCTCGACTTTGCCGCGAAGCTGCGCGACGCGCTCGGCGAAGAGCAGCTCGTCTTCTCGGTCGACACCAAAGGCGGCCAGGTCGCCGTGCGCGGATGGAAGGAGAACGTCGCGCTCACCCCGGAAGAGGCCGTCACCTGGCTCGAGGACTTCTGTACCGCCTTCCTCTACACCCACGTCGACACCGAAGGCACCATGACCGGCTTTCCCATCGACGTCGCCGCCATCTTGCGCGCTACAACGGCCAAACAATTGATCGTCGCTGGAGGCATCAAGGAGCGCGCCGAGGTCGACGCGCTCGACGCCATGGGCGTGGACGCAGTAGCAGGAATGGCTGTCTATTCCGGCGCTATGGAAGCTTAGTTGTTGTCAGGGCTGTCAGGCAGAGCGTAATAACCCTTGCGCGCCTGCACCTTGGTGTCCTTGCCGCAGCTGATGTTCAGAGTGCGGAATGTTCCGTCGGCCTTCAGATTCGTTGGCGTATAGCTGGCCAGGTACTGGGTCCGCAGCTCATCCTGGATCTGGTTGAAGGCGTCCTCAAGCTTCTTTCCGTTGCTTCCAACATTAATCATGCGTCCGCCGGTCTCGCGGGTTAGACGGTCCATGTCACCGGCACCCGAGTACCCAAAGCCCCCATAGAAGCCACGGTCCGCAATCAGGATAACGTAGATGATCGCGTTGGACTTCTGGGCCGCTTCGGCCGCCGATTTCAGCGTCTCCTGCGATCCCTGGTCTCCGCCGTCGGTCAGCAACACCAGCACCTTCCGTCCGGCCTCCTGGCGAAGCTTATCGTGGGCGGCCAGATAGACCGCGTCGTACAGCAGCGTTCCGCGAGGCGTGCCGTTGCCTGTCACCGAGCCCGTCCCGGCTCCAGTGTTGATGCTGGCCTTGTTGAGAGCTCGCTTCAGCTCGCTGGGCGAGTTGGTGTAATCCGCCAGCAGGTCGACGTTGATGTCGAAGGAGATTAGGAAGGCCTCGTCCTTCGGTGTCAGCACGTCCTTCAGGAACTCCGCTCCGGCCTCCTGCTCCATGGGAAGGACGTTCTGCATGCTGCCGCTGGTGTCGAGCAGGATTCCAATCGTCAGGGGAAGATTCTTCTCCTGGGTGAAGTTCTTGACCTTCTGTAGTGCCTTGTCTTCGTAGATCTCGCAGTCGTCCTTGTGGAGGTTGGTGATGTACCCGTTCTTGTCGCGGACCGAGAAATAGAGGTTCACCAGGTTGACGTTCACCTTCAAAGTCTGGACGTCGCCGATATCGGTCGGCTGCTCTCCCGGGGCCGAACTGGATGGCGGCGGGCCTCCGGGCGACGGAGCCTCCTGGGCGCGCAGAACGGACGCGGAGCCAGGGGAAAGGAGGAACAGGGCGGCAAAAAGGCACAGGAAGGGACGCATGTTCTCATTAGACGGGCAAGCATGCCGCGGAGTCAGCGAAAAAATGATCCTGGGCGTGGTTCGGATGTCGTCCTCCACGGCGCGCCAACGTCCGGGTGGGCAGATGCGTCCTACAAGGAGGAGGCGACGGTATCGTCATTGTGATAGCCTCCTTATTCTGTCGCTGGTACTCTGGTAGCTGGTAACGCTCAGAGCCGGCAGGCCTGGGTGGAAGTTTGTACGGGGGTTTTGATTGGTCAGGCAAAGCATATTGGCGGGAGTTCTGGCGTTTATGACGCTGGGGCAGCAGCAGACACAGACGACGACCGAGGAGGCCTCGGCTGCGCAGCAGATTCCTGATGCACCGCGCCCGCAGGTCGGTCTGCCTGCACTCAACACCATCAAGCCCGGTATGGGAACCACGCCAAACTCCAATGGAGATCAGCCTCCGGCGGATCAGCAGGCTCCGCCTTCCAGCCTGCCTTCCACGCCCGACTCGCAGCAGCACCCGGATGACGGGCCGCCGCCGGATCTTCCGGCCAAGGGAGAGGGTGTCAAAGACTTCACGCTGAAGGTGCGTACGAACTTCGTCGAGGTCCCCTTCACCGTCAAGGACAAGAAGCAGCAGCTGGTTCCCGGCATCACCTGGCGCGAGGTCAGGATCTACGAGAACAACCTTCCGCAGCGCATGAGCATATTTACGGTCGATCCGTGGCCGCTTTCGGTCGCCATCGTGATCGACCAGAGCCTGACGCCGGACAACATGGCCAAGGTGAACAACTCGCTGGCCGCCCTGCAGGGCGCCTTCGCCCCCTATGACGAGGTGGCGCTCTATACCTACAACAACGGCCCGCAGAAGCGCACCGACTTTACCGCCGCCAACAGTGCCCGGCTGGAGTTTGCCCTCAACAACTCCAAGAGCACCGGCCGCGAGACCTACATGAACATGGGCGGACCTCTGGCCCAGACGACGGTGATCAACGGACGTCAGTTTGATCCGAATACGGCTCCCATTCGCAACAGCCAGGCACTGGAGCTCAAGGTCCCCAAAGAAGTCCATACTCTCAACGACGCGATCCTGGAGGCCGCCAAGTCGATGCCGACGCGCGGCAGGGACCGCCGCCGCGTGATCTACGTGATCAGCGACGGCAAGGAGTATGGCTCCAAGGCCAAGACCAAGCAAGTGATCCAATATCTGCAGACCAACAAGATCTCGGTCTATGGCACCCTGGTGGGCGACTCCTCTCTGCCCGTCATCGGCTTCCTCGACAAGATTCATCTGCCTTACACCATGCGCGACAACGTCCTGCCCATCTATACGGGCGAGACCGGCGGCAACCTGGATGCCGAGTTCCGTCAGCGCGGCATCGAAGAGAGCTTCCAGAACATCTTCAAAGAGGTCCGGACCCAGTACACGATCGGCTACTACACGCATCAGCCGTTTATCGACGGCAAGTACCGGACGATCGAGGTGCGCGTCCTGCGGCCAAATGTGACGATCATCGCCAAGAAGGGCTACATCCCGACGGCGAGCGACTCCGGTCCGGTGAACGTCATCACCCCGAACAAATAACTGCGGTCGATGCTTGAAACCAACGTATGGTTCGCGCTGGCGTCTGCCGTCTTGTGGGGCGGCGGCGACTTCTCCGGCGGCATGGGAGCCAAGCAGGCGGGCGGCTCGATGGCCGGCGCTCTGCGCGTGGTTCTGACGAGCCATACGGCCAGCTTCTGCATCCTGGTTGTTATCGCCACCCTGAAGGGCGACCAGTTTCCCCATGGCGGCCCGCTGTTGTGGGGGCTGTTGGCCGGGGTGATGGGCGGTCTTTCCCTCACAGGCTTTTACGTTGCTCTTGCGCGAGGAGCGATGGGCGTCTCGGCGGCGATCAGCGGGCTGCTGGCGGCGGCGATTCCGGCGGCAGTCTCGATCGCGAAAGAGGGCTCTCCGGGGTGGCTGCGGATAGCCGGGTTCGGGATTGCCGGGGCCGCGATCTGGATGATCGCGGCGGGCGATAACCCTGAGGCCAAGCCGGTCTCGCGCGGAACAACCTGGCTCGCCATTCTCTCCGGTGCGGGCTTCGGCGTCTATTTCACCGCCCTGAAGTTCGCCGGGGTGGCGGGGGTGGTCTGGCCGATGGCGACTGCCAGGATCGGAAGCCTGACGACCTGCTCGTTGATGCTGCTGATTACCCTGCTGGCCGGAGGGACGGGCCGGGAGAACGGATGGCTGCCCCGGCGGGCGGTGCTGTGGGCGCTCTTGACGGCGCTGCTGGATACTTCGGGCAACCTGCTCTTTATTGCCTCGACCCGGGCGGGAAGGCTGGACGTTGCGGCGGTCCTGGCGTCGCTCTATCCGGCGTCGACGATCCTGCTGGCGGCATGGATGCTCCACGAGAAGCCTACGCGGCGGCAGGGCCTGGGAATGCTGGTGGCCGCTGCGGCGGTGGTGATGATCACCCTGTAGTCCCCTCCCCCTCTATTTTGCGCAAAGTCTTCAATGCAAATGATTTAGCCTTGGACTAATGCGGTAAAGTATTACATATAAAAGGCTTACGGATAAGATATTCAATACATTCGACTTGTTTCGATTTGGGAAGCCCAGTCGACTCTGCGATCGACTTTCCACCTGAATCTATTTTACGAGAGCCGAGTGAACTGATCGGCAACCTTCATGCCATTTGTTTTGTTTGATATGAGTACGGATCGGGCTTGACAGGAGACGCCAAGCCACCAGCCCAGCAAGGTGAGGCAGGCGAAGAGCCCCACAACGACGAGGTTTGGGTAGACGACGATTCCGTGGATGTGGGGCTCGTGACCGGGGATGCCTGCCCAATACGAGGCAGGGGTGAGCAGCTGAGGGACGTAGAAGAAGGGCGTCCAGTAGGAAAGTGAGAGGAGCGCGGCGGCGGTGAAGGCTGTCGCGGGCTCCTTTGAGCGGCGCCAGAGCAACCAGGTGGCGGTTGCGGCCACTCCGGCGAAGAGGAAGAGCAGAATGGCGGAGTGATAGCGGGCGTGGGGGTGCCAGAGCGGATTGAGCAGATGGTTCGGGCTCCAGTCGAGGAGGAAGGACATTATGGCCCCGCCGACGAGGACAAAGGTCAGGAGAAGTTTTCCGATGAGAGCGCGATTCATTTTGCAGGCCTCCTCTCAGCTATTTACTGAGTGATTGCTCACTTTATAAAATACCCAAAGAGATTGCAAGCTTCCTGATCGGTTTATGCGAGGTTTACGGGATGGAGACCGCAAAGAAGGCCACGAGGCCTCGAGGAAGGCCGAGCCGCAAGGCTGAGATCGTAGCGGCCGCCGAGGCGCTGTTACGGGAGAAGGGGCTGGCGGGGGTGACGACACGGGCGATTGCCGAGAGTGTTCCCTGCTCGGAGGGGGCGATCTACGTCCACTTTGAAGACAGGCTGGCATTGATTCTGGCAGTGCTGGAGGAGAGCCTGCCTGAGATGCTGGTTCCGCTGCATGAGTTGAAGGACAAGATTGGAATGGATACCGTGGAGGCCAACCTGGCCATCGCCCTGAGAGGCTTGCTTCAGTTTCATCAGCGGGTGATGGTGATGATGTGTTCCCTGATTGGCGAACCGGAGCTGAAGGCGAGGTTCAGGCAGTCGCTGGCCGGACAGGGGCGAGGGCCAGAGCGTGGGGTGGCAACTCTGGCGAGGTACATCGAAGAGGAGAAGGCGCTGGGGAGGGTGGCGGCTCGCGTGGATGCGAAGCAGGCGGCGAAGGCCTTGATGGCAGGCTCGTTCTTTCATGTGTTCACCGAGCAACTGCTGGGTGGGGAGGAGCCGATGGATGCAACGGGGCTGGTTGCGATGGTGTTGGGTTAGGAGAAGGAACTCGATCTTTCCGCTTCCACCTGGTTCGGACGAATCACTGACGACAAGCCGACTTTTGGTTACCTATCGGATCTCGGTGAGTGCCTTGGCGATCATGCACTCACCGGGATCCGCCGATTTCAGATGGCCGAGAAGAAACAGCGCGATGGGTCAGGGCCTGGGGCTCGCGGCCATCTCGGAGGCCCGCGCCAGTGCTTGCGTGTCGATATACTCCCGGACGTTCGTCAATTTGCCATTTTGAACGGTAGTGTCGAAGACCCAGTGGTCCTCGAACGTCTTATTCGTGGCTTTGATTTTCCCCGTAGCGAAGCCGACGACCAGAACCCGGTCTCCCTGCGCTATGAACTCGGGGGGTTCTGGGTACGAAGTTTCCACCGTTTCGTTAGCCTTCTGAAGTAAATTCTCCAATCCCGCGTGCCCGCGGTGCGTGCCGGCCAGCGGCCAGTCCTCGCCCGGAACGATCCACTCAATATCTTCCGCAGACAACGCCAACAGACCTTGCTTATCGCGGCGGCCGAGTGCCGCAAGAAAATTCTTCACAATCTGGACATTCTTTTCGATGCTCATCGAAATCTCTCCTTTTCCCTTACATCAAGTGTGTCCGATCGAATCGGACGTTTTGGAATCCTTCTACTGGGGCCAAATCACACGGTCGTAGATCGATTACTGCTGCTTCTTGAACAAATCCTGGAAGATGAGCTGACCCCAAGTGCGGCCGCGTGCGTGCACCAGCGCGCCACCCTCGTTGAGCTTTCCCAGCTTGACAGGTGCGAATCCGAGTTGTTTGGCCAAATCCGCCACGGGAGCGATCGCGTCCTCGTCGTCGCTCGACAGGAAGACGACCCGGTGGCCGCCCTCGACGATCGGGTCGGTAGCCAGTGTGGCCGCAACTAGGTGATTAAAACCCTTCACCAACTTGGCGCCGGTGAACGACTTCGCAACGAATGCAGAGGACGGGAGACCGTCCAGTTCCTCAGGTGGGACCGGAAACGAGTTCATCGCGTCGATGACCGTCTTGCCTTTCCAACTCGGCAGGGCTTTCGCAATCTCGCGATGTTCCCCGAACGGGACCGCCAGGATGATTGTGTCGGCCTTGAGCGCATCCCGCAGCGACTTGGCGACGACCGTGGGTCCAATCGCCCGAGCCTCCGGTGCCAGCGCCTCGGGCGGCCGGCGACTCGCGACGGTTACATCCATGTTCTTACGGGCGAAGGCGTGGGCGAGGGCCTGGCCTATCTTTCCGAATCCTACAATTGCGTAGCTCACATGTTCTCCTTTGGTTTAACGAACCCTAAGTCGCTCCGAATCGCCGTAGGGCGAGTGCGTCAGATTTGCGCCAGGCCGCCGTCGACTGCGAGCTCGCTAGCAGTCATGAAGCTGCTGTCATCCGACGCGAGAAAGGCAGCCGCCGCCCCGATCTCCGCCGGATCGGCCATGCGCTGGAGCGGAGTCATCGCGGCGTAGACCTTCTGGCCCTCCTCGCCTAGCGCAGCCTTCGCGAGTTCGGTCGCCGTCGCTCCGGGCGACAGCACGTTTACCCGGATGCCGGTGCCCTTCAGGTCTTCCGCCCAAGTCCGTGCGAGGTTGCGCACTGCCGCCTTGCTCGCGCTGTAGACGCTCATTGTCGGGGCGCCCGTGGTGCCGGCGCTCGAGCCCGTCAGAATGATCGAACCGCCCTTGACCATCAGCGGCAGCGCCTTTTGGACCGTGAAGATCGTACCCTTCACATTGGTGTCGAAGGTCTCGTCAATGTGCTCGGCGGTGATCTTGCCGAGCGGAAGCGGGCTTCCCGCCCCGGCATTGGCGAAGACGATGTCGAGGGTTCCGCGCTCGGCCTTCACCGCCGCGTAGAGTCGGTCGAGGTCGGCCAGATCGGAGATCGAGCCCTTCACTGCGCGGGCGTTGGGCCCGAGGTCGGCCACAGCGGCGTCGAGCTCTGCCTGACGGCGACCGAAGATGAAGACGATGGCGCCCTCTTCGATGAAGCGCTTTGCTGCGGCGCGGCCGATGCCGGTAGCCCCACCCGTGATGACTGCAACCTTACCTTGAAGCTTTCCCATAATGACTCCCTTTGGTCGATCTGTAGAATTCAGTGCTGAAGAGTTAATCCTTTTGGCGGTGGACGAGAACTGCTAGCGAGTCCTAATCTTTTGTCTATTCGTCGGCGCGAATTCAGATGGCCGAGAAGCCGCCGTCGACAGCCAAATCCACCCCATTCACGTAGCTCGACTCGTCTGAGGCAAGAAACAGCGCGGCCGCCGCAATTTCCTCAGGACGCCCCATCTTTCCCCGGGGGATCAGGGATTCGAACATCTCCCTTGTCGCCTTGTCGAGTCGCTGTGAATCCGGTGTGTCGACCTGTCCGGGGCTCAGCACGTTCACCCGGATATGCCTGCCCTTCAGTTCGTTGAGCCACGTGCGTGCGAATGAGCGCAATGCCGCCTTGCTCGCCGCATACACGCCGAAACCAGGAAAACCTTTCACCGAAGCAACGGACCCGATCATGATGATTGATGCGCCATCGTTCAACAGCGGCAACGCCTTCTGAACCGTAAACAGCGTTCCGCGCACAATCAGGTCGAAGCCCGCATCGAAGTGCTGCTCAGTAATCTCACCCAGTTTGGCGGCTTCGCCCTTGCCAGCGCTCGCAAACAGGACGTCGATCTTGCCCTTTTCCCGCTTGACTATGTCGAACAGACTATCGAGGTCGTCGAGATTGGCCGCGTCACCGCGCACGCCGATCACGTTCCGCCCAATCAGCTTGACGGCTTCATCGAGTGCCTCCTGCCTCCGGCCCGTGATGAAAACGTAGGCGCCTTCTTCAACGAACCGCTTGGCGCTCTCCAGCGCCAAGCCGCTCGATCCACCCGTGATGACTGCAACCTTACCTTCAAGCTTTCCCATAATTACTCCCTTCGGTAGATATGTAGAATTCAGCACAGTAGGTTAGAGTTCTTTAGCGGTGGACGAAAACTGCTCAGGAGTCCCGATCTTTTGTCTATTCGTCCAGAAATAGGGCGAAACCGAGCTGTTTTGCACCTTTTGATGAAGCTGGGACGCGCGGCTGGAGGAAGAGGAGTGTAGGAGCTGTGACGCTGGAAGGAAGGAGAATGTCCGTCAAGGCCTCTTCTACCTGATGCTGCGCTTGTCCGACAAACGAAGCTGTGCAGTTTTGTACAGTTCTCACAGAACACCATGGCTTTCAAGAGCAGATGGAGGCTCAGTTGGACCCAATAACAGACATCTTCAGAACGATGCACGTAACCGCTTTCGGTCTGCACAGGCTCGAAGCCACAGCCCCGTGGGGCGTAAAACAGGAAAATGAAACCGAAGAAAAAGTCACGCCTTCCGGCAAAAAGATGCCGCCCACCGATCTGGCGCACTTCGCCATGCTTTCGCGCGGCAACTGCTGGCTGAGTGTGGAAGGGATCCCGGAGCCGATTCCCCTCGCCGGTGGTGATTGCTTTTTGCTGGCCCGGGGGACTTCGATTGTTTTGCGCGACAGCCCGCGAACACGTCCGAGGTGGAGTTTCCGCGAGATCGGCGCCAAGGCCAACGGCAATGTCGCTCATTATGGAGGCGGTGGCGCACCGACGACGATCGTCTGTGGGTCCTTGAGTTTCGATCGCGCCAACCTGAAGCCGATCACCCAGTTATTGCCGAGCTTCATTCTGATGAAGGCCGATCAGGCACGCACGCTTGCTCTTCACAGCACAATGCAGGCGCTGGCGTCAGAGATGGCAGAACAGGTGCCGGGATCTGAAGTCGTCGCGACTCGGCTGGCCGAGATTCTTTTCATCCAGGTACTACGGGCGTATATCGCGTCGGGACCGGAACGCAACAAAGGATGGCTTCGTGCGATTTTCGATCCTCAAATGGGCACTGCCCTGAGTGCCATTCACGACAGAGTGAATTCACCCTGGACGGTCGAATCCCTGGCCGAAGCTGCGGGCATGTCTCGCTCCGCATTCGCCGCGCGCTTTAAAGAGCTACTCGGACAAACACCACTGGAATATGTAACCGAGTGGCGGATGCAGAAGGCGATGCAGTTACTACAACAGCGTGACAAAAAGCTCATCGACGTCGCTCGGTCGGTCGGTTACGAGTCCGACGCCGCGTTCAGTAAGGCGTTCAAGCGAGTTGTCGGGGCCAACCCTGGTGAATACCTCAAACGTGGTTTTGAAGGCCACGGTCATGCCGGAATGGCGGAAGATTTTGGAAGCGGAGGATTCTGACTTTGGCGGCAGGGCCCAGGTGCCATGAGTTCCATAACACCCTCGGAACAGAGCCCGGCTACAACTTGACCTTTGTTGGGTCCATCGTGGGTTTGGGGTATTCGAGCTTGAGGCTCTTCATGGCTTCGACGAGGATCTGGGAGATAGCCACGTTGCGAAACCACTTGTGATCGGACGGAATGATGAACCAGGGGGCGTGCTTGCGGCTGGTGGCGCCGATGAGGTGGTTGTAGGCGTCCTCGTACCGGGGCCAGAACTCCCGCTCGCGGAAGTCGCTCTCGGAGAGCTTCCAGTGCTTATCGGGCGTGTCGAGACGCGACTGGAGGCGTCGGGCCTGCTCCTCGTAGGAGATGTGGAGGAAGAACTTGAGGATGACGACGTCGTTGTCGTGCAGCATGGACTCGAACTCAAGGATGTCTTCAACGTGCTGCTCGAGTTTGCTGGCCGAGATGAGTTTGTGAACGCGCGGGACGAGGATGTCTTCGTAGTGGGAGCGGTTGAAGATCTGGATCATGCCACGCGGGGGAACCTGGGCGTGGACGCGCCAGAGAAAATCATGACGGGCTTCGAGCGGCGTCGGCTCCTTGAAGGCTGAGACGTTGCAGCCCTGGGGGTTGATGCCGGAGAAGATGTGGCTGATGGCACCGTCCTTGCCTGCGGTGTCCATGCCCTGCAGGACGATGAGGAGAGCCTTCTGCTGGCTGGCGTAGAAGATCTCCTGGAGGGAGGCCAGCTGCTTACAGTGACGATCGAGGACGGCGTTGGCGGCGTCCTCGCGCTTGAACAGACCCGTATCGTCTGTCGCGATTCGCGAGAGTTTGAGTTTCGCGTCCGGTTTGACCAGGTAAGGAGATTTGAGCTTCATCCAGTGAGCCGGGGCCGACCTTGCGTCTGAGACAGATGCGGCAAAGAAGGAGGTCAGCGCAGGGCCGTGTCCCCCTTACGGCGACGGTGAGGTTACTTGGTCTCTCCGGGCTTTGGCGTGACGGTCTGCGTATCGACGGGCTTGTTGACCTCTTCGGATACGCCCTTCATGCCATCTTTGAAGCCACGAAGACCCTCGCCGAGACCTTTGCCGAGCTCAGGCAGCTTTTTGCCGCCGAAGAGTACGAGCACGACGACTGCGAGGACGATGAGGTGTGTCGGTGTGAATAGTTCGCCCATGGAATGTCTCCCCTTGCGCCGCCGTGCGTTGC
>Ga0193743_1001285_pt1 | contig 18692 bp, 20 predicted proteins | sample L2c2metaG_FD_143038 | JGI IMG/M metagenome (GOLD analysis project Ga0193743, IMG submission 143038) | Soil microbial communities from a riparian zone of the East river system, Colorado, United States - L2c2 | ecosystem: Environmental > Terrestrial > Soil > Riparian zone | place: USA: East River... | reverse complement strand
CACGGCATCAGCGGCCTAAGAGTCGCCGATGCGTCGGTGATGCCCTCGCCGATCTCCGCCAACACCAACGCAACCGTCTACGCGATTGCTGAACGAGCAGCGGAACTCATCCGTTCGTAACCAACGATCGGTTCGAGCGGAGTAGTTGATGGACGCCAGGTCTACGGAGAGTCGAACTGAGGACAGCGCGGGCGCTGTCGCGCATAGCACTTGGCATGGCCGGGCACAGAAAGGCGAGGAGACCAGATAATGACGGCATTGAGTGCACCTCTTCAATGGGATGGCGTTGTTCCGACGCGGGCAGCCGACACACTGGCGGCTCCCGGTCGGCTAGTCGTCTGTGCAACCAAGGTCGGGTACATTCTCATGACGACCGACGGCCCAGGCCTCGAGCGCAAGTTCGACGCCAAGCAACGCAACCGGAACAAGCCCGGCGTCGTTCTATGTTCTAGCATTGAGCAGCTCAAGGAATTGGCAGAACTCAACGACGAGATCCTGGCCTTCTACCAGATGCATTGGGACAATGACATCCTTCTCGGTTGCATTCTTCCGTGGCGCGAAGAGGCCTTGCAGCTAATCCCGGACGCTACAACAAAGGCGCTGGCGATGGATGGCCGAGGAACGAGCTGCTTCGTCATCAAGTTCGGCCGGCCGGCCGAACAAGTAGCTGAGATGATGTGGCAGTCCCGGACACTCACGTTCGCCAGCTCGGCGAACCCGTCCGGGGTCGGCAACAAGGGCCGTGTCGAAGGCATTGGGCAGCGGATCGAGGCGGAAGCGGACCTCATTATCGCCGCCGATGACTATGTCGCATCAATGCAGCCCGGCAAGAGTGCTGACAGCCGACATGAACAGGGTGTCATGGTCTCTATGGTGGACGAATGGGGGAAGCTTGTCCCTGAGCAGCGCGGTCAACGATCGGTGCTCCCGTGTCCAACACTGATCCGACGCGGGCTCGACTGCGACCGAATTATGGAGAATCTGGCGGTCACGTTCCTGTCTTGGGATTACCGCCAGGGTACATACTATTAAGGATGAACATGCGTAGGTCCGCGGCGAGTCACGCACCCAGCGTCACGCCGTTGCAGGTCATTTAGTACGCCGACGTCCGGCCGATGATCATGCTGACTCGTGCGTGGCGTGCCTGCCGCGGACACCGGACGCGCCCAGTTCGTCGCCGAGCACATCGACTTCCTGACCACCGTCCTGCACGCAACTGCACGCACACCATTGGCCCGGACGTCGCCGGAGGTACGTGAGGCCATCAAGAAGACGGCCCCGCAGGCATACGAAGCTCATTCCTCCGTGTGCACGGGACGGCGCGGTCTGCCCCGTCGGGGAGGCACCACCCGGTTCGCGGGTGGGCGCCGAAAGGAGGGGGCACGGTCAGCCAGTCGCCGATCTGCGCGTTGAAACCCTCCGCGAAGGTGAACGCGCGGCGGGGCAGGAACGAGCGCCCCAGGTAGTCATTGACACCGCCCGGTCCATTCCCAGCCATCGGCCGGCTCGTGACAGGGGATGGCGGTTCAGGTGAGATCGCAATCCGTCGAACCATCAACACCCACTCCGCGGTCCCCGGTTTGGATGGCGAGTCCATCTCGACGCAGCTGATCGCGTCGACGCGGCATATATGCGGCGTCAATGATGGCAAGGTATGTTGAGAAGAACTTGGCAATTCAAAACCTTAGGAGTTCTTGTGCCTGACAAGCCAATCCATCGGGCGATCGGCCCCTCCCTGCAGGTTGCAGAGGACGAGCTTCCAGGCTCAATCAGAGATATCGGTTCAATGGCATGGCTTCGCGAGCCACTCCACGACGGATTGAACGGGAAGTCCCGCATTATCGCGCCTTCAGCTGTCGCTACGATGGGCACCCCAGCCGATGGGGCAAAGCCGGCACTACTCAGCGTCGCACGCGACAAGGGCGCAGTATTCATGATGGGAGATAACCCAGACCTGCCGAGGATGCCCGAGCGACCGACTCTCGGCGACTTTTTTCGCCTGCGCTTCAATGCCTTCGATCGTTCGCATATGTTGCAGAGTGCGGCGGTGGCGCGCGAACGTGGTCTGGATGAGAACGTCATCATAGCTTGCCTGCTGCACGATATCGCCGTGGCTGGATTGATCTCCAGCGACCACGGTTATTGGGGCGCGCAGATGATTGCTCCGTATGTGGACGAGGAAGTCGCTTGGGCCGTGGAGAAGCATGAGGCGCTGCGCTACTTTGCTGATGAGTCCGTTGGCTATACTTATCCAGAGGCTTACATTGAATACTTCGGTGCTGACTACGATCCGCCAAGCTATATCCATCGAGAACACGCGGCTGCACGTACCCATCGCTGGTATATGACCTCTCGTTTGATTACAGTTAATGACGTATACAGCTTTGACCCTAATGTGAGAATAGCCTTCGAGGAATTCGAAGACATAGTTGGCCGCAATTTTCGACAGCCTGCGGAAGGGCTTGGATTCGACGGTTCACCGGTAGCGCATATGTGGCGCACCATGATCTGGCCGAACAATTTTCTCTGATGGAAACCAAAGGCGACGACTGGCCCCACGCAGAAATGACCCCTATTGGGGTTGTGCCTAGCTCTATCCACTCGATCCGCTCTGCGCCACATTGCCGGATGTCTCCACCGGCCCTCGACGTAGCGCATGCCGCGACGCTCCTTGTCGGTTACCTCAACAGCATCGCCTTGGAAGGCTGCTAGCGAGCGGCTTGCCGCGGAGTTGCGAGCGGAGATCCGGCTTCACCGGCCCACCAGCTCACTCTCTCTACCTCTGGCCCGGGCGCAGCCAGTGGGCCTCAGCCGGCCAGCCGCCAATGGAGCGACGTTCCGGGCATGTGCGCGCAACCAGGTCGTGATGCGCGCGGTACGTGGCCACCGTTCTTGGCTGTGTTGAGGGTCACGACCGGCCGGCCGACCCAAGGGGTATCCACGATCCGTGGGTACCGTGGAGGACCATGGAACCCGAGCGGCACTGGAGCATGGCGGAGATCCCGCTGCGGGACCGCTTCGGGGCGTGGTGCGAGATCCTGTCCACCACGCACCTGGCATTTGCCATTGACATGGTGGAACGTCCGCATCAGGACTTCGCAGCGGACGTGCGGGAGAACCGGCTGGGCGCAATGTCGCTTTTGCGGACGTCGGTGTTCCCGCACCGCGGGCGGCGGACCCGCCGGCAGGTGACTAGGAACACCCGCGACGTGATCGGGTTGCACTTCATCGAGTCCGGGCGGCAGGCGATAGACCTGGACGATGGGCGGGTGGTGCTCGGGCCGGGCGACGCGATGATCTGGGACGGCGCCGCCACCGGCTACTACGAGATCCTGGAGCCGCTGACCAAAACGACCCTGATCGTGCCGCGCTCGCTGGCTGCCACCGCCCTGCCGAGCTACCGCGGGTCATTCGTCCAGACACTGTCCCGGGACCACGCGCCTACCCGGTCCCTCATCCAGGTGCTGTCGATGCTGAACGAGCAGCTACCCGAGATGAGCCACGGCGCCCGCGAGGCGTCGGCATTGCTCGTCACCGAGCTGCTAAAGCCGCTCGACCGGCGACAGGGCGGTGACGGCGCGGAACCGGCCCGCTGGTCCTCTCTCGAGCTGCGGGAGCGGGTGCTCGACTACATCGACGTCAACCTCCACGACCCCAAGCTGACCCCGAGCGTGATCGCCGCCGCGCATGCAGTGTCAGTGCGCACCGTCTATTCGGCCGTGAACGGGCTGGGCATGACCCTGGGCGGCTATATCCGGCACCGACGGCTCGCTCGCAGCTACGACGAGCTGCTCTTCGGTGCCGACCCGGTCAACGTGGTGGCGCGGCGCTGGGGATTCGCCAGCCCAGCGCATTTCAGCCGGGTCTTCCAGGACCGTTACGGCATGCCGCCGAGTCGGCTCCGCCAGCAGCACGGCTAGGTAGGGCGGCAACCATGTCGGCCGGGTCAGTCATGCATGTAGTTGGGGTTCGCGTACGCGAACCGGACAATGCCGCCGGTGTCCACGACGTAGGCGGCAGCGATGGGCAGCGTGTGCTCACCGGTCGTTGAACTGGGGAATCGGGTCCCATCCGAACAGGCCCCCTGCTGAGGGCCCCTGTGTCGATCATCCCGTTCCTCGACAGCAGTTGTGGGCTCTCCCGGACGGCGACAATTGGACACGTGCTGGAGCCCCGTGGGCGGCGGATCCTGACCCTCCCGCGTGGCAGTTTTGGGATCGTCGGCATTCGGCATTGCGCGAGTGGCGCGCGTCAGCCTTTGACGGCTGCGGCCGGGAGGCTGCCGGCAGGGCTCTGGGTGGGGTGGTCAGCCGCCGCTCCCCGGCCGCGTCGAGGCCATTGTCCGGGCGAGGTGTCCCACGGCACGGTGTCGTGCTCGCTCAACGGTGGGTGATACGCAGGCCGGCGCGAGTTCCTGGACAAATGCCGATGCCGTTGGGGATCGCCTGGGCGGGGTTGAAGTGGCGCGCCTTCGTGCGTGGTGCAGGGGCGGGCAAGAAGTGTGCAGCAACGGGAAAGTGCAGGGGGCTTGGGCGGCATAGTGTCGGGCCTGTCGAGCCCGGTCCGACGCCGGGCTCATCGGTGACTTCGCGGGGTACAGCAGTGAGCGACAACCATGAACTGTTGTGGGTCGAGAAGCTACCGGAGGAGCCGTTCGACGTGACGAAGGATCTGGCCCGATGGCGCGAGCTGCGAGATATGGTGGTGCCTGCCGAGGTAGCGGCACAGGTGGCCCGGGCCAGCATGGAGTTGACCGCGTCGCAGACCCTGACCAGGTAGTGGTCGGCGGTCAGGCACCGAGCTTCGCCGCCGGACGATTACATGGGTAAGACCGAGATGCCGAGTATGCACGGCGGCGTCCCCACGATCGTGCGGGCGACATGGTCGCGATCATGTGAGAGCGCCGAGAACAAATGCGGTCATTTGACCGGGTCCAGTCCGGCCTTTGCGCCGGTGTGCCCACAGATTTGAGGACCGCAGACGGACACGCCTCCTTCTCAAAGTCGCCGGAGCACGGCAACAAACGGTCTCACTACGGTAAGGACACCTACCGGATGCATGTGACGTCAGTGCAGAATCCTCTCACCTCAGTCGTCAAATCGGGCGGCTTCGAACAGCTGAGCCAGGACGCGTTCTTGACCGACTTCGCCGGGGGGTGAGCAGCAGCAGGGGTGTGAGAAACCAGTGCCGTTCTGCGCCACCACGCAACGAGTGTTTGGCTGACTGCACGGCAACGCCACCTATCACGTCGAGCACAAGGCCCGAAGACACCCACCTACGAGGTCGCCGTTCTGCGGCCGGTCACATTTCGAATCGAGTTACTGAGGAGCAATACCACTGGCTTTCGCTGGGGTGTGTATCGGAAGGAACGTAGTGACATGGCAATGAAGTCTGAGTGGGCCGGCTCGCGTGATCCGGCCACCACTGGCGGCGCTGGCCATGGCGGGCAGCACACACGGATTGTCTGGCGCGAAGGACGGTTGTGAGTTCTGTGGCCTTGAAGTTCGGATTGCTCGGACCGGTGCAGGGATCCCATGACGGGCGCGAGCTCGACCTGGGGACGCCGCAGCAGCGCGCGGTACTGGGACTGTTCTTGCTTGCTGAGGGCCGCGCGTTGTCTCTCGAGCAGCTCGTTGACGGTCTGTGGGGAGATGGCGCTCCTGCTTCCGCCGCGGCTACCGTCCGAACTTATTTATCCCGGTTGCGGGGCGTGTTACCCAGCGATGGGCCAGGCTCGAGCATCACATCTGTGCGTGCTGGTTACCGACTGTCGGTGGAGCCGGCGTCGCTTGACTTGACGGAGTTCGACCAGCGGGTTCGGCGTGCTCGCGAGGCAGGTGCAGCCGGTGATCCGCTCCAGGCGGTGACCGAACTGCGTACCGGCCTTGCGCTGTGGCGCGGCGATGTGCTGGGCGGGGCCAAGGGTGAGTACGTCAGCGCCGAGCGCGATCGGCTGGAGGCGCTGCGCCTGCTGGCGCTGCAGGACCGCATCGCGCTGGACATTGAGCTGGGGCGGCATGCTGAGGTGCTGCCGGAGCTGGTGGCGCTGACGCGGTTGCATCCATTGCAGGAGCGGTTGCGGGAGTTGCACATGCTCGCGCTCTACCGCACTGGGCGGCAGGCAGATGCCCTGCAGGTGTACCGGGACGTGCGCGCTTTGCTCGTGTCAGAGCATGGTATCGAGCCGGGAGGGGAGCTGCGAGCGTTGCACGGTTGGATTCTGCGTGCCGACCCGGACCTCGATTGTCCGGTCCCAGCGCAGAGACTCAGCCTCCCCCCGCACACCGCACCCGAGGACGCCGATGAGGCACCGGGGACGACGTCGCCGGGGCGTGGGCCAACTTCTCTCCAACGCTTGCTGGCCGGGCGCCTGTGGGCAGCGCGCCAGCACTCCTTCACCGGTCGGGGTGCCGAGCGGGCGTTGTTCGCCTCCAGGTTAGGCGGGGCAGGGCAGGGCTTCGCCGTGCTGTACCTGTATGGCCCGGCCGGGATCGGGAAGTCCACCTTGCTGCGGCAGCTGGCTGACGACGCCACGGCGGCCCACCGACGCGTCGTGCCCGTGTGTGGTCGTGTCGTCGGGGCATCGGTGGCCGCGTTTACCGACGCTGCCTCGCCCGCGCTGTCTGATCCGCGAGCGGTGCTGATGATCGATGCCTTCGAGCGGTGTGGCGAGCTGGAAGGGTGGCTACGCGAGCGATTCCTTCCCCAGCTACCCGACGGCGTGCTCGTCGCGCTGGCCGGGCGGCAACCCCCGGAGCCGGCCTGGCGTTTCGACCCGTCCTGGTCTGGCGCCCTACTGGTGCATGGCCTCGGCGACCTGTCTCGGCCCGAGGCCGATCAGCTGTTGAAATCGCGCGGGATGCCCGATGGTGTCCGCGAGTCGGTGCTGGCATTCGCCGGCGGGTACCCACTGGCCTTGTCACGGGCCGCCGACATGGCCCGGCGTTGTTGCGATTCGGCGGCCAGTAGTGGGAGACCCGGAGACGAGGTACTCCAGACGTTGCTCACCGAGTTGATCGAGGCGGTGCCTTCCCCCGACCACCGGATTGCCCTGCACGTCTGCACCCACGCCGATACCACCAGCGAGCAGTTGCTCCGGGCAATCGTGGCGGGCAACGACGCCGCGCACGTCGACCCCGCCGAGCTTTACGCTTGGCTGCGCACCCTGCGGTTCATCAGGTCCGGCCCGGCCGGGCTATACCCGCACGACTTTGTCCGCGAGATGCTGGACAACGACCTACGCTCGCGCGACCCGGCCGCCTACGAAGACATGCACCACAAGGTCGCCGAGTTCACGCGGGGAAGTCTCGCCGAGCGAGCCCCAGCACGGTCGACGGTCGAAGCAGTTCAGGCGGGGTGGCCCGTCTGCTTCCCGACGCTCGGCGTGAGCCAGAACCGCGGCGGGGATCGGGTCTGCTTGGGTTTGCGCGATATAGTCTCGTTGCCGGAGGCTGACGCACCCGGCGAGTCGTCGACCTCCACCGACCGGCCGAGGCGCTCGGCCAGATCCTCGGCAAACCGCTGAACGAGATCAGACATTGCAACCATCCGCACGTGGGGCGACACCCGACCCTAACCCGGGGCGACCTGGACCTCCGCGAGATACTCGGTCGATGGGCGAGCGACCGTCGACGGAGCTGGTTATTGACGGGCGTGTGGTGGTGGTACGAATCAGGGAGTCCCGACGCGCTCGGACGATGCGCCTCACTGTCGGGCCAGGGCGTTCGCCCGAAGTAGTGGTTCCCGCTCGTATAAGTCAAAACACGGTCGACACATTCATTCGTGCGAAACAAAAATGGCTCGCTGACAAGCTGGCGGCTTCGGCATATCCGCGTGCGCTGTTTGTGGAGAGGCCTGGGACGGTGTGGCTGTCCGGTCAACCCGTGCCGGTTAGCTACTGTTCAACTGGTCGGCCGGCCGCGGCGCTGCTGGATGGGCGGCTCGTCGTGGGTGGTGCGCCCATGGATGCTCTCGCGCGGATCGACCGCTGGTACCGAGCGGAGGCGCGTAGGGAGTTGCACGCGGCCGCGGACCGTGAGGCGGATCGGGTGGGTGTCCAGTACCAGGCCATTAGTGTGCGCGACCAGCGGACTCGGTGGGGATCGTGCTCGCGAAGCGGCCGGCTGTCGTTCTCCTGGCGCCTCGTGATGGCGCCCCCGGAGGTGTTGGAATACGTCGTGCTGCACGAGCTCTGCCACTTACGTGAATTCAATCATTCGCGGTCGTTCTGGCGGTTGCTCGAGTCGGTCCGTCCCAGTTGGCGGGGTTCAGCGAACTGGCTGCGTCAGCACGGCCACGAACTCCACGAGTTTGTGCCGGCGAACGCAATAAAGGTCGGCGGAGTCACTCCAGGGGAGGGGCCGTGAAACCGCCGAAGTCCCGCTCGGCGAGCTCGGCGAACCGGATCGTGGTGCGATCTCCGAACATCGGCCCGATGGCCTGCACCCCGATCGGCAGACCCTCCTCGGAGGTGCCGATGGGGAGCACTGTCGCCGGTAGACCTGGCAGCGTCGCCACGCCTGCCAGGACCAGTTGGTCCCAAGAGTCGTAGTCGGTCCCGTCGATGTTGATCCGTCGGCCCGCCTGATCGCTGTGGTCATGGGGGAACGCCGGCGTCGGCATGACGGGGCAGAGCACCACGTCGAACTGGGCGAACAGTTCCCGCCAGCGCTGACGAAGCACCGCGCGCTGCGTGTCGGCCAGGATCCAGTCGCGATGACTGAGTACCGCACCTCGGCGTCGCTCGGCGCCGAGACTCCGGTCATCGACATCCAACCGCGCGGCGGCGACGCGAGCGTGTTCGTAGCTTTCCGCCGGGAAACTCGCGCCGAGCACCGACAGCAGCATGCGCATGTACAGCCGGGCGGCCTGCGTCTGGTCCGGCAGCAGCGGGCTCTCCCGGGTGACCTTTGTGCCGGCCCCCGCCAGCTTGTCGGCGAACCGGTCGATCGCGGCGCGCACGCTCGCGGAGGTGGGAATCAAGGGGTGGGTGTCAAAGACCAGGACCCGGTAGTCGGCCAGATCAGCGTGCCGGGGCGCGGGGAGTGCGAGCCGGTAGGCCGCGCCGAGGGCGAGCTCGTCCGGCTCGGCGAGAATATCCAGCATGACCGACAGATCGGTCGCGGTGCGCGCCATCGGTCCAATCACCGCGAGGTCGCTCTCGCTCGGCAGTGCAGGGACCGCTGGCGGCGCGTGCCCACGCGCCGGCACCAGCCCGATCGTCGGCTTGTGCGCATAGATGCCGCAAAAGTGCGCCGGATTGCGCAGTGAACCGCCGATGTCCGAGCCGAGCGACAGCGCTCCGTACCCAGCGGCCAGCGCGGCAGCTGAGCCGCCGGATGAGCCACCGGGGGTGCGCTCCGGATTCCACGGGTTGCGGGTCGTCCCGTAGATGTCGTTGTAGCTCTGCACGTCGCCGAGGCCGAGCGGCACGTTGGTCTTGCCTAGCACCACCGCCCCGGCTGCTTTGACCCGTGCCACCGCAAGAGCGTCGGTATCTGAAACGAAATCCTTGAACGCCGGTATGCCCCACGTGGTCGGCAAACCGGCGATGTGAAACGACTCCTTGACCGTCATCGGGACCCCGAGCAGCGGCCGGACCTCGCCGCGAGCACGGGCGGAGTCGGCGTCTCTGGCGGCCGCGAGTGCCCGGTCAAAGTCCCGCACACACACCGCGTTGACCGTTGCGTCGTGGCGCTCGATCCGGGCTATGGCGGCCTCGGTGAGCTCGACCGCCGAGACCTGGCCGGCGGCCATCGCATCGACGAGTTCCGTCGCGCTCCGATAGTCAAGCCCTACGTCCGCCACGCCGATCTCCATTTCTCGAACCGCTCGGTCCGTGAACGAACCTAACGGTCAGAGCCCGCTCCACCGAAGGCATTCAGTGGCCAACGGGGACGAAGCTCATCCTTGGCGCATCAATGTCCATCTGCCCCATCGCGTCTTGAGGTCCACCGCGCTCCAATCCCTGCCAAGGGCGCCGACCACGGTGGGGATGTCCCGAAGCATCGGGGGCTCGGCGATCCGTGGACTGACCAGCGCCAGCACACCACCGGGACGTAGGACGCGGCGGATTTCCGCTGGATGCGGGACCACGTTGATACCTACTACGGCCGCCATGCTGCCCGTGACGATCGGCAGGGTCGCGGCGTCGGCCTGGATAGTCGAGCCGAGACCAGGGGGCGCGTCGGCCAGCGGTTGTCTCGAGACGTCCACTGTGACGACCTGGCGGAAGATTTCGGACAGGAGCCCGGTGAGCTGGCCGGTACCGGACACGATCTCCACGCAGGCGTCGGCCCGGGACGGGTCGCCGTCCACCAACGCATCAGCCAGAGCGTCGAACCGGTAGTTGGCGTGCCCGACTAGTACGCGCATGGGAGTGACGCTAGGCCGGTGAGGGTTAGAGGTGGCGTCAAGATTGGTTACGCGATAGCAAAATCTCCTCGACCCGGCACTCTGGCGCAGGCCGTGGTGATCGCCACCGGAGTCCGCGCCGACATGGTGGCGTGGTAGACGGCCTCCTACAGGTCGGCTTCCAGCGGTGGGCGGGGCTGTCGGATGCCCTTCGCCTCCAGTCGAGGGATCACCTCTGCTGCGAACTGTTCCAGTTCGCCGACGTAGTCGACGAACGACAGGGTGATGCCGGCCAGGCCGGCCCTGGCGTACCGCTCGATCTCGTTCGCCACGTCGTCCGGGGAGCCGATCAGTGGGCAGGTGCCGTGGCCGGCGGCGAACCGGGATCGGAAGGTCTCCAGCATCTCGGGGCTGAACGACTGGGCGTGCAGACCCTGCAACCGCATCAGGTTGTCCACGGCGCCCCAGTCGGCTTGTTCGTCGGCGTAGTAGCGCAGGTAGTCCTGGGCCTCGGCCTGGGTGGGCCGGCACACCACGTGAGCGGGTGACATCACGCCGACGCTGCGCCCGTACTGTCGTCGAGCCCGCTCGGTCAGCTCGGCGACGACGGTGGCACCCTGGTCGGCGTCGGCGATGATGGTGAACACGAAGTTGGCGTTGCGCGCCGCGAAGTCCCGCCCCTGAGGGCTGGAACCGGCGTTGAGCACCGGGGGATCGGCTCCAGCACCGACTCGTGGAAGTTGGTTTCCCCGCCGTAGCCGACCCACCGGGCGATAGGCAGGATGAAGTCGATGCCGACCTGGTCGGCGAGCCGGCCGAGCCGAAGGTTCGCGCGCTCACTGGCAGTCAAGACCCCAGTTCAGTGCGGCGGGGTTGGCTAGAAGCGGTCGGACGCTTTGCCGAGCCGAGCGTTCAGGCCGAGGCGCCGCCGTCGAGCACAAGGTCGTGGCCGACTGTGAAGCCGGCGTCGTCGGAGGCGAGCCACAACACGGCACTGGCCGCTTCGCTCATCGTGCCGGGCCGACCGGCCGGGATTGCCCGCTTCAGTCTTGCCGCTCGCTCGGCCTCGGTCTCGCCGGGCAGCAGCGACATCGTGGTCTCCATCGGGCCGGGGCTGATCGCGTTCACCCTTATGCCGTCGGCGGCGTACTCCAAGGCGGCCGTGCGGGTCAGCGCGCTGACCGCGGCCTTGCTCGCCGAGTAGGCCCCGACGCCGGGCACCCGTATGTGTGGGCCGAGCGTGGACGAGGTGTTCACGATGACACCGCCGCCGTGCCCGCGCATGTGCCGGATCTCGTACTTCATCGACAGCCACACGCCGGTCACGTTTGTGGACAACGTGCGCAGCCAGTCTGCCTCGTCGAGATCGGCGAGGGCGCCGGGGGCGAGCACACCAGCGTTGTTGAACGCGATGTCCAAACCGTCTGCTCGGCGGACCACGGTGTCGACCATGGCCGCCACGTCCCGCTCGCTCGTCACGTCGGCGGTGATCGCGGTGGCTGTTCCACCGGCCTCCTCGATCAGCCGCACGGTGTCTGCGAGGTTCGCCTCGGTGCGCCCGGCGACCGCGACCACGGCGCCCTCCCCGCCCAACGCGAGCGCGACAGCCCTGCCGATGCCGGAGCCGCCCCCGGTGACCAGCGCGACCTTGCCCGCGAATCGTTTACCCATCGTCGGTGCACCCCTTTCTTTCATTCGGTCAGGTGTGGCTTTCCGCCGCCGCGCGGAGTGTGGTGGCGAAGTCGGTACCGACCACGGCGGTGACCACCGGGTTCGTTGTTCCGGCCGCTCGATATCGTTCGATGCCTCGTTGGACGTCGGACTTCCCGCCCAGCGCGCACAGGTTTTCGATGAATTCCTCGCTGATCGCGCGTTTCTGGGCTTCGCGGTCCGGCGCGGCGGCGTCGTAGGCGGCGAGGTCTTTGCCGTAGCCGGCGGCGTCGAACATGGCCCGGTAGAACGGCAGCCCGAAGTAGCGGTGCAGCTCTGTGCGCACGCCGTTCAGCACGGCGCCGCGGTCACCTCCGACCGCCGAGGGGACGGCCGCCGCGATGGTGAACCCGGTCAGCTCTTTGCCCGCGTGACGTCGGCCCAGAGTCACTTCGGGGACCACCACATCGCGTATGTAGTCGGCCGGGCAGGCCCACAACAGCAATCCGTCGGCCAGCTCGCCGGCCAGCCGCAGCATCGCCGGGGACAAGCCGGCAAGGTAGATCGGGATGTCCGCGCGCGGGGTGAGTCCCATGAACGCGAAATTGGAGCGCCAGCGTTGTCCGTCTGGTGGTGGCTCGCCGGCGAGGATGGCGCGCACGATCGCCACGTACTCGCGCATCTCGGCCACGGGTTTTCCGATGTCCTGGCCGTGCCAGCCACCCATGGTGACCCGGTGGCCGGTGCCCAGGCCGAGGCGGAACCTGCCGCCGGACAATTCGTCGAGCGTCGCGGCGGTTTGCGCCATGGACGCCGGCGACCGATGGTAGATCGGGGCGACGGCGGTACCCAGGCGGACGTGCTGGGTGCGCATCGCCAGTGCGGCGAGCATGGTGAACGAGTCGCGGGCCGCGATGTGCGAGCACAAGACCGATTCGTAGCCCAGCTCGTCGGCGAGCCGCGCGTGCTCGACCGCCGAGGCGAAGGGCTCTATCGGAAGGATCTGGCAACTCAGCGGCGGTGTGACCACGGTGTTGGAATTCATGTGCGTGGCTGCATGTACTCGAAGACGGAGCCGTCCGGGTGGCGAGCCACGATCCTTGTGCCGTTGGGTACTTCGTTCGGTGCTTCCAGTACCTCGGCGCCCGCCTTGCTCAGGGCCTCGAGCACGGGGTCCAAAGAGTTGACGACCACGGTTGCCGTCTGTGACACGTAATTTTCCAGCGGGCCGGAGTACAGCAGAAACGGCCCCACCAATGCCAACTCCAGATCGCGGTAGGGGAACCGCCTGACCTCGACGTCCCCAGCCAATTCACGATAGAAGGGAATGGCTGCCTCAAGGTTCTCGACTTCGACGTCTGCGATCATCGCTCGGATATTGCTGCTCACGCCACGTTTCCTTTCGTAGTTTCACGGCACGTCTGCACGGTTGGTCAGACCTGGACCTGTCCACCGTCGACGAAGTGCTCGGCACCGGTGATGAACGAACTCTCCGGCCCGGCAAGGAAAGCGGCCAGCGCCGCGACCTCCTCGGGACGGCCCATGCGCTGCATCGGTAGTTGCGAGGCCAGCCCTCCGTGGAAGTCGTCAATGCCGTGGCCGAGCCTGGCGGCCAGGCGTTCGATCGCGGGGGTGGCGATGGGGCCGGGCGTGATTACGTTGACGCGCACCCCTCGCGGGGCCAGCTCGGCGGCCCAGGTCCGGCCCAGACTGCGCACGGCTGCCTTGGACGCGGCGTAGACGCCCATTCTGTCGGCGCCTTGATGGATGGTGGTGGAGGCCAGCAGGATCACCGACGCGGGCGCGGCGAGCAGGGGCAACGACTTCTGCACGGTCAGCAGGCTGCCCTTGGTGTTCACCCCGAAGACGTAGTCGAACTGCTCCTCCGTGATGTCCTGGAGGCGGCCGCCGTCGCCCAGGCCGGCATTGGCCACGACGGCGTCCAGCTGCCGCCCGTCGCCGCGGATGACGTCCATGACTTGGTCGAGGTCGGCGGCCCGCGAGACGTCGCACGGCACGGCGACCGCGTCGGGCCCGATGTCCTCGGCCGCGGCTTCGAGTTCGTCCTTGCGCCGGCCGGTCAGGTAGACGCGGGCGCCGTCATCGGCAAAGCGCTCGGCGATCGCCCTTCCGATACCGCTGGAGGCACCGGTGACCAGGGCCGTCTTTCCGTCCATGGGGCGCATGGCACCCCTCCTTTCGAGTTATGCGATTTTTCTTGACCGCCTCGTCCAGAACATATCCGATTCTGGACGGATCAGTCAAGAATGGCTCTCGTGACCGGGACGAGTGCCGTCCGAACTCGTTGCCGTCAGGCACGCGCTCGACGAGCGAACTCGGTCAGGAGTTCGCGCAGCGCGTGGTCCGCCCCGGGGGAGATCGCGTAGAGGGAGGCGAAGGTGTGGATCATTCCTGGGTAGTCCTTGGCGAAGACGTCGACGCCGGTGGCGGCGAGTTTGTTGGCGTAGGCCAGGCCTTCGTCTCGGAGTGGGTCGTGGTGCGCGACGCCGATCACGGCGGGGGCGAGTCCGTGCAGGTCGGTGGCGCGGATGGGGGCGACGTCGGCTGAACCGAGTAGCTCGACTCTGTCGCCGAGGTAGTTCTGTGCGCTGGTGACGATGTCGTCGCGGGTGAGCAGGTAGCTGTAGCCGTTTTCGTGTCGGGAGGGGTAGTCGCCGGCGGAGTCGATCACTGGATAGAGCAGTAGTTGGGCGCCCAGGTGCCGGCCCTGGTCTCGGAACCTGCGGGCGACCACCGCGGCGAGGTTGCCGCCGGAGCTGTCGCCCGCCACGGAGAGCTGGCCGGCGAGGCCGCCGTAGTCGTGGATGTGTTCGGCGACCCAGGCGGTCGCGGCGAGGCAGTCGTCGAGGCCGGCCGGGAAGGGGTGCTCTGGCGCGAGTCGATAGTCGACCGAGACGAACACCAGGCCTGATTCCCGCGCGAGCTTGCGGACCAGGAAGTCATGGCTGGCGATACCGCCGGTCATCCATCCGCCGCCGTGGAAGTACACAGCGGTGGGCGCGGGGTCGGCGGTCGGTCGGTATGTGCGGAGGGGAATGTCGGTCACCGGGCCGGGGATCGTGGTGTCCTCGACGGAGTACATGGCGATCGCCGGTTGCGGAGCGACGATCTCGGCGAGGCGGTAGATGCCTCGGCGTGCCTGCGCGAGTGACACGGGTTCGCTCGGCGGCGGCCTGCGGTTGACGCGCGCCAGGAACGGGGCGATGCCTGGGTCCACTGCCATGTCGCGACCTACCAAGGGTTGGGATGGCGCGCTGGGAACACCGCAGGGCGCTCCTAGGGCGTTGCGGGAAGTTCGAGGGAGTTCAAGGGCGCGGGAGGGTGTCGATCGCGGCTTCGGCGATCGAGCGCAGCGACTGCTCGTTCATGCTGGCTTTACCCAGGGCTTCGATGCCTCGCAGGACGGCCAGCAGCAGCCTGCCGTGCCGACGCGCATCGGCGGCGGGGTCGATGTCGCGGTGTCGCTGGGCCTGTTGGATGCACTCGACCAGAGCGTCTTCCAGGGCTTCGAAGGTCCGGCGGGCGCGCTCGGTCACGGCGGGGTCCTGTCCGGCCAGCTCGGCGGTGCCATTTGCCAGTAGGCAGCCAAGGTGGCCGGTGTCGCGCGCGGTGGCGTCCGCGACAGCCAGGAGGTATCCACGCAATCGCGCGTATGCCCCCTCGTCGGGCCCCCTCAGCGACTGCCGCGTCGCTTCAGTCACCTCGGTGCAGTACCGGTCGAACACTCGAAAGTAGAGCTGGCGCTTGTCGCCGAATGCGCCATAGAGGCTGCCCTTGCCAAGGCCTGTCGCCGCCGCGACCTCGTCGACGCTGGTGCCGGCAAACCCGGTGGACCAGAACCGGTCACGAGCGCGCCGCAGCACCGTCGTCTCGTCAAAGCCGCGGGGCCTGGCCACACAGATCACGCTACGCGATTCTGGACGAAACAGTCAACAACCTGCTACGTTCTGGACGAACGAGTCAAGAACGGCTCGTGTGTTGGTGGTGGCCGTGCGAGAGGAAACACAACAGTGCGTGCGCCCGTCTTCCTGAGCCATGGTGTCCCGGCTGAGGTCCTTGAGTTGGCCGAGATACCCAACCCGGGGCCGCCCTCGCCGGGCCAGGTTCTGGTCCGGGTGCTGGCCCGTCCGATCCATCCCGGGGATCTGTTGGGGGTGCGCGGGCCGGCGGGGGCGGCGGCCGGACGGCCGATCACGCCCGGTGTGGAAGGCATGGGGATCGTCGAGGCCACCGGCAGCCCCGGCGATGGCCCGCCGCCAGGTACCCGGGTGGCTTTCTTTCCGGCGCCGGGGGCGTGGGGGGAGTTCGTGCTGGCCCGGACCGAGTTCGTGGTCCCGGTAACTCAGGATGTCCCGGCTGCCACGGCGGCCCTGATGCTGGTCAACCCGCTGACGCTGGGCATGCTGATGCGGGCGGTCGAGGACGCGCTGCGGGACGGCCGGCGAACGGTGGTGCAGACAGCGGCCGGTTCGTCGATCGGCACGCTGGTGAACGCCGCCGCGCACCGACACGGTCTGCGCCTGATCAACCTCGTCCGTGACCCAGCCGGCGCGCAACGGCTCCGTACCCGTTTCCCCGAGACACCGGTGGTGACCACCACGGACCAGGACTGGCCGGATCAGGTGCGCGCCGCCGCTGACGGGGACGTGCCGGTGGTGCTCGACGCGGTCGGCGGTGAGCTGACCGCGGATCTCGTCGCCCTGCTGGCCGACGGCGGCACGCTGATCAGCTACGGCCAGCTCGGTGTCGGCAGCACCGCCCTGGAGGCGCTACCGCTGACCCGGCGTGAGCTGACCCTGCGGGGTGTCTCGGTGGGCCGATGGCGGCTGCTGCCGTCCGAGCAGCGCGCCGAGGACGTCGCCTTCGCCACGCGGCTGGCGCGCGAGAGACCGGAACTGCTCGCGGTGGCCGCCAGCTACGACCTGGGCGACCTCGCCGCCGCGCTCGACCACGTCGCCCGCCCGGGAAAAGACGGAACCGTCCTGCTCACCAGCCCGATACCCGAGTGAATCCGAGAAGGAGCGCATCGTGCGGATCGGCACCCTCGGCGCGGGCACCGTCGCCCAGGCCATCGCCCGCCACGCCCTGGCCAGCGGTCACCAGGTCACGCTGTCCAACCGTCGCGGCCCCGCGGCGCTTGCCGAGCTGATCGAGGAGCTCGGACCAGGCGCCACGGCCGCTACCCCCGCTCAGGCGGCATCCGCCGAGCTGGTCGTGCTCGCTGTGGCCTGGCCGGACATCCCCGCCGCGGTCGGCGGCCTGCCCCACTGGGACGGTCGCGTGGTCATCGACACCACCAACCAATTCCTCAGCCCGCCGCCCTCACCGCGGATCGCCGAGCTCGGCGACCTGACCGGCAGCGAGTACGTCGCCTCGCTGCTGCCGGGCGCCCGCGTGGTCAAAGCGTTCAACACCCTCCACGGCCGCTACATCGCCGCCGATCCCGTCCACCACGCCGGGCGGCAGTTGCTGTTCCTGGCCGGCGACGACCCCGCGGCCAAGGCGCAGGTCACCGAGATGGCCGCTGCCTGGGGATTCGCCCCCGTCGACCTCGGCTCCCTGCGCGAGGGCGGCCGGCTGATGCAGCTCGGCGGACCGCTGTCCGGGCTGCACGCACTCAAACAGCACTGATCACCCATACCGAAAGGGACCACCACCCCGTGACCGCCACCGCGATCGGTCAACCGTTGCTGACGCCGCTGAGCATCGGCGACCTGACGCTGCCCAACCGCGTCGTCATGGCGCCGATGACCCGCGCCCGAGCGACCAACGACGAGCTGACGCCCACGCCGGCGCATGCCCTGTACTACGCGCAGCGAGCCGGCGCGGGACTGCTCATCACCGAAGGCACCTGGGTCAGCCGACAAGCCATCGGCGCGAGCAACGTCCCCGGTATCTTCACCGAGCCCCAGACCGCGGCCTGGGCCACGGTGACCGAGGCGGTGCACCAGGCCGGGGGGCGAATCTTCTCCCAACTCGGCCACGCCGGCGCGAAATCCCACCCCGACCACCTCGGCGGCGCCCTGCCCGCTGGGCCCTCAGCGATCAACCCCAGGGAAAAACGGCTCACCCCCACCGGTCTGAAAGACACCGTCACCCCGCGCGAGCTCACGGCCGCCGAGATCACCCAGACCGTCGCCGACTACCGCGCCGCCGCCGGCAACGCCCACCGGGCCGGGTTCGACGGGATCGAGATCCACGCCCAGGGCTCGTATCTGATTCCCCAGTTCCTCAACCCCCGGCTGAACCAGCGCACCGATGCTTACGGCGGCAGCACCGCCGCCCGCGCCCGGTTGCTACTGGAGATCCTGCACACCATCAGCGGCATCTGGGACAGCCCCCGGGTTGGGCTGAAGCTGTCCCCGTACTGGAGCGGCGGCACCTTTACCGCCGACGAGGACACCCTGGCCGCATATGACTGGCTCATCGGGGAACTCAACTCGGCCGACCTGGCCTACCTGCACCTCATGGGAACCCCACCCGCGGGCAGCGACGACCACCTGGCCCTATTCAGCCGGTACCGCACCACCTACCAGGGCACGCTGATCATCAACGTCGGCTTCACCCAGGACAGCGCGAACACCGCCATCGAGCGCGGGGTGGCCGACGCGGTGTCCTTCGGCGGGCCGTTCATCGCCAACCCCGACCTGGTGGACCGCTTCGCCCAC
>Ga0193743_1001284_pt1 | contig 18701 bp, 21 predicted proteins | sample L2c2metaG_FD_143038 | JGI IMG/M metagenome (GOLD analysis project Ga0193743, IMG submission 143038) | Soil microbial communities from a riparian zone of the East river system, Colorado, United States - L2c2 | ecosystem: Environmental > Terrestrial > Soil > Riparian zone | place: USA: East River... | reverse complement strand
AAAAAAGAGAAAGAAGGGGGGGGGGAGGGGGTTGAAGATTTGGGGTGGGTATACAGAGCCCGTAGATGTTAATCAATAGGCTATAGAGCTGCAAACTGTCCGATAACATCCAACAAAAGTTCTTTACTCACTGACAGACCCGATAAAGGTTCCTCTTGAGTCTCAACATTTAATCCATCGCAAAAAGTAGCCTCCTCAATCGTCACATCTACTTCTCTACGAGTCATAACGTATCGATCTTGATTTTTTTTGTCCCTCTATAGCATCAACTTGATGTACATGCGACGCGCTATACACCCGAGGGCGCCACAATGATGTACAGAATACGTCAGCAGTCGAAAAAAAAAGATTGAGCAAGAAAAAACGTGGCGTCAGGGAGAAGGGGGTAACCCCCCCTTTTTTTGAATTTTAAACTGGATTTCAACTTCCGAGCACGATCCGCCAGAGCCATGTCGAAGAAAGTCATTGAAGACTGGCTTGGGTCGAACCGTCGAAGAACCTAATTAATTATTATCTTTAAGCAAAAATTAAGGTGAACTACATGACATCATGGGACACCTGACGAAAGAACTAGCCATGAGAAACGTTTAACAAGTCTGACTAAAGTAGCATTATTTACTCACTTACCATTAGCATCAAGCGCTAAGCATCCATGCATCCATGGCTGACTATCTGATAACTTTCGAGTAAGGTTATCGTTGTTTGGGTAGTACCTTGAACCGCTCGAGCTCCCATTAACAGCGAAAGTGAATCAGAAGTGAAGAATGACGCCAAAAGGTTGACGGTTCAAAAGCGATGAACGCCACAGACATTAGAGATACGGGTAGCTTTTGAAGACTCCATCATCGATAATAGACGGAGATTAACGACTAAAAGGGGGTGGGGGGATTGGTGAAAGGGATATCGTTGGATCTGGTCCATACATCGACGTTATCAAAACAATTTCTTTCTCTCGCGTGGTTCAAGGGGTGCCGGTGGTTCCTTATGACAATCTGTCGAAAATGATTTTTAGCCACTGTTGGCAGGAAAGATCTTGCGGACCGCAGGCCGGGCAGTATCATGGAACCGCTGCGCGGAAGGCAATAAGCCGACTCGGAAGTCCAACATCTCAAAGGGCGGGTAGATAGCTCAAGTCCCGGTTCCAGGCTCGAACCGTAGAGAGCAACAACTCACCTCAACAGTACTATGAGGCTAAACTCTAGACTTTCCAGTACACGGTATAGGGCGAGTTGTCAGAATAGAGCGGCTATGAGGATACAGCAATTTGGCGATGCCCACTTCCAACTGACGGAGATGGGTAATGAAACACAAAAAAAGAGAGAACGAGCGAAGGAAAAGAAAGTGTATCGTTGTTCGAATCTGTTTCATAATGAGGATGAGGAATGAAAGGGACCAATTCGCCGAGTCTCTCGGGGAGGGAGGGTGATCTTTTGCCTGCGGGGTCATTAGAGACCAAGAGGTCGGGCTGTGCACGTTCCTTTTTACAAGAAGGCTGGGTTATGCATCGAGGTTTGTATGTACGTATGAGCTTTTTTGTTTTTGCAAGTTAAACACTTCGTTGGCTAGCCATCAAGCTATTTCGCGAGCAAAAATATTAGACAAACCGATCGATAGCTATCATCGAGAGAGAAAAAAAAAGGAAAAGATGCCCATCGCATGAGTAGACAAAAGGAAGTGAGTTTATCACATTGAAAAACGTGCTGGCGAGCTGAGATTGTGGTAAAAAGAGCCGTCGAAGATCGTGAATTTGGGTTTCAATCGAGAGAAAACGTATAGTGGCGGTTTGGAAGTTGGGCACAGATGATCAAACATGGATGAAAGATTGACTACGGCGTCAAAGTAAAATGTCTCTTTTTTTTTCTTTTTTCTCATTAAACTTTTTTTCTTCTTCATAACAGAGTTCCAAACGCAGTTGGGGCATATCCCAGGTGAAGAAACGAATGATGCGCTATGCACGTAGAAGGGGTTGACTTTGGAGCAAAACTCTATGAGAAGATCAAGAACGTGTTTTACTGGAAATGAGGACTTCTTGCTCTGGTATACTTATAGGAGGTAGATGATGGAGCTGGAGATTTAGACGAGCCAAGTCCCACGGTGGCGTGTGATAAACCTCGCAACACAGCTATAAAGACACGTCGGGAACAGCAACCTCTTTACCCGACGGTCACCCCACTACATATACAAAAACACCCTACCATCTATAACAACTTCACAGAGTTCACTGGCTGAGTCACTATGAAGTTCACAATATTCTCTATCATCTCCCTCATCTCCCTAGTCGCAACGGCTCCAATTGAACTCGAAAAACGAGACGTATTCGTTCCACCTGTTCTCACACCGGACTCTTCTTCAGTCTGGCAATGTGGTTCAACCCAAACAGTGACATGGTGCGTGCCTTCTTCCAGGCGGATGCGAATCCCCGACTTCTATGGCTTCTTTTTTACTTACGACATGTATGATCCGTTCATATTTAGGGATGTCTCCTCTCCTCCTAAACAAATCACGAACACAAAAGGACAAATCATCCTCGTAAAGAACGGCATGCTCGACTTTGGTCAGTTCTGAAACAGTCTGATGAGCGTTCATGATATTCATAATAATTTGCAGAGCACCCTCTGGCGAAAGGTTTCGACATCCTGCTTGGTGAATACACCGTGCAAGTGCCGAGGGTTACAGCTGGTCAATACCAGATCCTAGGTAAGAGCTATATTCTTGCAGTGTGTTCAAGAACGTCCATTAATCTGTTGGTTAGTGTTCGGGGATTCGGGTAATACAGGAGAGCTTTTCGAGATAGATTGTTGAACCACACTACCACGACCCTAATGCGACCTGCAATAAAATAATGAGTGGACGATAACGGTGCTTCAGACTCTCACACAATGCCATCTTACGACACCTAGTGATCATCAATGTTAATCCTCGCATCGCATAGTGGACTTCTTTTCGTTTCCAATCTTCTTTGCAATCCATCCATTAATCTTTCTTTTTTTTTTGGTTGTTTTTGACATTTGTAACCATTTTGTACCACCCTTCTTCATTTGTTCTCGGACTTCTATTTCCCTCACCCACTTGTATCTCTTGTATACCATTTATTACTTACGAGCTCTACCGCAGTGCTTGCGAAGGCTCATAATTTTCATGTGTGGCCTGATTATATTCCTTCTTATCTTCAAAGTTCGGCGTTGTCTGGCGTCCAAGTGGATTCCAATTTCTGATTGCTCGTATGGATTATATCCCAAAAAGGAAGTTGAACAATGAAAACTGGTCACATGGCACGTGTCGGCTGAGGAGCTTTAAGCGGGTCCCACATAAAACAGTGGATACAGACATGTCCCTTCGTTGGCCTCTCCCACCACGTCGTCCACTCCCTTCGTCGTCCTCACCATCCGTTACGCGTTTCAACGTCAACGCCAACGTCGACTATTATGTTCGCTCTTCAGACCTTCACGACCATACTAGCCTTCATATCTCTCTCAGTTCAAGCATCTCCACTAGCTCAACGAGATGTAATAGCCCCACCGATCATAAAGCCAGATGCAACCTCAGTATGGCCTGTTGGAACTCAACAAATTGTAATATGGTGCTTATCTTTAAATCCAATCATCATAAAGCGGAATAACGCCGGAGCTCAAACCACTTGCCTTCTAGGGACACCTCTAACTTTCCACCTGATTCCCAAATCACAAACCCAATCGGTCAAATCATTCTCGGCTTCAATGAAAGTAACAGTTTGAACCTTGACTTCGGTGAGTGTGTGTGTGTTTTTTCTGTATCAATTTATTTTTTTACGAACGTGGTGACATCCCATGGGACTTCTCGTAATGTGATATGAAGTCCTGCATGCTTTGTTGCTGCTGCTGATGTTCATATCGTCAATATCCATGAGTACTGCGAAGACGAATAGAACCCTTCGCTGGCGTTATTCATTCATTCATTGGAAAGAGGTTCTCATTGATCGAATTTCTGCTTCTTTTTTACTCAGGTCATCCTCTCGCAAAAGGCTTCAAACTGAGAGATGGCAACGTGACACTCAGTGTTCCAGACGTCCCTCCGCGAAACGACTACCTCATTGTCTGTAAGTTTCCCCCATTTCAAAACCAACTCGAGAAAAAAAAGAAAACCTCATATACGGGTCTCGGATGTTAGTATTCGGAGACTCAGGTAACACCAGCCCCTCCTTCGCCATTACACGTATCTCCTCTCCAGGATCAAGTACTTCGTCATCATCTGCATCATCGGCCTCTATCCCCGAATCCTCAACAGTGACCCCTACATCTCTTTCGATCACTGGTTCTGTGACTACAGCAGCTTTGGCAGGAGGCACTACAACTGGCACCGATATTACCACTGTCTCACTTCCGAGTTTGACGGGGACGACAACTTCTACTAGCTCTACCACTAGCAGCAGCAGTGCGTCTACTGTGACTTCGGCATTAGCCACGACGGCAAGTGCCAGCGCAGGATCGTCTATGCATCATGGTGACAGTATATGGAACTCTGCGGCTCCTTTCTTAATGAGTGTGGCTCCATTGGTCATATTTTTCATGGTTTGAATGGAACAAGTTTCCGGTTTGGCCGTTTGTTTCGTATGGGCCAGCTGCGGTGTTAACAATTTTCCGCAACGCCGCCCGTTCTCGACTTTTTTTTCCCTTTGGTTCCGGTTGTTTCTCTCGGGACCTTGGTGAATCATGATGCTTTTAAGTAATTATTATGTTTCATGGACACGACGGACATTCCAAAAGCTTTTCCTCTTTTTCCCCTTTTTCTAGTTGGTTTTTTTACCAACCAACTTTATCATTTCATTGAACCAATCAAACCTCCATCTTCCCCTTTACATCCATCCACTTTTGAATATGTCATTCATCTCATCTCATCTCATCTCATCTCATCTCTTCTCTTCTCATCCTCAATCCCCATGCCCTATATCCATGTCCACAATCAAATGCCCTGCTCCCATGAACAATGAACATTTCGTCCCTACATATCCACCTACTAGCATCGATTGACTCTGGCTCAGTCAACTCCCCCCCACTCCCCTTGCAACATACTTTTGTACCTATCTGATCAACGAACGCATGATTTTTTTTTCTTTCTTTTTTTTTTTTTTTGGCATTGGCAATGTACATACTTACAAATAACTAGCAAGCTAGCAGTGTTGTCTCTTTTTTTGTTTGTTTGAATCGTCATTGAATTAAGGGGGATTTTGTAACAGGTAAGTATGTTATAAAGAATATGTTAAAAAATACTCTTTCCTGCTAACGCATTTGGTTAACATCATCGGCGATAGCTGCAGCTGGTAAGTAGCTATGACTTGAAATAAGGGTGTGCAACCGAACCATCTTTTGACTTGAGCCTTATTATCCTGCAAAAGAGCCGCCAGAGGGCTTCCCTGATGCTGACTTTTTAACATTCATATTCTTGCAGAGCCCTACTATGTATGTTATCTGATTCACACTCTAACCACCTGGTTTCCTTTTTTTTTCTTCCGAATATCAGGAAGTCGCCATGATCATGAGTGGCAAGCAAATTGAATACGTAATACATACGGCCTTTTATTTCCAACTCACCAATGTCTGGGTCTGACCGAGGATATACTATTCTCTTGTCCCATTTGCATAATCCATTAACAAAGCTCGCTGTGTCCACCATTCAGGGAGCGCTTGCTTATCAGCTTGCTAACATTTCGCCTCTACCGACGTCTCTTGCGGCACTAACAGTCTCTTCTCCATTTTATTTATCGCAACCATTTACCTATCCTAAACTTCACTCTCTTTGTACGGCCTTTCGCCATGCCACACATCTCAAGTATCGTGCCCTCGTTGACTCCCATAAAAGCAGATCGACAATGGGGTCGCTCTTCGGGAGAACCCTTCGTACAGCTCTCAGTCAATGGGTAAATGACGTACTGAGGGGTTTACAAGGCGGTCATGCCATCTTGCGACTAGCGTCTTGCACAGGGCTCCTTCTAGGCGTTGAGGACCTCAAGGTTGGTGGAAGTGATGAGGGTACGAAAGGAATCGATTTAGGCAGCGCTAGGTCTCTCGTTGAAGATGAAACCGTTGTTGCCGTGGCAGAAGTTATGGACGCGTATGCATATGGTTCCGGTTCCGGTTCGTCTTCCTCAAATAGTGTTGAGGAGTGGGAGAAAGAGTTCCAACCAGCCGGACAGGGTAAATTCGTTTTTTTCTATTCAATTAACGATTTTTCTCATTTTCCTGCACTAGATATTCTCTCTTTGGCATTAATATTTGCCTCCCAGTCGTTGCCACTTGTACATCAACATAAGCTCAAAGCCCTCCCCCTTTCTACCCTCGCTCGTCTCCTCACCGCCACGATCTCCTCAACCTTCAAATCTGGCACTTTTCTCTCGTCCGTATCAGCATCTGTCACTCTGTCTCCCCAGCATCATGCTCATATATCGGTACATCATTTATGATTACTTGACTCGATAGGTCCTGACATTTTTATAGACTTCCTCGCCTCTTGCCCAAACCTTACAATCCATGTCTTCTTCTCCTCTCACCGTATCCATTGCTTCAATCTCCAGGCTCACAGCCATTACTCTGGCATTGCTCGTAGATGAAGACGGCCTGTTCACGGTCTCTGAAAGTCTGGATATCCTACAGCAGATGGCAAAACAAGTTGAACGCGATTGGATCTCATGTCCCTTGGCCAGTTTTACCGATCTAGAAATCGGTATGTTTCGACAAGCAAGGCCTTTCATGATGATTGACAAGCTCTCCAGTTCCAGATTCAAAAAATCTCACAAAATCAATATGGGCAACGCTCAAGACGTTACTCTTTTCCAACATCATGATGGCAGAAGCTGTCCTTTCTGCCTCTGTTTTTACTCCACCTCGACCTTATGGGCTAACACCTGCATCGCTGGCACTACAAGTTCTGCAGACGTTGTCTCATCTCTCATTTGTTATCTCTCAATTTGGCGGAGTTACAACTACTACTCAAGGGTTCGAACACTTGAAGAAGACTTTCTACCTCGCCTTGGATATTTTGGCTCAAGGAGATGGCGATGGAGCGAAAGCTGAAGCGTACGTTCAACAAGTTTGTTTCACTCTTAATTCCCAAAGGACGGAGACTGGTAAGCAAATCACCTTTTGAAATTGATAGCCTAGCAGCCGTTGACAATTTGTGTTTCAGCTGCAACGTCACCTCGGCAAGCCAAGCAAGCATTTGTGTTAGCAAGCATTGAGCAATTGGTCCCTGTTCTCAGTGATAAATGCATTCGAGACTGGGTTTGGGGCGTTTGTTATCCGTGAGTCGGTTTCCTTTTGGCCAAAAATCCTTAGTACCTCAAAATAACCTACGTATGTGGCGGTTACTCTCCCGCCAGCTCTTACCTTTCAACGCTTGCTTCTCCGACACAACGAACCGGCTGATCCCAATGAAAATTTTTTATGCATCCGCTTACCTCTTTTTTACAGACACCTTTCTGACCCATCCCATCGCGAAACGTACGAGTCGGCCCATTCGGTCATTCTTTCCATCTTTGCTTCGCATGCACAACGTCAACATACCGGCAACAACATTTCTGATTCTTCCACTCAAACATCGCCCACGACTGCAACTATTGTACCCAATATTTCCAACAACAACAGAACTAGAGTTTTATCGGGTGTGTTAAATGCCGGGGGCGACAGTAAGCACGGACTCGAGGATGAAAGGGATTTCACCACCACCATCATACCTATCTCCAATTCTCACAAAGAAGTAGAAGAGGAGTCTGCTATTTCAGTGAATTTTGTAAAGCGAATGGTCCCATTTTATGCACAGTGTTTGATTGAGGTGGGTGTTCTTTGTTTTACTAATTCGGGTCATGTTTTCCCTTTGACTTGTAGCGCAATGAGTTTTGTGTTTAATGGACACAAAAAAAGCGACCGTCACATCTTCCTGTTCTCGCTCTTCCATCCTCTCGTTCGTGTATATTGATTATCGTTCATGGGGTCTTTATTACAGAATTCCGTGGACGGGAAGCTAAGCACCCCCCAACTCCGCCTTGCTTATTCCGCGTTGGTTCGCAGTGCCTCCGTGACTTCTACTGGAGCTCCAGGCGATGCGTATACCCTCGCATGGTACTGTGTCCAGTTGCTTATTGATACTATACGGGATCTATCCCCACTACTACCCTACAATTCTCAAAATCCAAAAGGCAAAACCAAAGCCCAAGAAAATAATGGAGTAGATAACAATGCAACGAAAGCGGACGATCGCATTCATCGATTATCTCTCATGTTGATTTCCACTGTATCTTCCCTCCCGCTAACACTCATGTTGCGAGCTTTGGATGAAATTCGCATAATAATCGCGGCACATTCACGCCGCTCAGGTTCACGAGATGGCAGCGGCGTTGATGATGACAATAAAGATGAAGCTGCGCAGTGGGAGGAGAGAAAGGGGAGAAAGAAGGAGTTACTGGAGGCTTTGTTCGGTGAAATATTGGAGAAGATAGGTGATCGCGAGAAAGAAGCTGCTATCAAATGGTGGTATAAATATCGTCCTGCCCTCATTTCGGAGTCTGGTGATCACGGTGAAACGGTGCGAGAGGGGCAACAACAGCAAGGACCACTAGGCAGGGTACTCTTGGCTTCTTCCTCCTTGTTCACAAAATGCCTGAGGGGAGTTGAGAAAGCAAAGGAGGTCGGTGTTGCTGGGGAAATAGAAGAGAACCAGTCATCAAACTCACCCATCTTATCCCGATTATGAAGGATACAAAATGGAAATAACATTCTCATTTGTTTCCTTTTTTCTTTTGGTTGTTTTGACTCGAGCTTTGAGCTTTGATGGTTCAGTTTGTGAGACCCTGGTGTACTGTTATAAGCATTGGCAGGCGAGTTGCAAACATTTAACGGTGGGGTGGGGTATCCGATTTATCGATTCCATTCCGTAGATGTTGACCTTTTTTTTTATGCCCGGAGAAATGAAAGTGGAAAGCTGTCGAGGCGACTTCTGTGGGGACTATGTGAATAGTAGTAGTGAGCTAGTTATTAGGTTTGCGCTCACAGTTTTTGAGGGGACATAGCGTTTTAGGAAGCCTAAATTATTTTCCAAGTGACCTCTGCCGATCGTTCAGTTTAGCACTTTGACTTTTAGTTCAAATTTTTTGTTTCTAAATATCCCATCCTATGTTGAAATAAAAATCAAATAGTACTAGCAAGCCGATATCGTTTGACCTTGATCAGTGGAACTCGTGAGGCGAAATGGATGAGTAAAGGTACAGCCTCCCGATATTCCAGCATCATCAGATCCCTCGCTGAATGAATGAATGAATGGTATTACTCAGTTGCACCCTGCTTTCACCTCTTGCCGCTCGCTCCTATTAAGCGGTATCAAACTCAGACTTCAGCCATGTTATTCAGCAAAACAAAAAAAAAAACTTTTCGTCGGGGGTTGGGCTTATTCTGGGTATGGGGTGAGGGGGTTGCCTTTCTTCTCTGTGCCATCCATCCTCCGGATAGTTATATATTCAACGCTAAAAAAATCCGCTAATTTTTTCAATGTAATTGGGATCGAATGTTTAGGCGGAAAGTGGGATAAAACACCCCAGGAACTCGCGCCATAGCTTGGCTTTGAACCCTGATATCTATAAACAGGAATATAATAGTCAACATTACTCCAGTTAGCCCGATCTCGGGGCTGACGTGGTATTCTTGGCCGTTAACCATGTTGAAACAGTCCCAGCCGCTTCGTGCCCCGCCGACTCAATTCAGAGTAGACTGCAAGGTGGCGACTTTTGATGTCCCTGGAGCTTGCGCTAAGGCAGGGAGTTTCAGTTACTCACTAATTTCACCTCACCCATTCCTTGCTGGCTGAAAGGTTGTGATTAATTATTGAGGCTGTGAGGCAAGCGGCGACTTGATCCAACGCAAAACCGGCTAATAAGGGTCGCTAATTGGTCAAAGGGAACATCGAGGATCAGTGAGCATGTAATAAAAAATTTCGAAACTGAGATTATGTATGCGTACGATGTAATTTTTGCAAGGGCCATACAGTGACCGATACGTTATGAGAGTCGATTCACCTTGTACCCGTTGCTTATTTAACAGGCAACAAATAACTGTGAAACGATTGGACACCTACTAAAGATTAAGACTCATTTAAATACCAATACAATGCCACGCGTTGCCATAGCCTTTGCTACGAACAAATGATCTTTGTTTTCAGAGAAGTATTAACACTCACCCAAACTCAGTTCGGGGCACCGCTTTCGCCCATTCATTCATTTTTCGACTCAAGATTTCGACTAGTTAGTCCAGTAGAAACCCACCTCAAGTTGGGCTCGCGACGTTGCGCACTCAACGGCGAGGAAGAGAAAAAAAAACCTGCGTTTGTCACGCTTCCTCAATTATCTGAATTGCTGTGATGCGAAGTACCAGGAATTTGAATACTTGCCAATTCTGGGCCCTGACATTCTGTGACTGGGGGAAAGATGGGTGCTGTGGGTCAGTGTCATTACGATGTCATACAGAAGGTTGGAGCATACGGGTCCCCGGCCGTCCCCGTAAAAATGACTGTTCCCTCGGATCTCGTGAGGTAGCGCATCGGTGACGACAACTCCCCTCTACTTGAGTTTCAATGCTTTATCGTTGCAACAGCTTCGGGACCATCGCATAAGCAATAGTTGCTTAGATTGGATGCATCAAGTAAGGGTTTAGAGATAAAAATAGCGTTGAACCGCTGCACGTTTTGTGCAGGTTCGCCATTTGAGGGTTCTTCTAGCAAGGCGTTGACAGTAGAACCGGGTTTGACACTGCCAGAAGCTGCCAGAAGCCGCAGGTGAATGTTCTTGATCGAATGATGCACCAAGGCATGCTGCACTTCATATCAATGTGTCGTGGGGCCAAGTCCTGCTACGTATATATATTCCTCCAAGCCAATCCTCGTCTTCATTATAATTCTTTCAAAACCTCTCCTTCAAGATGAACGTTGTTCCAGCTCAGCGAAAACGTCGAACACGATATCTCTTGCACAGTATAGTCGCTCCCAGTTCCACTCACAGTACCGATCTTGACGCGTTTTGTAGTTATCAAAGCGTCTGAAATCGTCTGGGACAGTCAATTGCGACACAACCCTAGTCCGTTCATAGAGCTCTCGTTGTGCGGAAAACCAGTATATGCCACCGCGGCAAAATCACGAACGATCACACCTGTATGGGACGAGCGTCTTAAATTGTGAGTTCTTTGGTTGTAGTCGCCGTGGGGAACTAACGCCTATTCCAAAGGAGATTGCACGATCCCGCCTCCATGCTATCGGTGAACCTACGGAGCACGACGGCGGTCTCTGGATCAACCACATCCATCGGTTCTACGAAACTCAGAATCCAGGACTTGGAAGAACTCGGTACCCTCACTCCAGGTCATATCCCCTCCTGTCCTGTTGCTCGTGCTTAAGGCTGACATTGTGTCTTCACAGATATTTCCCTCGAGCTGTTCGATATGGGTAAGAAGACTGGAGTCGTGGTGGTTCGTTTCAAGAAGGTTGAACGAACACCTGTTGCAAAACAAAGCATCCCCGCCGTTGTCCCTCAGGCTCCGAAGTCGAGTCCTGATTTTGTACCTACACGACACCCATCTTCTGACAAGAAGAAGCAAAATGTAGAATATCAAAGCCGGGATGCTAGCATGGATCAGGTAATGTGCTATTGAAATTTCAGGGTTTGAACTTATCTCATCTTTCTCACATGATTACTAGGCCGAACGAATGGTGCAGCAAATTTTGGCTCGTTCTTCTGCTGAAATTTTGGATACTGGCAGTAGAGCCAGCTGAGAATTGTTGTGATCTTTGGGTTGATATGGCCATGGAATAGTTTGGTCACAAGGGACTTGTGCAGACCTGGATTGTTGTAAGGCTCACTTTGATTGGGGATCGACTGCGAGCAATAGCTATTTAAATAGACTTTGAGTAGATAGTATCGATCAAGAATGCTGTTCTTACATATTTATGAATTTCATTGTGCTATATATTAAAGATTGAATGTGAAAAAGAGTAGCAACTTGAAGGCGCCTCGTACTTCTGGACTCGTGACGGTCCAGCCTTTACGGATCCTCGATATTTGTTCGATTTATCTTATGTAACTTATCTGCCAAACAAATTCCAGTCATCCCTGAAGTTTACGCTGAGCGCTCTTCTGCGTTCGCGACGAAGTTCAAGTCACGGCAATGTTATCCAACAACGTCGGGGATTCGTTAGTTACGGGGGGCACTTTTAATGCTGTACAGGGAGATTTTCACATAACCTACTCCGAAGGGCGAAAAGGTGAGTACTATCACTCAGTGCGTCTGGTACTCTAAACAGTCGAACCAACCACAGGCATGGACCTACTCACAAATTCCATTGCTCCGGGCGCCTTCCACAATTCATCTGAAAGATACGATCCTCCGAAATGTCACCCCTCCACTCGTCTCGCTGTTCTTGAGCACATCATGACCTGGATAAACGATCTACAACAGTTATTCTTCTTCATGTGGCTACACGGTCCTGCTGGCGCAGGTAAATCTGCCATCGCACAGTCTATCGCTGAACTATGCCACAAGTCAAACCTTCTGGCTGCCAGTTTCTTCTTTTCTCGCACAGCTGCGGGTCGCAGCGACGAGTCCCGTCTCATCCCTACCTTGGTATATCAACTGTGTCTGTCTATGCCCGCTATTCGAAAATACGTGGAAGACACCATAGAACGAGACCCGTTGGTTCTCTCGCGGTCGTCAGAGGCGCAGATTCGCAGTTTGGTGGTTGACCCCTTAAGTCGCGCCTTGTTGGATGAGAAGGATGCATTGTCCTTGCGTTCAGGTCCAAAACTCATCATCATTGATGGTCTCGATGAATGTGGGACAGTTAAAGTCCAACGCTACGTCCTATCAGTCTTCGCTACAGCCGTTCAAGAGATCCCTCTACCGATATTATTCCTGGTTGCCAGCCGTCCTGAACAGATAATCCGAGACGCCTTCCGTACGGAACCCTTAGTTTCAATGACAAGACAACTGGCGTTGGATGATTCTTATCGTCCCAATGAGGATATCAAGCTATTCTTTGAATCAAGGTTCGACGATATCAAGCAAAACCATCCTTTACATGACCTCCTTCCCCCCGATTGGCCTTCACATCCTGAGCTTGATCGGCTTGTCCAAAAGTCATCCGGGCAGTTCATTTACGCTTCTACGGTCATGAAATATCTCGACTCACCTCATCACTGGCCTACTGACCGCCTCGAGATTATCTTCGGGCTTTCCAACCCCGGGATTGATACCCCATTTACCGAACTGGATGCGCTCTACATCCATATCTTCTCAACAGTCAAAAACATCAATAGAGCTCTGGAGATCTTAAGTTTACTTCTGCTGACACGGACCAAAATGCAGACAACTCCCCAACTGCTCGAAGACCTTTTTTTCCTCCGTCACGGAGATGTCTACATCACACTAAGTGATCTACACTCTGTTATGGATGTCCCAGCACCTGCCACCAATAGGGCTTCGTCTGTGATTCGCATTGTTCATGCTTCACTGGGGGATTTCCTTTTGGATAAATCACGATCGGCGAAGCTCTACATTGATGCGGGTAATGCACACGCAAATTTAACGCGATACTTCTTGAAGCATCTTTCAAAGACAGATCTCTCTACATCTAAAGGTCATATTTTCAACAAATAACTTATGACCCTTTCACACTCACAACCCTGCTCCTAAGATGTGACCTGTGAATCCTTTGCATATGCATTTACAATGCACTTGCCACTCTCTTCCCCAACGCCTGAACTGCTAAATGATTTGGATGACTTTGATTTTTACATGTTTCTGACCACCTTTGCTTCATCGGGGATTAAGGGACACCTTTTTGATGTATTTGACTGGCTCAAAGGGCAGGTATGTGGTTGCTTTGCACTTTGTAAAAATATACTGATGTAGATGTTGGCAACTCAAAAAGTCACAGAACCATCCTTCTCAAAAAGATCTATATTCTCATCACCTTCTTTCCTTGGATAAATATCTGAGGTCTGGGCTGGCTCTTCTTACAAGTTGCTCAAATCTTGCTGAACTGATGATAACTGGTGTGATGCTTCCTGATTTTCATCATTATTACTATTCTGCCATGGATTTTTTGAGGGTTGATCTAGATCAAGAGTCTTTCAATGCACTTCAGAGAGCCTGCCAGCCTATTATTTGTCCATATCAGTGGCTCAATGACTCTAGCATTGATATAGATATTGATGAAATAGCTGCATATTATGTCCTGTTATCAGAATTCTTGGATGATCCTATACGTTCCAAAGAATTCTACATTAATGGTGATAAATTTGCAGCTTTTGCATCAGTATTTTCCGAATTTTTTTTTGGTCCACCAATGTATGTTTTATCCCCTCAATTACATGTCTCTTTCAAATATTGACTGTCTTAAATTTTGATCACAATCCACCATATGGACCCACTAGATATGGAGAAGGATTTCTGGCCTATGTTTTTTCATCCCTCCCATCTTTACTTCCAAAGGCATCTCCATTAAAGGACCTTGCAGCAATCTTACAAAACCATGAAATTCCTTCCTATATGCAACAATATGAATACAATTCAGAAGGAACTGTTGAAGCAATAAAAGCTTATATTTTGGTTTGTTTATTTGTTACATATATGTCCAATTGATACTCAGTCTTCTATAGAGATGTAATATTTCTCAAGTTCCAGGTGAAAATATGATCATGGACCAATCTGATCAAAAGGATGGGCTTGTAATTTATTACTTTTTTGTTGTTGTTGATCCAACAATTTGAACTCTAACATGCTATTTTACAGGATTGCATGACACAAGTTGTGCCTATAGATGATCCAAAATCCAACCATTCTGATCCAACAATTGAAGTTGGAAATTCCCCAATTGTAGGTCTCCAGGCTTTCTTTTTTTGGTTCTCATCTTCAATCTGATTATATAAAATTGCCTGGCATTATTTGTAAAAAATAATTGTATGAAAACAGGAGCAACCTAGGACGGATCATGAAAGCAACTGCAATTGCTGCCATATAATGTAGGAGGAAGAAAATCTCCTTGGGGCCACGGAGATGATCCTCTCTTCCTCTTCCTTTTTTATATGATTTGCAATGAACTGTAGTAGAGCATTTAGCCATGATGCAGCAGGCCTATACACTGCTATTTTTTTTTTTACCAGTACAACAGATATGGAAGGTCTAAAATTTCTCTGATTTATTCTTCCCTTGGTAAACACAACTCCTTTTAACATCCCAAACAAAATGTCCAAGCAAAAATTTGATTGGATGAAAATGGATGGAGTAATTTGCTTTTTCATAAGGTATTTTTCCTCTTGGAGCTTACATCATGTACCAAATACAGAATATTACCAAAAACAAAAGAGGTTGTGTGAGTTTTATTTATAGAAAGGGTACAAAAAGTTGAAGCCATGACCTGAGGTAGGGGGAGTGTTAGGGCAATTGCGGAATGACTTAGTCGAGATCTAGCAGGGGATCCTAAACATATATATGAAAGTGCACCTAGCAGGGGATCCTAAAAGAAAAGGATAAAGCCCTGCTAAGGTGGGATGCATGTCTATATACCAAAAATCAGAGTCGAAATAATAAAATGATGAAAAATAATGAAATGATGAAAAGATGGAGAATGGTGAAACAGTGATAGGAATGCTATGTCACATGATCATCAGACTCCAGTATCAGAGCCGTGAGTGCACTCCGTCTTGGACTAGTGACGATGATACAGAGGTGACAGAGAAATATTGGAGGAGATGTCGGACGAAGCGGAGCGTCCCTAACATCCACCCCCCCTTCAAGGCAGTGACGTCCCGACACTGAATGGAAAGGAATGGAGTGGAAGTCGACCATACGGATGTGACAAGCAGCACCAGGGTGCCTCCAGTAAAAATCTGCCACCAGGTCCGGTGCATGAACATTATCCCAAGGTTCCCAGGAGGAGTACTTTACACTCCCCCACACAATCCGAGCGGATCCGAGTAAATTTGGGTGTATTCTGAGCGGAATTTGGTAGGAATTTCAGACTGGTAGGAATGTGCTAGGAATGGAACCCTAAAAACTCAAAATTTCAATTTTTTAAATATGCCCCTAAGCCTAACTGAACCCTAACTGAACCCTAACTGGACCCTAGCCCTAACTCTAACCCTAACCTACCCTAAAATAGTGATTTCCTGCTTGGAATTTGGTCGGAATTTGGTCGGAATGGTTGGAATTTGATCGGAATGGTTGGAATCTGGTCAGACTGGTTGGATCCACTCGGAATGTGTGGGGGAGGGTAAAGTACTGCCCAGGAGTTGTGTTCAACACCGAAACCCTCCCACTTGACCAAGTAATGAAGCTTCCGGTTGACCATTTGACTGTCCAAGATTTCCTCCACCACCCACTCTTCTTTGCAATCCACAATTTCCGGTAAGGGAGGCGGAGATGTCTGACAGCCCGGAATGGGGTCCAGAGGAGCCAAAGATAATTTGACCACATTGAAGACGGGATGAAGTCTACCCATTGACGGAGGAAGGCGGAGCCGGTACACACTGTTACCAACCTGACTGTCGATCGGGAATGGCCCCAATCTCTGGTGAGAAAGTTTACGTGAAGGTCGAGTGGTCTGAATGTTGCTAGCATCAAGGAAGACCATATCACCTGCTTTGAACTCCGGAGCTGGGGTGCGTTTCCGATTGTAGTAGAGCATCATGTCATCTTTCGACTTGGCCAGAGCCGCCTTTGCTTTCTCTAAGGTGTCTGTCATCCGATCTTTGAACTCATTGACAGATTCCATGTGGGACCAAGGTTGGTCCGGTTCAAAGCCCATTTGGGGGACATGTCCAGTGTCAAGGAGGAAAGGAGGGTGCTGAGTGGAAGAGTGAACCTGGTTGTTGTACTGGAATTCTGCGAAAGGCAGAAGCCCCACCCAATCATCTTGTCTTTGGTTGGTGAAGAGTCGGAGATACTGTTCCAGTTCCTGGTTGACCCGTTCCGTCTGTCCATCTCCCTGTGGGTGGTAGGTGGTGGTGGCTGCCAACTTGATTCCGAGTAGCCGGTAGAGTTCCTGGGTGAATTCCGCTATGAATTGTGGACCTCTATCGGAGACGACTCTCCAAGGGAGACCGTGATGTTTCCACACATGGTTGAGGAAAAGGTGTGCGGCTCCGGCAGCAGAGATTGTAGTGACAGTGGAAACAAAATGTGCATGCTTTGTGATGGAATCGACAACAACCATGATGGAATCATGTCCCACAGATTGTGGCAGTTCGACAATGAAGTCTATGCTGATGGTGTCCCATGGAGCAGATGGAATAGAAAGAGGATGGAGTTCTCCAGTCAGAGGACGTTGGAATGATTTGGTCTGGAGGCACATGTCACAGGTGGAGATGTACCTGCCAACATACCTTGACATCTGTGGCCACCAGTAGTTCCGAGACACTAGTTCCAACATCTTCCATCTTCCGCTGTGACCAGCCAACCTAGAGTCATGAGAAAGTGCAACAATACGGCGACAGAGATCAGAGGTGTCCGGAACATAGATCTTGCCTCGGAAATACAGAAGTCCATCGGATAGGACCACTCCGCTGATTTCATGGAGTGAGCTGATGAACCTTGTAACTCCCTCGCTGCTTTTGCCACTGGCTCCTCTTTCTCCCCATCTCGTGTCCCCTTCTGGATGTCCTTCAGGATTCCTCGTTCCTCTCCTGCTGCCTCTAAACCTTCCAATGCTTGGACTGTGAAGAAATTCGGAGTAAGGAGGACCATGTTGTCATTGTCTTCTGAACCTGTTCTGTGATCGGACCGATGGGACAGAGCGTCCATCTTCCCCATACTCTTACTGGGACGGTGATGCATGATGAAGTCAAATAAGGCCAAGAGTATGGACCACCTGGCTTGCCTCCGGTTAAGCTTCTTGGCCATCATGAAATACTGAAGGTTCTTGTGGTCTGTCCAGATCTCACAGTGATGCTCTGCACCTTCCACAAAATGCCTCCACTCCTCCAATGCTCTTACAATTGCCAACATCTCTTTGTCATGGATTTCATAATTCCACTCCACTGGAGAAAGGGATTTGGAAAGGAATGCTATGGGATGCCATTTGTTGTCCTCTGGCAATTGTTGAGACAGTACAGCACCGGTTGCGAAATCCGAGCTGTCCGCTTCGATCTGAAAAGGTCGTGAGTTGTCTGGCAGGGTGAGAATCAGAGCTGTTGTAATCCGTTCCTTGAGTGAATCGAATGCTGACTGCTCCTCTGCTCCCAATCTCCACTCTGTGTCCTTCTGTGTGAGATCAAACAGGGGACAGGCTAAGTGGAAGAACCATTGGATAAACCTGCAGTAGAAGTTGGTAAAGCCCAAGAAAGACTGTACTTCCTTCCTGTTAGACGGAATAGGCCATTCTGTTACTCCAGCTACCTTGACTGGGTCCATCTTAACAGAATTCTTGGAAATAATCACTCTGAGGTACTCCACTTCTGTCTTTTTGAACTTGCACTTCTCAGGTTTAAGGAAGAGGTTGTTTTTCCAGAGCAACTCCATAACTCTCCCAGTGACCCTCTGGTGCTCCTCGAGAGTTTCTGTGAATATTAGGATGTCATCTAGGTACACCACCACAACTCCCTCCGTTATCAAGCCATCAAAGATGTCATCCATCATGGTCTGGAACGTCGCCGGACTGTTGCACAGTCCAAAAAACATAACCAGCGGTTTGAAGAG
>Ga0193743_1001283_pt1 | contig 18703 bp, 14 predicted proteins | sample L2c2metaG_FD_143038 | JGI IMG/M metagenome (GOLD analysis project Ga0193743, IMG submission 143038) | Soil microbial communities from a riparian zone of the East river system, Colorado, United States - L2c2 | ecosystem: Environmental > Terrestrial > Soil > Riparian zone | place: USA: East River... | reverse complement strand
CAACTGCGGACGACTTAGTTGAGATCTAGCAGGGGATCCTAAACATATATATAAACATAAAATACGACAGGAAAGCGCACCTAGCAGGGGATCCTAAAAGAAAAGGATAAAGCCCTGCTAAGGTGGATGCATGCCTATATACCAAGAAATCAGAGTGGAAATAATGAAATGATGAAAAAATAATGAAATGATGAAAAAGATGGAGAATGGTGAAACAGTGATAGGAATGTTACGTCACGTGATCATCAGACTCCGGTATCGGAGCCGCGAGTGCACTCTGTCTTGGGCTGGCGACGATGAGGAGGAGGAATATACAGAGGTGACGGAGAAATATCGGAGGAAACATCAGAGGACGTGGAGCGTCCCCTAACAGTATGTACATATTGATATTCTTGTGTACCAGAGCCTGGACTTACCATGTATATAGTACCACCTAACATGTCAAGGGCTCTTTGAAAATCCTTCCAGAGGGTGGTTCTGCAATGATGAATGCAGCAGGTTGGCGGGTAGGCAGTCAAAAGTGAAGAAGGATCACGCATATTCATCACAAACACGTCATCAAAAAAGGCATCGGAATTTGCCGAGCCTTCGTAATTAGGCAGGAGGGGAGGGAACAATCCTTGATCGAAAAAATCAACATAGTATCCAACAAAAAATTTCTGTGTACCCCTTGGCAACAGGTCGATCAGTCCAATCACTGCTTATATAAGGGGTTACCACCGATTATGGGTTACCTAGTATGGAATCGATTGATTGAGCTAGTCTACTACCACGATTTACGTTTTTTCTTTTTTGAAAGCTCACAAAACATCCATAGGATCTCGAGGCCTCCTCACCTCACCTCCTCCTTTACCTCGCCATGATCATTCGAGGATTAAATGTATGCACGACGTTAACACCTATTGACAATTTAACTGTCTCATCCTCGAAAGTTAAACCAAATTGTGGAGCCTCGGTCTTCTGGAATGTTTCCCCATCAGCAGCGTTACCTTCACGTGTGTACCTTTGATGTACCTATAAAGTTAGGGACACTAGTGCCTCCCCCCTTTTCCCTTGTCCACTACCAACTCACAGCCTGGCTCTAGTTCTCTAAATGGCCTTCGTAGATGAAAAGGTAGCCTAAACATACTGCCATCATTTCGATATTGACTCTACTGAAATATTTCAATTATCAGGGTACGCACACCACTCAACCTGTGCCAGTCGCACAGATGACCCTTCCCACCCCTGGCAACAGGAACGTGTTGAACCTGCCCCTGGATTCTGAGGGTAAACGATCTTGGAGTTTTGGGTTACTTAGCTGCTGTGGGGATTGCAGTAAATGTGAGTTCTTCCCAAGTTCCTCCTGAAGAAAAATGTCACTTCCTGACCGAGCCTCATAGGCTGCCTTGCATGCTGGTGTCCCTGTCTCGCTCATGCGCAAAATCGGAGGCGCCTTGAGCATCTCAACACAGAAGGCGTCCCAGATCCCCGACGTGACGAGATCGCCGTTGGAGACAGCGTACTCTTCGCCGTCGTTGAGCTCGCTTGCAATCTGGGTTGGATCTTACAAGTGAGGATTTTTTATTCCAGTCGTTACCATGCATTTCGGATGCTCCGTTTTTACCCCGATCAAACTTTCTGACGAATACCCTCCCTTTAGATCGGTACTCGCAAGAACATTCGTGAACGTTACAACATTGAAGGCGGCGCTGTCGGTGACTGTTGCGCAGCATTTTGTTGCCAACCCTGTGATTTGGTGCAGGGCAGTCGAGAATTACAACTGGAAGAAGAAAGTTTCGCACCAGCCAAATGAGCACCAGGGCACACCAGAATGATATAAACTCAACGTCTGATACTATGACCAGATGTACAGACTGTTTTTTTTATACCATGAATCCAAAAAAATAAATTGTTGTGACTTGCGAAGTTGCTATTTGTGATTATGATGTTGTGACGCGATGACTAATCACCCGGTGCTGCCGCCACTGAACCAAGCGTACGACCAAATTCTTGGTTTGAAGGATACTTGGAGCCAACAGTCACCGTCATCCACCGAGGCACGTGCGGAGTATTCCAAGAAAAAGCCTGAGAAGTCCAGAGAAATGCGGGAAGTCTTAGAGATGTTGGATACAGGTATGCCATGTGCTCCTTTCCTCTGGAATTTTGGTTAGTTGCTTATCATATTCTCTTTTGGTAGAAAGCAGTGAGGGACAACGGTCTTGATAAATCACTTCAACAGGCAAAGGAGGACAATCCGCTCGTCGATCCCTCACCTCCGCAGTTGAAGTACTTTAATGCCAAACTAAAACACTTGGAGCCTACTAGGAAGGTGCGTACACATGATTCTAGGACGGCCATGGAAATTATGACAAATCTATATAGCTGTAAATTCCTCCATTTGGTATAACACAAATACCGTACCAAGGCCCGCCACCTTCACCAGCTTATTATAGCGTATATCCGTCCCAAGCTTTCAAAATGTGTTCGCTCTCTCAGGCTCAACTGTCTAACCCCCATCGACAAAAAGATTTTATATGCGGTAGCGATTCGGATCCCCCCCGGCAGTCTAAGAGCTCTCATCGTAGACTTACTGGCTAGCTCAGTTTATCAATGCCTTTTTGAGCCCTCAAAACGTCTTGGTTTCAAGTTATCCTGTAAAATATTCTTACTCTTGGCAGCTACTTTTGTCTTGGATTTAGATCAATGATTACAGCCCTTGGTCCTTCCGTCACCTAGCCAACACCTAGCTACTGATAACACACATCACGCGTCACTGTTGCTTTTTGCGCGAAATATATATTATATCATATCACTTGGAACACGCTAACAGGTGGGCGCCTAATGTCTCATGGCTTAAGTTCTCACGCATGGGCCTTCCATTGCGTCTTGGTTTATGGTATGATTCGCCTCAGATTTGTACTCCATCCGAAAGTTCCTCATGACTTCCATCGAATCTACTCAGTCAAAAACCAACAGGGTATCTGGGCTTTGTACGTACACAACATGAATCCTTAACCGTGTTGCATTGATACCCTCTCCTTCGTGTATCAGTCCAAGACCCAGCAGCCGACGTGGTCTTTGAATCCTCAGATAATGTGCACTTCCGCACCCACAGGAAGTACCTTGACGTTACCACTGCGGCGTTCGCGGTCCCACCCTTGATATCGTCCGATGACATACCAGTGAAACTGAGAGAATCATCTGAAATCCTTGAAATCCTCTTCCAATTCATCGAACCTTGCCCGGAATCAAGTCAATATCGACAGCCATCAGCGATGGATATCGAGGCCGAAACTTTCTTCGCCATTGCTGAAGCTGCTGAAAAGTATATCGTCTTCGGTGCAATGAATACCTGTATCACTCGTATGCAGTGAGTGTTTTCTTTTCAATAATGCGCCCCTAAGTACTAGACTTGACAAACTTTTTTTAAATTCTTTCAGCCACGTAGAGATACGTGACTTGTATCCAATCGAAGTCCTTAACCATTGCGCGAAACACGGTTATGCGGACCTCGCTCGCACAGCTGCTCACAGAGCGCTTTCTCGTCCTCTCGATAAGATCGTTCAAGGACTTACCCATCCAGGTCTTCTGGGAAAATGGGTATGGTTTGTTTTTTCTTAATCATAAAAAATCTTGTCCTTACATGAGGATCAGTTACTCTACTACAATCAATGGCTTCAGCTTGCACGGTTGGTGCAAAACGAACTTACCTCCAATGATCGCTATCAATGCCCAAGGGTAGCTAGTATCAAACTGAAATATCTGACAAGAACTCTGTCAGATATTTCTCTTGCGGGCGATGTCGTTAGCTGCTCCAGTGAGGTTTCCATCGCGTGCAATGTACCAAGCTATTGTTTCTGCTCAAACCTTAATTCAATTGTCCAGGAAGATAACATACCATCTTTCGATTTGTAGAGTCGTACTGGATAATATGTGTGGTCAAAGAAACCACCAATCAATGTTGCTATAACCTTGAGCGATATTCATTCAACACTCTAACGTCGAATGTTTGCTATCCAGGTTATCGACAAAAAAAATGCACCTATCACTAGCAAACCAAAGTAGATAGTGTCTATCTGTTCAATTGATTATAAAAAATTTCTAAACCACGAAAAACTACAACCGCCATCTACACCTAGAAAGAGGTGTCGCAGCCATATCTTCTGTAGTGCTGCAAGGCCACGAAGAAGAGCGGTTGCGCAAGGTACTTTTTACGGGTATGATAATAGTGGACGACCGTTTCAACTCGCTTGAGATCGTGGCTGAAGAAAAGTTCGTGTTGAGTTTAGGGACACGTCGTCGACGGTCATTCAAAACTATCGGCGCCGGTTGAGAATCGTTCGTAGAGTGAAATGTGGTGCCAGTCATATCCACTGCCAACTCGGATGTGGATGCTGATGCTGATGATGTGTCAAGACCGAGGTCAGACCAAGAGTTGTTGTTGCCGCAATCAGGAATGGAGCTTGAACTTGAACTGCCAACGCTACTTTGACAAAGTTCATGGAAAGGATCTTCGGTGAACGTTAACAGCGCTTCCTGAAGGAATACATCCGATAGTTGGGCATCAGTGACAAGCAACGATGGGTCAAAGTCTTCAGATTCCAAAGAGCCATCGTAGGCGGAAGAAGAAAAGGAAGATGGACGTCGCCGAAACGCTTGAACAGAATCCGACAGATCACTGATATCATCTCGTTGTATCTCTGAAGGAAGATGTCGCCAAGTCCGAGCCGAAGATTTAATAAAGACGATACCTAAACCATCGAATGGTCCACTGCCGTCTTTGCTCATCAAGCCAGAAATTCCAAGTCCAGAAACGTGAGGTACCGATTTGGATGATGACTGAAGGGCAGTAGTGACAGAACGAGGAGGTGAGGAAGATAGTAAGGTACCCAGAGATCCAGAAGCGTTGAATTCATCATCGACTGAGTTATCACTTACAAGCGACAGACTGAAGGAGTTTAGAGCTGAGATACTGTCATCAGAATCGCTTGGAGGATAACGGGGCTTGGAGACGGCTGGATCCGTACTATCACCCAAGCTGGTGATGGTGGCTGACTCGAAATGGAGACTAGGGGATGGTGTGAGGGATGGCGCATTGAATGCACCACTCTTTCCCAAGCCCTCCAAGCTTGGCGGACCCTCTGTGTCATGAGATGAGAGTCTAGTCGTAGCAGCCTCGAGCAATGGTGAACTTTTATGAACTTGATCAGATATCGGAACCTGTAACTCGTCAAAACAACAAAAAAAAAGAGGTGATCAGCTGAACGCGTGGTCTACCGGGGGATTCAGCTCTTCACCTCTCTAAATATATCAAGCAACGGCAACTCAGGACTAGTAGTAGTACAACACATATCTCCAGAAGAATCCTGAACCCGATGTGCTCCCGACAAAGACGTTTCAGCCAATTTCACAAAAGCGGGTGAGGAAAAGAGTAGACGAGAAAAAGATACGAGGATGATGTTGAAAAATTCGGACATTTGGAAAAAGGGGGGAGGGGAGGGTTTAATTTAACAAGTCTTATAGTTTTTGGTAGTGGGCCGATAGAGACAGTGTAGTGGGTAGTATAGTAGAGTGCGATGAGATGAAAGCTATGTTGATGAACCTAGAAATTATCGTCGAGTAAGATCTAGAGGACAAGTGGTGTGGGTTAACAGACTAGGGAGTCATATTTATAAGGTGGGTGTGATGAGGCTGACAGCAACTGTGGTGTTTCGACACTTTTAGTCTTGGATGTCCGCATCAGTATCAAACCCAGTGCAAAAATTAAGATAATGGTTTTCCCATCAATAGCCAAAAGAGAAAAAAGGATTCAAAATAAGGAAATAAGAAAGAGCGTCATGGAAACATGAAATCATGCAAAACTTGGTGGTCATGAGGTAAAATCACGTGTTTATGTAACTGGTTCTTCCTTCAATTTAAATTTCAGAATCCTTAGACTATCAATTAGATAGAAGCCATCAATAGATAGAGCTTTCAATTTATTTATTCTGATTCATGTGACGACTATCTTTCCTTGATCTTACTCGATACATCGCACAGCTCAAATTTGGAAGAGAAGAGCAGGGAAAATATACATTTAGCGATAAATTGTACAAACGGCTGGGCCCGATCTTCACTCGTACTCCTGGGCGGACACTTCGGTAAGATATTCGTTGGCTGAAAACAAAAGATGAACATGATAGTGGTGCATATTATCCGATAAAAGTTCCTTACCATAGCCCTTCACCTTCTGGCTGTCAACGTAATCAAGCTGTAAATACAGACTTTTGAGTTGGCAAGGAATGAACGAAGGATGGATGAACACTTACACCTTTGGTCTCAATGAGGCGGTCGATGAAACCTCCTGAAAGCCCAGCCCTGTTCCACGATGTAAGAAGAATATAACAGTAAAGAAAGGATTCTGCCGATAGACTTACAAGATCTCTATCGCTTTCGCGTGGGTGTCGGGCTCTCCATTCTTCACACAGTGATCTTCGTACGCTTTTGCCGCCTAGTAGATCAAAACAAAAAATTAAATACATGGCCATAGTGAATGAAGATTCATGATGTACCTCGTAGGATGCAGCAGCAGCAATAAGCTCATGAGATAAAGTAGCCTTGTGTGGGGCGTTCGTCACCTAAATACCATCATCGGTGATGAATTATCCTCATTAAAGAGAGAGGAAGAACAACAAACCTCCCTGTGTGCTTTAGCCTCATCGGATTTGTCGCCGCCGAACCAACTCATTGTTGCAATATAATGTGTGTTTAAGAAAGGAATTAAAGAAACTCAAATGTAATGAGCCAAACTCCTTATAAACCTCCTTTCCCCCTGAGTGATCTAAAAATAAAGAATGTCGCTATTCGTACTAAAAGAACAGCCAAGAATGTCCACGCGTGGACCGTCGGTGTGGACGGCCTTGTATCGAAATAGGTCACGCAACCTAGTCAATATGTTACCATCAATAGATAAAGATTTCATCTGAAACATATGACCACAAAAGTTTTCTGAGGCTACCGGAAACGCCGAGCCAAAGAAATAGGAGGAAATAGAGATTTTGCTTGAACCAAACACTACTCCAATTTTTTTGTCTTTTCTAAAAAACGCTTCAACATTTTTTTCTCTAGTCACAAAACAATCGGGTAATTTTTTTTTTTTTGTTTGATAAACGATTTAGCAGTTATAGAACAAATTTCTGCCTCTCAAAGAAAATTGGCTAGTAATACAATGCGTTCCGCAACACAAATTAATAAAGTTGAATTTTTTTATATTGCCCCTATGAAAACTTCTACCTTGATGATATGAGCCCCCCCCTCCCCCACTCATGTTACACATGGGTAGGTTGCTTAATTGAGCCTAGCTAATTTGATACTTCAAAAAAAAAAAAAGAAGACCTTGGCTTCAGGCGTAGAAGCTACAAGGACAGCCTTGCGCAGTGCATTCCCTGTGAAAAAAAAACTCATTGTGGGGCCTCTTCTTGCACTTATTTTACTTGGCGAGCGGAGTCTAAGCACAGCTCGTCTCTACAGATTAATCAGTTTTCCAAAGGAGGTTCTAGAAAACAAAAAACCCAATGGTTAACAGTTTGTAAAATAGGAGTTGCGGTAGGCTAACCTTTCTTTTTTATTCCAACGAACTATCTCTCTCGCACATTTGTGCAAACCGCTGTCAAAAGTATAATACCTTACCACCACATTAAACCATTCTAAACAACACTCCCTTATCTTCCATTGTGACTCCTTTAGCCGTACCAGTAAGTAACCGTTGCCATCATTCGATTAGTGTAAGACCTTTTCGTTGATAGGTTGGGCGTACGTCTTTTGTTGCACGATAATCCAGAGAATAGGAACAATAATTAAGGCCCGCCGGTTGCGGGGGAGGCTCGCTTCGCCATCCTGATGGCGTGATAATTGTACATCACTTGTCTACTTCGCCGGATGCTGTAGATATGTTACAATAATATATGCAATACACAAAAGGCATTGCCTGTAACGAGATAGGAAACATGAAAGAAAAGTGACAACTGTAAGCTTTCGTTCAACTACTGACAACTGACAGGCCAAAAACAAGTATCAGACTTTTACAAACAAAAAACCTGAGTTAAAAAGCCAGAGGAACCCCTTTTTTTTTTTTTTGTTTTTTGAAATAAATACAACTAATACCATTCTTCTACTTATATCTCTGTGTTTTACAATCATTTGACGGAGAAATAACGAAGGGAAGAGACAACATTTTTGCGGCGCAGACTGTGGCCTTGTTTGTTCGCCAGTTCGCACCAATGATTAAATATTCGATTAATGATTGCTCGCTTCTGGTAAAACGTTTAACATGGTAGAATATCTTTGGTTTCAATCACGTGATCAACGAAAGGCGCCGGCAAAGATAGCTTGATCCACCTTTTTCACAAGCAAAAAGGTGAAAATTCTGAATTCACAGAATCATCTTATAAAACGACTAGGTTGGTTTAGTAGTCAGCGCGAAATGTGTAATTCAAAGTGGGAAGTGTTGAAATATTTCATTGTAATCTCGAATACCGCAACATGGCACAGTCAGGAGTCGCTTTACCCAACCTTATACTGATGAACTGGCACAATCAATGTCATCATTCAATTTGTTTTTACAGAGATACTGAACAAGCCCGTTGACCCCAAACCCACGGCTCGCAGAAACCAAAAAAAAAAAACCCCCCGTGTCCTTAAAGCGAAAATAGCTCCGTATGAAGAGCAATTCCTCCCAATCGCATACCCCTCCCTGACATCTGCAACCGAGCAACAGCATTCGCAGCTTCCCTAGCCAATGACGCGGGTCCACTAGCACATACAACCACTCCACCCCCTTCTCGGATCTCAGAAAGCTGGCGATCGCCTTCAGAGTTGTGGCTACATTCCGCTGATTCTTCGATATCAAAATCGGACTCAGCATCACTTTTTTTACCAGATGCAGAGGAGATGGGACGTGAAGGTCTCATGGAAGTGGTGGTAGTGGTAGGAGAGAAGGAAGTGAGTTGGTCGAGAACTCGGTAGATTGAGGGCCGTATGATGGTCACGTGAGAGTTGGGTATGACGGGTACAGCTTCAGGAACGCATAAACATGTAACGTAGATAGATATGTGAAGGTCTATCGGCGTGGTTGTATTTGATGATGCAGCTGCCGCCGTGGCAATATCAACGAGTGCGGATGAGAACCATTCAATACAACCTATAGAGATATTCGTTAAGAGAAAAATCTGTTCCATAGCAAAAAAAAAACAAGAAAATTTACCAAAGGAACGAATACACCACGCGAATTCGATCCTCCGAGTCCGCTCTCCATTACTTCTTCCTTTCCTCGTACATCGACCGACAATATCATCAAGAAGACCGAGTGTAAAAGTGATACCGGAACCTCCGGCAAACAACAGAACAGTTTCATGATCCCCAAGGTCCACGCTACACCCTCCATACGGTCCGTCAATCATAACTTGAACAGGCACTTGAACGGGCATGTCAGAGGGAAATTGATCATCCTTCACAGTCGAGTCCTTTTCAGTCACCAGTGCTTTAGTTTGTGCAGCAGCCATAGACGCGTATTGGTTCAATGATCGTGTCCAATCACCAACGACACGTGCCCCGAATGAGATCCCTTGGGGCATTGAAGTTATACAAGAAACGTCCGGAGGTGCTGAAAAGATGGTTAAAGGGTGCGATTCGAAGATTCTTCCGGAAAAGAAAACACGAAGGCGAACATGTTGACCAGCGATCCAGCCCGTTGTCGAATGAGGGACATGAATCTGCGAAGAAAAGCGTCAAGTGGTGTTTGATTCAAAAGAGAAATTGGGTACTGACGAGAGTCATCTGATTGCCTACTGGGACTAGAACGGCATCTTTGATTCTATGGCGGAACATACGCATCAAAATATCAAGACCGTAGAAAGCTAGCGGAGGGAAAATCCAAGGCGCAGCATAAATAGTGTGGTAGCAAATAGTGATGAAGAAAGCCACATAGGCGAGGAGACTAATGAAGTCATATCAAGCAATATAGAAAATGTATAGATGGCGAAAACTTACTGTATAGTGAAGAAGATTTCGTAGCAGAACCTTCTGATTGGTTTGATCGAGGAGATGACGATAATGCTGAGAACTCCCAAGGCTGCAACACCAGAGGTTTCTTTTTGTTGTCCAAAAATAGGCATGTCATACTGAATATGATTTCGAATCCACAAAGAGCCATGTAGAACAGCACCTAGAAACATGACTCGACCGGACCAGCGATGGATAAAGTTGAGTTTCTCATATCCATTGCCAGGTCCAAGAACTAAAGAAACCAGCGAATTCTTGGTAGCGAACAGAAATACGACTGGAAATTGAGCTAGGGCGATGAAACCTAGAGAGATATTTATTCGTTTGTCAGATGAGGACTGACATATTATTAACTTACCAGGCCGATTAGGATTGTCTATGAGTGGGGCCTCTAATACCATACAAAGGATGACTGTGATGGCATAGGATACGAGAATGAGTACTAAATAGAAGAAACAAAGAGCGTTAGTGCAGCGACCATGGAAGGGGGGAAGAAAAAATACGAACTCTGTCCGGCATTCAAGCTGAGTCCAGGAACTGTCCAGTAAAAGACTGATCCGACGGCACCACATAAATTCTGAAGAGATACCGCCCAGCGAGGATTCTTCTTGGACCCTCGAGATCCTGAACTATGAGATGCGCCCGCGCCGGTAACACTGTAATCCTTCCCGCCGTTATTCAAATGTTCTGAGATTCCCGGTAACGTGTTATAAGCACGACCATTCCGAATTGAGCGTATAAGATGTGGAAGGGAAAGAAGGACGAAGAATGCTAAGACGCTCGGCCAGATGATGGAGAACTTGCGCTGCCATTGCGGATCTACATTATAAGAGCTTACAAGGCGGGGCCCACTTTGGTATAATGGAAAAAAAATAAGTGAATAGAAGATGGCTCACTCATACAACTGAAGGGCGGCCGGAATCACTGGCGGTGTACCAGTGTTAGCCATGATGCGACGCAATGAAAAGGAGAGATAACAAAATGTGACGCCGCGTCACATTTTGTTATCTCTCCTTTTCATTGCGTCGCATCATGGGCGTCACTGACGCCGAGAATGTGACACTTACCATCACCGGCTATTACGATGACGCCGTGACTCAGAACGAGTTCTACATACAATTTGTACATCACTGATAATTCGTTAATGTAATGAGGAGGCGGCACTAATGTATCGTCCGAATATCACCTCACCAACTCCAAGACCAATAACTATAGAAATGATAAACGCGGCTTGATATGTCCTACATAAAAGTGAATAAATATAATTATCAACACATCAGATGCTTTTAACGCGGAGACTTACATCACCGCTAACATGAATGTAAACGCCAAAGCAGCTTGACCGGCATGTAGTATCCCCCTAACAATATCGTGAGCTGGTATAAACGGTGGAATGGTACGGAGGGTGAGAATGCCAGCCACTGTAGGTAGTTTGGAGAGGCGAGGATGGGATGATTTAGATTCGTAGGCTTGTCCTTTCGAATCGGAGGTAGCGTTCCGTTTATTGATATATGCGATCTCAGCTCTAATTGTATTCGTTAGCGAATTAAGAATGGGCATAAAAAAACCAGACGTACTGCTTTCGCCAACCAACCTCCGCCATAGCTCTAATCGCCGCTAACCATCTGTCCACTAAAGCAAGCAAGAAAAGTCCGACGCAAGCCCCAAACATCGCACCCTTGCTTAGAGGAACCCAACCTTGGAACCATAAGGTATCTCCCGGAGTAAAGTGAAGATAAGAGAGCATATTGCCAGACGAAAGAGCCATAGCTCCGTCCATGTCCATATCCATCCCATTCATAGCATACGCATTTGGGGCAAGAGATGTGGCCAGCAGCAGCAGAAAGACATAGATGACCATGTTCAGATGTCAATTAAGCGGGAAGAGATCGAGTTGCCAGGGAAAATTGTCAGTCGTAAATAACAACAAACATGGCAAAAGCCCTGCGGCAGCAACGGCAAACCCCTTGCAGGAGGGTTAGCTGGCTAGCCCCACTATTTTTCACTGAGCCATTCCCGGGTCAGACCTCACGGTGGTCCTAGCGTGGGATACAGAGACGCTGTGGCTGATTAAGAAATCTGTGAACACGAGGACGCATACCCCAACTTTGGAGGGAGCGCAAAAACAATCCTTCAACGAGAGATAAATTGAAGCCCGAGGAAGGTGGGAATCAGTGGTAAATCCTGTGATAGGTACAAGGAGGAGTATAAAGAACAGCTCTTCTGCCAGTTGGCCTAGGCCCGTGATGAGACCAAATCGCAGGTGAAAGAATCATTGTAGTAGAGGGATAAAGCTAGAGAATAACAGACATTAAAGGCGTGAAGATCGGAAAATGGGGGATAATGTCAAGTGCAGCGTAGAGGAAAGGGGAGGTAGAGGAGGATGTTCAGAGTCATCAATCAGGGCGGAGAAGAGTGCGAGGCAATTATGCGAAATCATGGCGTGGGAAGAGAAAATTGCCTCAGTTAATTGTGCTTATTTGGTCTTTTTATTTTTTATACCCTACTCTTCCGGATATGTTTGGATCCGATCGTTCGCAATCAGAATCTGGGCTGAACGTCCCAAAATCGGCTCGCCCTTATCAAAACCATCCCGAAGAACACTTTCCTTCTCCCCTCACTATGAAAATATTCTTCCTTCTACATATCCTGCTAGCGTAGTGGTACGTGTTTACCTGAGTTACTATGTAACGTAGCCAGCTAATGACTATTACTAATAATAATATTACTGAAATCTATTTGGTTGTGTTTGACCGTGACCAAATTATCACCTGGCGAACACCTTGTCCTGTAATCAACATGTTTCCCGGACCTGTTTGTGATAGGACACTAGTTATGCTGATTTCTCTTTCACTTCGATATGACCCAAACCTATGGTAGATGATGTGGACGAAGGGAGGTTTCATCAAAAATCTTCTCCTTGAACAGGCAACATCAACGTCAACAGCCAACAACTGTCTAAAGCGAGGTAGGTCACGTGTTGACATCCTTCACACATGGATAATCCATCATCTCCGTGCATGGCGCACGTCCTGGCAGGACGCACCCTTAGTGACACATTCAGTACGCAAGCGCCGGGACCAGAGTCTATCCGCCGACCACTGTCGGAGTGAACATAATATTGATCGTTGGCGGTTACATTATGCTGCTTCGGCGATTCAATGGAACAGAGGATATCTCCGATTAATCTAGAACCCCCCCTCTTATACTCCACCTAACCCCTTGCTTCTCACTGCCATCCTAACATTTCCACCCCTCCTCATGTCTCTACCTGAATCACATCCTCCCGTTCACCAGGATGAAAAGGCATGCCCCGTTACAGGCCAAAAACATGCCTTCATCCCTCCTCAGGCAGGCGACATACGTTCCCCATGCCCAGCATTAAACACTATGGCAAACCACGGATACATGTGTGTGGTTTTTTTTTTTCGTTATTATGTCGAATTGTGAACATATTTTATTTTATTTTTTGACGACGATTGCCATCCAATTTCTCAGCGCCCGTGATGGTAAAAACATAAGTGCGATGGACGTCGTTCGTGGCCTCATGTCTTGCTACGGCTTATCGACCCCTTGCGCCATGTTCTTGTCATTCGTTGGCTTCCTTATTCTTCGAAAATTCGGACGTATCAATCTCTACGAAATTGGAAGACATAACGCTATCGAACACGATGCAAGCCTCGTTCACCACGATACCCCCGAAGGCGAGGCTTTCGCACCCATTGAAATCGACCAATCCTTGGTAGATGCTCTGGTCTCAGACGTAAAGCCTAGTCTACCAGAAATCGCAGCGAGTTCAAATCCAACTGCGAAATTCTTGATGAACTACGAAGATGTAGCCAGAGCTCGTGTTCGAAGAGAGGGGCAATGCAGGCCGGTGGATAGTGTGCATGCTGAAATTGCACGAGGAGAAATGGCTATCATATTAGGTGTCTGGGAAGTAAAGACGGAGAATAAGGTTGGTGTTCCTGTGGATTATATGAAGCGGTGGATCGGAGAGGAGAGGCTACCTGATGAATGGAAGCCTGATCATTCACAGGGGTTACTAGACGTCATAAAAAGGTCTAGTGACCTCAGATTGGCCATGGAACGGATGAAGAAGGAGCAGTAAGTAAGCAAAAGAACGCGAAGAACTTGCAAGCCCCTACAGCATAACCAGTCCGCAGGTCTAAAATAATCGTATCCCTCGTCAAGTCAGTATCTAGCTATGGTGGACATTTACAGTCGAATGCTTTTTTTAATTTCTACGTATATATAATATATCTATACAGGTTACAGCTATATACCCATATCGATAAGTATCATATATGTTTCGTAGATTCTCCAACTGCTTTGAATGTTTGAACTTCTGCTTCACAATAGGCCCGACTGATGATTGTCGTTCGTTCAGATTCTGTCAAGCGAGACCTGCTTTAAATCTCATCCGAAGATATATCACATGCGCCTTCTCCCTCCGCCACCCCGAGGTTACTAAAGAAATTCACGGGTCTCCACGGGTTCACGAACAGAGGAACTATTTCCGTAATCAATTGAGTAGGAACCTTCGACACCAACATTGCTCACATCAGTTGCAAATGTCATCACATCTGAAGCTGAAGGGTCTAGGAATCACGCAGATGTTCGCGGCCGACCTAGACCTTGCCCGTGAATTGAGGGGGGGGTTCCAGTTGAAGACAACATCGGAGATCTATTTATAACAGGAGTGCCTTCACTGGGTCTCAAATCTGGAAGACGAGGAAATACAAGTTCGACTGCCAGTATAGCCGCGTGTGGCTGCGATTTGTATAAAAAAAACCTTTTCAGCTTTTCCTCAAAAGTGGTTTGTAAGGTTGGATGCTCGTGATTCGTTGTCCTTAACTCGTAGGAACTTTCTGGAGAAAACCGGGAGCTGAAGATGATGTTTTTGAAGCCATTCAATAGGGCATTTGCGGTTGAGAACCATTGTTACGATGGAATCCCTTGCCACCGCTAATCAATGTGCTAAACTGTTCCTTGTGACGATAGTTAGTCGAACATCAACATCTCTATAGCCCCGAAATGAATGGGAAGTAATGAGTGGCACCGCCTGGTGACACCAGAGAATGCGTAGCAAAAGTGGCTTTGGAGGGTGGACTGAGCGTGGAAATGGGATAGGCCTTTGATTCCGCAGCCTGAAACACGGAGGTGAACATCCTCCGGTGATTTCATGCATCAAAATCAAAGCCGGCACTGTCGACGAACAAAATGCTAAGTATATGTCACAGTTCTTGCGGACGATAAGATGCTTATCTAATATCTTTACGAAGCTTGTTTGTCACACACCCGATATGTGACGGTCACGGCAGTGGCTCGGACCTCAAGCGACCCGTGTACTACATCGCATCCATATTCCCCTCAACGGTCATGTCATGCAGTTTGGCGATTATGTCTTCTTTATAACACATCGCTCAAGGGTATCTCTCCCCCCCCCCCTAGACGGCTTTACGCACTTCCTCTTTTTCGAACAGTCCAAGCTCAACAAAAAATCAAATTTTGCTCAAAGGCTGTGTGAGCTGTGGTTCGAACGATGAGCTCGGGCTTTGTAGATGCAGTTCAAGTCGCACAATCATATGACGTTTGAAATCGTGAATGGATCGTTATTCCCTCCCCGCTTGATATTCCATTCGTTCCGTAGCAACGTCGGCTCATAGGTTAGTACCCCGGTCCCCCAATCAAACCTTGTTGTGGACTACTGGAACCAATGCGGACAACAGGTGAACTTGTTGACTTTATGTTACAGGTCCGGTGTTCATTAGTCACTAGGGTTTACCGGTTGCGAAATATGTAAGACGCGTCTTCTCGTTACCAGCTAGCAAGAAGCCCTCTGTAATTGTTTTCAATCTTCGCTCGACATCGATGGAAAAAGTTGAAATCGAACGATACTCAAACAAATTGGTAAAAACATTAAAAACCCCACGGCACGACAAATGACTCGTCGCAACCCACGCACTCATCAACATAAAAGTTTTTTTTTTCAACTTATTCGGCCTGTCAAATAGCTATTGGTTGATTCCCAAAAACTGGTGAACGGTATGTTACCCACTGAACCCCAAGGCTGAACGAGATTATTTTGCTTCACTATACCAGTTTTTACTAGAGCTCGTCGTATCGCAGATATTATCCTCCACTGGTTGACGCACATATTTGCTCTCTTATGAGTTAGAATCGTAAAACATTCAAGTTAACGAATCAATAACAGAATAATATCGATTCAAGAAAAAGGGACTTACACTCAGAAACGCCAAGAATTTTTACAGGGAAAGCTTTTTGAACTTCTGGGTGGATGTCACGGTTGCTAATAAATTTACACTAATTCCCGCAAAATGTTTGCCTCCTGTAGGAATGCACATAACAGGTCGTGAGCTCTGGCACAAGTTAGCTCCCATTCGACATATGTGAGGCTGTTCTCGGAACTATCATCCCGCCCAGAATTTTCCTACAAGAGTATATGATTAATCACATTATTTTGAACGCTGTCAAATGACTTGCGGTGGGTTGAAAAAGGAATTGCAGGCAATATAATGCTGCAGAAGCATATCTATCACCATCTACATAAAAGGGATTTTATGTCCATCCATGCCCCAAGGATGCATGGCGAAGGTCTAATGGCATCATCCTGATCAACAAGATGAAGAGATCGTGGTTGTCCATTTGCAAAAAGATATCCGCACTTCCTATAATACGGTATCCCCTTCATCCCAGCCTACCAATAGTTCCAATGACTCATACGCAAACATTGACAACTGCGGAGGTGAAGAATAGTTGTAATTGCCAGTCAGATCGATATATTTGTATCCGCGACTCGAAAGAGTTGTTACATCGATTCTAGAGCTTCCTTTTGATCTCTATCTTCAAGACCCTATGCTATGAGATAAGTGATGAAAGGTTTTTGTTGATTGTACATCTCACCGCCTCAGTAAGGGTATTCCTCCACATGATGAAGATCAACATCACAAAATTTGGGTCGTAGTGGTTAAAGGTGGGTTCATTATAATGATATCTGATAACCGCATTAATAAAGATATCTAATCAGGGCGGTGACATACCTCGTATTCCATCGGGCTCTTTGACATATTGAAGAAATACGGCAGACAAAATCAGTGCATGTACTTGCCATATCGATATATAAAATGGTGGATCGGCGTTTATCAGATAAGAAAATCGACGAGAGAAGTATGCAGGATCTTGACCTCTCCAGACGATTCGTCATATGAAACAGTGGATGACAGACTTCGATTAATGCAATATGGATATCATCCTGGTTCAAGAGACAAAAAAGGCTTCAGGCGACATGGAAACAGGCCCAAATCTCCCTGCGAATACAGGAGTCATAGCATAGAGACCAAGAACACGCAATGTAAGTTGTATATCATCCACAGAAGAGAAAAATGTGATTGTAGAGCGCGTCTAACTCAGCGAATGGGTTTCATTTTTTCCGGGCGGTGAGATTCCGAGAATGATGTTTAGGCGTGCGGAGGGTGGATGGCGGTTCGACTTGACAAATCTGGTCACTGTGGCGGCATATAGAAACTGTCCTGACAAGTGTGTCCAATGTTTGTTGAGTGGGCCAAGCAATTGGAATGGTTGATCTCAGGAGATGGGTACATCTCATATGTTCGAACTTGCCAGGGAAGAACAGACGAATATCATCATCTGGCCGGTAGGTATCATCCAGGGCAAGGCGACGATAGATGTATTCGAGTGGCTCGTTGCCGTTGAACGAGGTGGTAAGATCGGGTTCGGGCCGAAGGAGTATGATTGGTTAGGTTGTGTTTATGGAAAAGAGCGGGAGATGGCATCGAGGATTGCCACATGTGCTTGGCCATCGTTATACTCATCAAGGCCATCTATGATAAAACAGTTTTTTTTTGACAGGCAACAACCTGAGTTGGCACAATTTGGAAAGGTTTGATAAGGAGAGTATCGATTTGGGTTTAAAGATTTTTTTTTGGAAGATGGCCGGATCCCGCTCAATCGCATCCTCTATACAAGACCGGGTATGGGGAATGGATAATACCAACTGGTATGATAGGGGTTGCGATGAGACGATTTTTAGTATTTCGGGTCGGTGATGTTCTAGAGAAGAAAAAAGGTGCCGATGAGTTGGCCCTTCTCAGCGGCTATCTCAGCGATCTTTTTTGACGAATGGCTGATTTTTCAGCGCCTGCCGGTCCAAAGAGCCACATCATGAAATCGTCTCGGGCAAACTCAGATTCGCCCAACCCACTGACATGATGTCGTCCAACACGGCAATGCGAGTGTGAGGATGGCATTTTAGAGCATCGTAGAGCTCATCAGAGAGTCATGAAATGCGCCGGTTGCAACCCATTCCATAAGAAGGTCCATCCCTGGTCATATATTCAGTTGAGCAAGAACTGAAGGTCATCAAACCACACCGCTGGATGTTGGATTAATCTTAGCAAGCATTGGATTGTTCCTCCATAAATCGCAAGACCGGAATCGGATGCCCTTTTGAAAACATAACGTTGCGATAATTTGGACTAGGGCTTCTGTGGTTGTGCAACAACCAAAGCAAGGAAGTCTCGTGCTGAACTCGTGATGAATACTCAGTGCTCAAGTACTCAAGGCTGCATGCTCGGGGTGTTCGGGTTCCTGCGATGGCATCCGCCCTCGTATCCGAGCGCAGGCTTTGAGGGGGGGGGGG
>Ga0193743_1001282_pt1 | contig 18705 bp, 13 predicted proteins | sample L2c2metaG_FD_143038 | JGI IMG/M metagenome (GOLD analysis project Ga0193743, IMG submission 143038) | Soil microbial communities from a riparian zone of the East river system, Colorado, United States - L2c2 | ecosystem: Environmental > Terrestrial > Soil > Riparian zone | place: USA: East River... | reverse complement strand
CTGCGCCGCGGTGCGGGGGACTAGGACTTGCTGCAAGGATGTTCATTCCGTGCGAGTCTAATGGGGAGTAAGAACGTTTCCATTTGGCAAGACCACGCATAACCCGACGCCAACTGCTGCGCGAGGCCAGCGCAGCCGGCATGCTCGCACTGGGGGGACCCGCGACGATCGCGGACGCCCTGCAGAACCAGCCGACGGCGCCAGCCGGGAGCACGGCGCCGAAGCCGCAGCAGCAGGCGGCGGAGCAGTACCGGCATCCGCCGGGCGTATTCATCAACCGTCCGCTGACCCAAGTGCCGAAGGCAGCCGAAGATCTGCTGGACGACATGGAGGGCCGGAACTGCGACTTCTTCTACAACGAGGCACATCCGAAGACCGGGCTGGTGCGGGACCGGGCGCCGTCGAATGGGCGGTCGCTGAGCCGGGCAGCGTCGATTGCGTCGACGGGCTTTGGACTGAGCGCGCTGTGCGTTGCGCACAAGCGCCGCTACCTGCGGCCGCTGGATTGCGAACAGCGGGTGGAGAAGACGCTGGCCTACCTGCTGAACGAATGCCCGCATGAGCACGGGTTCCTGTACCACTTCATTGACATCGAGAGCGGCAAGCGGATGTTCAACTCGGAGCTTTCGTCGATCGATACCTCACTGCTGCTGTGCGGCGTCCTGCATTGCCGGACGTACTTTGAAGGCAACAAGCGGATCGAAAACCTGGCGACGACGTTCTATCGGCGGGTGGACTGGCAATGGATGCTGAATGGCGGCGACACACTCTCGATGGGCTGGCTGCCGGAGCAGGGCTTTCTGAGGCATCGCTGGGACATTTATGCCGAGCTGACGACGATGTACCTGCTGGCGATCGGGTCGCCGACGCATCCGATTACGGCGGCGAGCTGGGAAGCGCTGCAGCGGCCGATCACGCCCTATGGCGGCATCGATTACATCACCGGCGTGGCGCCGTTGTTCATCCACCAGTATCCGCAGGCGTGGGTCGATTATCGCGATATCCGCGACAAGCACGCGAACTACTTCACCAACTCGATTGCGGCCACGCGGGCGCACCAGCTTTGGTGCCTGGTGCAGGGGCAGAAGTTTCCCTGGATCGACGAAAACATGTGGGGAATCAGTGCGTCGGATTCGCGGCAGGGGTACCGGGTGTGGGGAGGGCCGCCGACGATGGGGCAGCCGGATGGCACGCTGGTGCCGTGCGCGTGCGCGGGCTCGGTGGTGTTTTTGCCGGCGGAGTGCGCGCATGTGCTGCTGACCATGCGGGAGCGCTACAAGGACCGGGTGTACCAGCGGTACGGATTTGTGGATGCCTTTCAGCCGACGGCAGGGTGGTTTGCCGAGGATGTGATCGGGATCGACGTGGGGATTGGGCTGCTGATGGCGGAGAACCTGCGAACCGGGTCGGTATGGGAGTTCTTCATGAAGAACCGGGAGATCCAAAAGGCAATGCGGGAGTGCAGTTTCCGGCCCGACCCGGATGCGAATACGCAGGTGCTCTAGAGGCAGCCACTCGCTCCTAGCTTTCCAATTTTCGTGGCTAGCACCGTTTTGTATCCGGGCGCGGTGAATCCGGGGCGCGGTGGCGGGCGTCTTAAACGCGCGGTGAATTTTCTCCAGGGCACTTGTGAGGCTGGATGGCGAGGCCTGAGGATGTTCTGGATTCGGGGGAGCTGGTGAGCGAAGACCACGGGATGTACCGGTGGATGGACGGGCTGGGTGAGGCGCCGGGTGCTCCGGGACTGGAGCCGCGATGGACTTCGAGCCAGAAGTCGGTGGTGGGCACGGCTTACTCGACCTCCAGCAAGATCTGGTGGACGGTCTCGCACGGGACGATCAACGAGATCTACAACCCCACCATCGACAAGCCGCAGGTGCGCGACCTGGAGCTGCTGATCACAGACGGCGAGAGCTTCGTGCACGAAGAGAAGCGGGATCTGAAGACGAAGTTTTCCTACCTGTCGCAGGAGGCGCCGGCGGTGGGGATCGTGAACAGCGATCCGGCGGGGCGCTACACCATCACGAAGGAGATCATCAGCGACCCGCATGCGCCGGTGCTGCTGATCCGGGTGAAGTTCGCGGGCGACGCGGAGCTGCTGCGGAAGATGAAGGCCTACGCGCTGCTGGCGCCGCACCTGGACGGGGGCGGCGCGCACAACAACGGCCGCGTGCTGGACGTGGCGGGGAGGCGGGTGCTGCTGGCGTGGAAGAACTCTTCGGCACTGGCAATGACGGCCGATTGCGGCTTCACGAATGCGAGCTGCGGCTTTGTGGGCACGAGCGATGGATACCAGGATGTGACGCGGCACTACGGGATGGAGTGGAACTACGGGTCGGCAAGGGACGGAAACATCGCGCTGACGGGCGAGATCCGCATCGCGGAACACCCGGAGTTCGTGCTGGCGGTGGGGTTCGGATCGGGGGCGCACTCGGCGCTGACGCGGACCGCGGGAGCGCTGAATACACCGTTCGAACTGCAGATGTCGCGCTTCATCGAGCAATGGACGCGGGTGCAGGCGCGGGTGGACCTGGCCAGCGCGGCAGAGGATGGCGGCAAGCTGCTGAAGGCCAGCTATGGCGTGCTGCTGACGCATGAAGACAAGACCTTCGCGGGAGCGTTTATCGCGTCGGCATCGATTCCGTGGGGGCAGTCGAAGGGCGACGCCGACCTGGGCGGCTATCACCTGGTGTGGACGCGGGACATGTGCCAGACGACGACGGCGCTGTTGGCGGCAGGCCGCACCAACAGTGCGATGCGCGCGCTGATCTACCTGGCATGCACGCAGAAGACGGACGGCGGATTTCCGCAGAACTTCTGGGTGAATGGGGAGCCCTACTGGTTCGGCATGCAACTGGATGAGACGGCATTTCCCATCCTGCTGGCCTACCGTCTGTGGAAGCTGGACGCGCTCGGCGACTTCGATGCACTGCCGTTCGTCGAGCGGGCGGCGGGCTTCCTGGTGCGGCATGCACCGGTGACGCAGGAGGAGCGATGGGAGGAGTGCGCGGGCTATTCGCCATCGACCCTGGCAGTGGTGATCGCGGCGCTGATCGCCGCGGCGGAGATGGTGCGCTCGCGGCACCTGCCGGAGCTGGCGGTGTTTCTGGAGGAGCAGGCGGACTGGCTGGAGTCGCATTTGGAAGACTGGATGGCGACCAACGATGGTGTGCTGGTGCCCGGGATCAAGCAGCACTATATGCGCATCCGGCCGGCGGAGACCGGCGGCGCCGAGCCCTGCGTGCATATGGGCCCGGGGACGGAAACGGTGCGCCTCAACAACCGCGCACCGGGAGAGAAGTACGACTTCGAGGCGCGGGAGATCGTGGATGGCGGCTTCCTGGAGCTGGTGCGCTATGGCCTGCGCAAGCCGGACGATCCGATGGTAGTCGCGACGGTGAAGGTGATGGATGCAATTCTCAAGCGCGATCTGCCGCAGGGGCCGGGCTTCCGCCGCTACAACCACGACGGCTATGGAAATCATCCGGATGGAGCGCCGTTCGACGGCTGGGGGCAGGGCTCCTGCTGGCCGCTGCTGACGGGGGAGCGCGCGCACTATGAGCTGGCGGCGGGGCGGGATGTTTCGGCGCTGATCAAGACCATCGAGGGCTTCTGCTCGGCGGGCGGCATGCTGCCGGAACAGGTGTGGGACCGGGAGGACCAGCCGTCTTGCGGAATGCGCAAGGGGCGGCCGACGGGTTCAGCAATGCCGCTGGTGTGGGCGCATGCGGAGTATGTGAAGCTGCTGCGCTCGGCGACGGATGGGCGGGTTTTTGACCGCATCGATGCGGTGGCCGAGCGCTATGCCAGGCCGCGGACGCGGGGGACGATCGAGGTGTGGCGGCTGGACCGGCAGGTGGCGCGGATGGACGCAAAGCGCCGGCTGCGGGTGGAGGCGGAGGAGGTCTTCGAGCTGCGCTGGAGCGCGGATGGCTGGAAGACCGCGCAGACGACGCCGGCAACGGCGGTGGACTCCTGCGGTTTTTTCGCCGACGCGATACCGGATCCGAACGGTCCGGGCGCGGGGGACCGGCTGGAGTTCACGCTGTACTGGCCGTTGCGCCGGCAGTGGGAGGGGCGGAATTGCTCCGTGATTGTGGAGCGGTGAGCGTGGGTGCGAGTGAATGTGGGATTTGGTAGAGGGTGCTTCGCGCCGGAGGCATTTCAAGAAGGCACAGCAGGTCCTTCGCTTCACCTTCGGTTTCGCTCGGGATAACAGGTTTATGTGATGCCCGAAACGACGCGGCGTTCACACAGGGCCAAAGGCAAGCATGTAGAGTGGAAGGGACGCGCCGAAGTGGCGCCAGCCCCGTATCAAGCCGTACGGAGTGACAGACGAGAGAGACTCGGATCCGCGTAGCCAACCGACTGGTGCGGCGGCGCAACCCATCGCGAAAGAGAGGCAAAGCAAACACATGAGCGATATTCAGCAAACAGCGATCAACGCACTGCGCTTCCTGGCAGTCGATGCCGTGGAGAAGGCCAAGAGCGGCCACCCTGGCGCCCCGCTGGGCGATGCCCCGATTGCCTACCTGCTCTTCCACAAGTACATGCGGCACAACCCGAAGAACTCGAAGTGGGCGAACCGCGACCGCTTTGTGTTGTCGAACGGGCACGCGTCCGCCCTCTTGTATGGCGTGCTGCACCTGACCGGCTACGACGTGACGATCGATGATCTGAAGGGCTTCCGGCAGTGGGGCTCACGGACGCCGGGACATCCGGAGTATGGCGACACGGACGGCGTCGAGGTGACGACCGGTCCGCTGGGCCAGGGCTTTGCGATGGGCATCGGGATGGCGGCGGCGGAGCGGCACCTGGCCGCGGTGTACAACACGCCGGACTTCGATGTGGTGGACCACTACACGTACATAATGTGCGGCGATGGCGACATGATGGAAGGCATCACGCACGAGGCGGCTTCACTGGCGGGGACGCTGCAGCTAGGGAAGGCGATCGTGCTCTATGACGACAACCTGATCTCGCTCGATGGGCCGACAGAGCTTTCGTTTACCGAGAACGTGCTGGAGCGCTTCGATGCGTACCACTGGCACACGCAGATCGTCGAAGACGGCAATGACCTGAACGCGATCAGCGAGGCGATCGAGGCGGCAAAGGCGATCAAGGACAAGCCGTCGTTGATCGCGGTGCGCACCATCATCGGCTACGGCAGCCCAAAGGCAGGCACGAACAAGGTGCACGGCGAGGCGATGGGGCCGGAGGACACCAAGAAGACCAAGGAGACCCTGAACTGGCCGGCGGACAAGAGCTTCTACGTGCCGGAGGATGCCGCGAAGCATTGGCTGGAGGCGGTGGAGAAGGGCGCCGACGAGGAGCAGGAGTGGAACAACCTGTTCGCGAAGTACGAGAAGGCGAATCCGGAGCTGGCAAAGCAGTTCAAACGCACCCACTACGAGCACAAGCTGGCAGAGGGCTGGGAGAAATCGCTGCCGGTATTTGAGGCGGGCGGCAAGGGTGTGGCCACGCGCAATGCGGGACAACAGGTGATGAATGCGTTTGAGAAGGTAGTGCCGGAGATCTTTGGCGGCGCGGCCGATCTGACGGCTTCCACCAAGACGATCTTCAAGGACAGCGGAAATTTCCACGTAGACCCGGCGGGACGCAATGTGTACTTCGGCGTGCGCGAGCTGGGCATGTGCTCCATGGTGAATGGCATGGCAGTGCATGGCGGGGTGATTCCGTATGGATCGACCTTCTTCAACTTCGTGGACTATGCGAAGCCGGCGGTACGCATTGCGGCGATCATGAAGTCGCATTCGATCTTCGTGTTTACGCACGACTCGATCGCGCTGGGCGAGGACGGACCGACGCACCAGCCGATCGAACAGTTGATGATGCTGCGCGCGGTGCCCAACCTGATCGACCTGCGGCCGGCGGATGCGAACGAGACCGCGGCGGTGTGGAAGGTGGCGCTGGAGGCCAAGGCGCCGTCGTTCATGGCGCTGTCGCGGCAGGACCTGCCGGTGCTGGACGCGGTGAAGTACAACGTGATAGCGGGCGTGGCGAAGGGCGCGTATGTCGTGGAAAAAGGCGGCGATGCACCGAAGCTGCTGATTGTGGCGACGGGCGCGGAGCTGTGGCCGTCGCTGGAAGCGGCGAAGAAGCTGAGTGCCGAGGGCACGCCGACACGCGTGGTGTCGATGCCGAGCTGGCGGCTGTTCGAGCAGCAGAGCGAAGAGTACAAGGCGTCGATCTTCCCGGATCATCTGCCGAAGCTGGCGGTGGAAGCGGGCGCACCGCTGGGCTGGTGGAAGTGGGTGGGACGGCACGGCGACGTGATCGGGCTGGAGCGCTTTGGCGCATCGGCGCCCGGTGCGACGGTGCTGAAGGAACTGGGCTTCAGCGCGGACGGCGTGTATGCGCGCGCGACGAAGCTGCTGGAGAAGTACGAGAAGGAGACGGCGTCCTCGAAGAAGGGCACGCCGGAGCCGGTGGGAACGCGCTAATTCCTAGAGGAGAGGAGACTGCTTCCCCGGCGGTTCTCCTCTCCATCTCCGAGACAAAACGGCAGCAAGAGCGAGCGACCGCGACGTTATGCCATCCGCAAAGCCGGAAATCCGCGCAATCTACTGGGACATTGGCGGCGTGCTGCTGACCAATGGATGGGACCACGAGGAGCGCGCGCGCGTGCTCCAGCAGTTTGCGATTCCGCGGGACGAGTACGAGTCCCGCCACGAAGAAGCCAATGACCGCTGGGAGAAGGGCGAGCTCAGCGATGATGCATTCCTGAAAGAGACTGTCTTCTTCAAAGAGCGCAGCTTTACGCCTGCGGAATTCCTCCAGGCGGTGCGTGCGCAGTCGAAGTGGCTGCCGGGCGGGGCGAAGAACGTGATCGCTGCGGCGCGTTCGCACAGCGGATTGAAGCTGGCAATGCTGAACAACGAGTCCGGTCCGCTGAACGATTACCGCATTGAGACCTTCGGGCTGGCGGAATATTTCGATGGGTTTTTCTGCTCGGCGTACCTAGGCATGCGCAAGCCGGATCCGCGGATCTTCCGCGCGGGCACGGCGATGCTGCACTTCGAGCCGGAGGAGTGCGCGTTTGTGGATGATCGAGAGAACAATTGTGCGGCGGCGGCGGGCGTGGGCCTGCACGCGATTCAGTACAAGGGCGAAGAGCAGTTGGCCAAGGCGCTGGACGCGCTGGGTGTGCGGCTGGGCTGAGCTTGGGGAGACGCGATGGAGCTGGGGCTGATGGGTCTGGGAAAGATGGGTTTCAAGATGGCGACGCGGCTGCGTCAGGGATGATAATTTCAGCGACTGCATGCTGGCGATCATGCGCCATTCGTTTGGCGGGCATGCGGTGAAGAAGAGCAATCAGGACGGGGAACAGAGCAACGAGGAGGACACGATGGCAGCAGCGGTGACACAAGCACAGGTGGATCTGGCGAGTCTGAATGAGCGCCGGCCGAAGGAGCGCACGCCGGAGCCGACGGTGGTGGTGATCTTTGGCGCGTCGGGTGATCTGACGAAACGCAAGCTGCTGCCGGCGCTGTTTCACTTGGAACAGGGCGGCCTGTTGCCAAAGGAGTTTGCGGTAGTGGGCGTGGCACGCCGGCCGTTGGGCGAAAGCTTTGCGAAAGACATGCGGGCGGGCATCACGGAGTTCGGCGGCGTGAAAGAGGGCGATCCGAAGCTGGACGAGTTCATGCGCAAGGTGAGTTATCACCAGATGGACTTTGACAAGAGCGAAGGCTACGACGCGCTGAAGCAAACGCTCGAACAGATTGACAAGGAACATGGCACGAAGGGCAACCGGCTGTTCTATCTAGCGGTCGCGCCGGATTATTTTGCCGACATCATGTCGCAGCTTGGCAATCACAAGATGGCGCAGCCGGAGCAGGGCACGGTGCACTGCATCATTGAAAAGCCCTTTGGGCACGATCTGGACTCGGCGCGCAAGTTGAATGACGACGTGAATGCGGTCTTCCGCGAGGAGCAGGTCTTCCGCATCGACCACTACCTGGGCAAGGAGACGGTGCAGAACATCCTGGTCTTCCGCTTCGCGAACGGGATCTTCGAGCCGGTATGGAATCGTAACTATATCGATCACGTGCAGATCACGGCGGCGGAAGAGATTGGGATCGAGGGCCGCGGGCCGTTCTACGAGAGCGCCGGCGCGCTGCGCGACGTGATCCAGAACCACGTGATGGAGCTGCTGTCGTTTGTGGCGATGGAGCCACCGATCTCCTTTGGAGCGGAGGCGCTGCGACGGGAGAAGATCAAGGTGTGGAAGGCGATCCAGCCCATCAACGTGGAAGACACCGTGCGCGGACAGTATGGGCCGGGCACGGTGAAGGGCGTGGAGGTGAAGGGCTACCGGCAGGAAGACCGCGTTGATCCGAAGTCCAGCACCGAGACGTATGCGGCGCTGCGACTGACGATCGAGAACTGGCGCTGGGCTGGGGTTCCGTTCTACATACGGGCGGGCAAACGGCTGGCCAAGCGCTCGACCGAGATTGCGATCCAGTTCAAGCAACCGCCGCAGTTGCTTTTCAATGATCTTTCGGGTAACTGCAGCGACATCCAGCCAAATATCATCAGCATGCGCATCCAGCCGGATGAAGGGATTTCGCTGCGCTTTGGCGCGAAGGTGCCGAGCCCGAATATGGAAGTGTGCCCGGTGATCATGAACTTCAATTACGCAGAGGCCTTCGGCACGAATTCTGCGAACGGCTATGAGCGGCTGCTGCTGGATGCGATGATTGGCGACGGTACGCTGTTTGCGCATCGCGAGGGCGTGGAGGCGACATGGTCGCTGCTGACGCCGCTGTTGCAGCAGTGGGCGGATTGGAAGCCCACCGGCTTTCCGAACTACGCGGCCGGTACCTGGGGACCAAAGGCGGGGGACGAACTGCTGCGGCGCGATGGGCGCGAGTGGCGCAAGGAGTAGCGAGAGTGCCGAAACCAGTCACAGTTACATATCGAGTCTTCGAAAACGGCGACGCCTTTGCCGAAGGGGCGGCTGCCTACTATGCCAACAAGATCGCCGAGTTCGCCAACAGCATTGACATCGCCAAGAATGTGAATGTGGCGTTTTCCGGCGGCACGACGCCCAAGGCGATCTTCGATCTGCTGGCGGATAACTCGAAGCCATACCGCGCGCTGGTGCCATGGGAGCGGCTGGGCTTCTTCTTTGTCGACGAGCGCAGCGTGCCGCCCGACGACAAGGAGAGCAACTACGGCATGGCGAAGGCCGCGCTCCTGGATAAGGTGCCGATCGAGCCGTCGCAGGTGTATCGCATCGAGGGCGAGCTGAATCCAGAGAAGGCCGCCGCGAAGTACGAGTCGACGATTCGCGCGGCGTTTCGCCTGGAGGGCGCCCAGATGCCGCAGTTCCAGCTGGTGTCGCTGGGGATGGGAGACGACGGGCACACGGCGTCGTTGTTTCCGCATACCGAGGCGCTGCACGAGATGGGCCGCATTGCCGTGGCCAACCAGGTGCCGCAGAAAGATACCTGGCGGCTGACGCTTACCTGGCCGGTAATCAATGAGGGCCAGGATGTTTCGTTCCTGTTGAAGGGAGCGGCGAAGGCAGAGACCTTGCGCCGCGTGTTTCTGGGCGGATACGATCCCGAAGCACTCCCATCGCAGCTGATCCGCCCCGCATCGGGCCGGCTGACACTGCTGCTGGATCGCGATGCGGCGGCGCTGCTGCCCAAGCCGAATGCGGACGGTGTGGGTGTGCTGGAGGTTTCCCGTTGATTCTGGCTGGCGATGTCGGCGGAACGAAGGTCGCGCTGGCGTTATTTGATTTTCAAGGCGGTGCGCTGCACCACGCGGCGGAGAAGCGCTACCCGGCGAAGGATTATCCCGGGCTCGAAGCGATCGTGAAGGAGTTCCTGGGTGAGCACGAGGGGAAGGTCTCCGCTGCGTGTTTCGGAGTGCCGGGTCCGGTGCGTCACGGCGTGCTGCGACTGACGAATCTTCCGTGGACGCTGGACAGCCGCAAGCTCTCACTCGATCTGGGAATCGACCATGTGTTCCTGATCAACGATCTGGAGGCGAACGGCTATGGAATTCCCGAGCTGAAGGCGGACCAGATCTTTACGCTGAGCGCGGGCGACGCGAGCGCGGCGGGGAACCGCGCGCTGATCTCGGCGGGCACAGGACTGGGCGAGGCGTTCCTGGTGTGGAACGGCAAGCGGCATATCCCGATGGCCTCCGAGGGCGGGCACTGCGACTTTGCACCGCGCACTGAGGATGACATCGATCTCTTCCGCCATCTGAAGAGAAAGCTGGGCGGGCGCGTGAGCTATGAGCGGGTGATTGCCGGCGTGGGGATCAAGAGCGTCTACGATTTTCTGCGCGACGAGCGAAAGATGGACGAGCCGGCGTGGCTGAAGGAACGGATGGAGGCGGAAGATCCCAATGCGGTGATTGGCGAGTTGGGCGAATCCGGCAAGAGCGAGATCTGCGCGAAGACGCTGGACATTGTGGTGGGTGCGTACGGCGCGGAGGCGGGCAATCTGGCGCTGAAGGTGCTGGCCACGGGCGGCGTGTATGTGGGCGGCGGCATTGCGCCGAAGATTCTGAAGAAGCTTGAAGACGGCACGTTCATGAAGGCCTTTACGGACAAGGGCCGGCTGAGCGACCTGCTGATACAGACGCCGGTGCGCGTGATTCTGGAGAGCCGTGCAGCGTTGATGGGCGCTGCGGCGTACGCGGAGGCTCGCGCTACGGAGTTGAGTGGCCACTCGGAGCGAGCAGCGTCTGTCTAACAACAGATGTCACGATGATGTAACGATCTGCCTGAGTGCTTTCCAGACGGGCTCCGCGTGTGCTCTCATCGTTATTATGAAGAACACTTCGAAGATGCGTGACAATGCCAGTTTTCGACAGCGGGTGAGTGTTGTGGCACTCGCTGTTGCGCTTCTCTTGCTGCTTCCGCATGCGGCGTTTGCGCATGCTGTGCTGGTGAAGTCGTCGCCGGCGCAGGGCGCGACGGTGAAGGCGGGCGACGTAGATATCACGCTCACTTATAACTCGCGCATTGATGCCCTGCACTCCTCGCTTCATCTGGTAGGTGCGGATGGCAAGGCGCAGACGCTGGCGGTGGATGCGCATGCCGGGCCAAATCAGCTGGTGGCGAAGGCGACTGCACTGCCGGCCGGCGCCTACAAGCTGGAGTGGCAGGTGCAGGCGAGCGATGGGCACATCTCGCGGGGTGAGGTTGCATTCCGCGTTGGCTAACGGTGCGCCGATAAGCGGGAGAGAGCGGAAGATGCAAGGCTGGCGTGCGATTTGATCTGGCTGCTTAACGACTTCGATCTGCTCGCCGTGCTGCTGCATGCGGTGACGCTCTCGCTGGAGGCGCTGCTGGTGGGTGGCGTGCTCTTTCTGCTTGTGGTGGGCGTGCCGGGCGGCGCCGATGCACGCGCGTTGCGCGCATGCCGGCGTGGCATGGAGTGGGCCGCGCTGGCGATGATCCTGGCGGAGGTTGCGTCCGTCACGGTAGAGAGTTTGCTGGTGATCGGCACCGCCGGCGTCACGGTGGCGCAGGCGTTGAGCGGTGGGCCGCTGCTGGCGCATACGTGCTCTGCATTCTGCGCGCTGGTTCTGCTGCTGCTGGCGCGATTCTCTCAAGACAGGCTACGTGGCTGGGTGCAGGCAGCGATGCTTGCGGCTGCGATTGGACTGCTGGGATCCGCAGTTTCGCTGAGTCATGCTGTATCGCGGATGGATCATCGCGTCGTGCTGACGGCGTATACCGCGCTGCACCATGTGGGGGCGGCGGCGTGGATTGGCGCGATGCCGTTTCTGCTGATCGCGTTGAAGCGAACAGATGACATTGCTGTGGCGCGGCGCGTGATCGGACGCTTCTCGCGCATGGCGATGGTATCGGTGGCATTGCTGATTGGCGCGGGCCTTGGGCTGGCGTGGTTCTATCTTGCATCGCCTTCAGGCTTGTATGGCACAACTTACGGCGTGCTGGTGATGGTGAAGACATATCTGCTGCTGCTGATCCTGATCCTAGGTGCGGCGAACTGGTATGTGGCGCGCGAGGCCGAGCGCGCGCCGGCGCGGCTGTTGATGCGGTTGCGGCGATTCGCCGAGGTCGAGGTGGCGCTAGGATTTACCGCGATCCTGGCTGCCGCCGCGTTGACGTCGCAGCCGCCGGCGGTGGATCTGCCGATGGACCGGCTGACGCTGCCGGAGATTGCTGCGCGCATGCGATGGGAGACACCACGGTTGAAGAGTCCGCCGTTTGCGGCACTGTCGCCGGCGACACCGATCGATGTGGCGGTGAAGATGGCGCAGTATCAGCCCCCTGCCGCGAGCGATACGAACGACATGGCATGGTCGGAGTACAACCATCACTGGGCGGGGTTGGTGGTGGTGCTGGCGGGAGCGCTGGCGCTGATGAGCCGCTTCAAGCGGATGCGCTGGGCGCGCTTCTGGCCGTTGAGCTTCGCAGGGCTGGCGATGTTCATCCTGCTGCGCGCCGATCCGGAGAACTGGCCGCTGGGGCCGCGCCCGTTCTGGGGCAGCCTATTTGAGCCGGAGGTGGTGCAGCATCGCGCGGCGGCTTTGCTCATTCTGGCTTTTGCCGCGTTTGAGTGCGCAGTGCAGGCGGGCAAGCTGCGGGCTGCGTGGACGCAGTACGCGTTTCCACTGATGTGTGCGGCGGGCGCGGCGCTGCTGCTGACGCACAATCACACGCTGGCCACCGGCAAGGACGAGGTGCTGGCGCTGATGAGCCACGCGGCGATGGCACTGTTTGGCGTGACCGCGGGATGGGCGCGCTGGCTGGAACTGCGGCTGCCGAAGGACGAGGGCGAGCAGCGGTTCGCGGGTTATGTGTGGCCGGTGGCTCTGATGCTGGCGGGATTGGTGCTGCTGGATTATCGGGAGATGTAGGATCTGCCATCCAGGCAGAGGCGCCTGTGGCGCGGGCTGTTGCGTTCACTTCCTTTGGTCGCATGGCGTGCCACGTGCGCCCACAGAAAATTCACCCTACGCGACAACCTGGTACTCGCTGCGGACCGCGCCGCCGAGATAGTCGCGCGTCGTTATGTGGCGGAGTTGAACGTCATGCGCCAGGCTGCCGAAGAGGGGAATACCTTCGCCTATGAGCACGGGGATGCGTGTGATGATGAGGCGGTGAATTAGTCCGGCGCGGAGGAATTGCTGAATCGTCATGCCGCCGTCGATATAGATGTGGCGGGCGCCACTGGCAGCGAGTTGCGCAACAATTTGTTCGGGTGGTCCGGCCATCTGTTCGACAACACCTCCGCTGGCCGCTGACAGGTCAGCGAGGCTACTGCCCAGGGATCGGCTACTCAGGACCACCACGCGCTTGTCTCCATAGGGCCACGCTGCGAGCGCAAGTACGATCTCGAAGGTATTTCGGCCCATCACGATTGCATCGACGCTGGCTAAGAATTCGTCGAATCCGGGGGGCGCCTCACCGCTCGCTGTCAAGAAGTCGAAATCGCCGTTGGGTCGCGCAATGAAACCATCGAGGCTGGTACCGACAAAGACGGATGCGATCATTATGAACTCCTGGCCTATGACGGTTTCACTACGACGGCCGCGAAGGTGACTCCAGAACAGCATAGGCTCGCGCCTGATATTGAGGGGGGAACTTTTCGGATAGTCAGGCGTCTTCATAGCAAGCATCAACGACTTATCGCAAATCTGGGCTGCGACTGCATTTCCTGAGTTAGATTAGTAGGTTGCGTCTGGTGGGTCCCAATCTTCCGTAGAGGTCCTTATGTCATTCACCCTTCTCCCCCTTCTTCGCCGCCGGTCTGCTTATCTGGCCGGCGCTGTGCTTTTGCTGTTCGCCGCTCCGGCGCTGGTGGCGCAGCGTCTGCCCACCAATGTGCGGCCAGACCACTACACACTGCATTTGACGCCCGACATCGACAAGGCCACCTTCAGCGGCGACGAGACGATTGATGTGACGCTGGCGCAGGCGGCGGAGTCGATCACGCTGAACGCGGCGGAGCTCCAGTTCCAGTCGGTAACGGCGAATGCGGGCAAGCGGGAGATGAAGGCGGACGTGTCGCTGGATGCCGAGAAGGAGCAGGCGACCTTCACCTTTCCGGGCACTCTGCATGCGGGGCCGGTGAAGCTGAAGATTGCGTACACGGGCATTCTGAACAATGAGCTGCGGGGCTTTTATTTGTCGAAGGCGGAAGGACGGCGCTATGCGGTGACGCAGTTCGAGCCGACCGATGCGCGGCGGGCGTTTCCGTCGTTCGACGAGCCGGCGTATAAGGCGACATTCGAGATCAGCATGGTCGCGCCGAAGGACGACATGGTGATTTCGAACACCAATGTGCTCTCGGATACGGCGGGGCCGGCGATTGGCGAGCACACGGTGCAGTTTGCGCGCACACCGAAGATGTCTACCTACCTGGTGGCGTTCCTGGTGGGCGACTTCAAGTGCGTGGAGGGATCGAGCGATGGCGTGCCGATCCGCGCGTGCGCGACACCGGAGCGGGTGAAGTACGCGAACTTCGCGCTGACGTCGGCGGAATACATTCTTCATTACTACAACGACTATTTCGGCATCAAGTATCCGATGCCGAAGCTGGACATGATCGGCATTCCTGACTTTGAAGCGGGGGCGATGGAGAACTTTGGCGCCATCACCTATCGCGAATCGGACATGCTGGTGGATGAGAAGAACGCGCCTGTGGGGGCGAAGGCAGAAGTGGCTTCCGTGGTGGCGCACGAGATGGCGCACCAGTGGTTCGGCGACATGGTGACGATGAACTGGTGGAACAACATCTGGCTGAACGAGGGATTCGCCACCTGGATGGAGAACAAGCCGCTGGAGGCGTGGAAGCCGGAATGGCACATCAATGAGGACGTAGCCAGCGCGCTGAACGGCGCGATGAACCTGGATGCGCAGCGCGTGACGCGCGCAATCCGCGCAGAGGCGACGACGCGCGATGAGATCAACGAGATGTTCGACGGCATCACGTATGAGAAGGGCGGATCGATCCTTCACATGGTGGAGAGCTACCTGGGCGAGGAGACCTTCCGGCAGGGCGTGCACAACTATCTGAAGGCGCACATGTATGCGAACGCGACGGCAGAGGACTTCTGGAATGCGCAGACAGCGAACAGCCACAAGCCCGTCGACACGATCATGGCAAGCTTCATCAGCGAGCCGGGCGTGCCGCTGCTGACCTTCGGCACGGTGGCGAACGGCGAAGTTCCGGTGACGCAGGGCCGCTTCTTCCTGAATCCGAAGAACGCACCGGCGACTGCCAGCGATCAGGTGTGGACGATTCCGGTGTGCTTCAAGACGGAGGGCACACAGCGCGAATGCGAGCTACTGACAAGCAAAGAGGGCACGCTGAAGGTGCCGCAAGCGCCGATCTTCTACGCGGATGGCGGAGGCGCAGGCTACTACCGCTCGGCATATACGCCGGAGGACTATTCCGCGCTGCTGTCGCATGTGACGACGCTGACGCCGGTGGAGCGCATCAACGTGGTGGGCGATGAGCTGGCGCTGATGCGTTCGGGCAAGAGCAAGGCGGGAGATTTTCTGTCGCTGGCGGCGAGCCTGAAGGACGATGACAGCGCCGCCGTGACAGAGAATGTGATCGGTGGAATCAACACGCTGTGGGCTCGGGTGGCAGCGACGGAAGCGGAGCGCAATCAGTTCTCGACGTGGGTGGTTTCCACGTATGGGCCGCGGCTGGCGAGCCTGGGTGAGCCGAAAGATGGCGAGACGCCGGAGCAGCAGGAGCTTCGCGCGGAGTTGTTCGGGCTGGTGGGAGGCGTGGGCCAGGATCCGAAAGTCATTGCCGAAAGCCGGCAGCTTGCGGTGGCATACCTGACAGAGCCGGGCAAAACGGATGCGACGCTGGGGCGACAGGCGCTGGGCGTAGCGGCGGTCCACGGCGATGCCGCGCTCTTCGATCTGCTGCAGAAGACGGCGGAGACCTCAAAGGATCCGACACTCGCCAGTGAGGCACTTTACGAGCTGGCGCGCTTCAAGGATCCGGACCTGATGCGCCGCGCCCTGGAGTACGCGGCCTCCGGCAAGGTGCGGAATCAGGATGCGGTTCACGTGTTTTCCGTAGCGTTGCAGAGCCCAAATACGCAGGACACCGCGTGGCAGTATATCGAGCAGAACTGGCCCAAGGTGAAGGCGCAGTTCACGACCTGGGCGGGAGGGGCGCTGGTGGGTTCGACGGGCGCATTCTGCACCACGGAGAAGCGCGATGAAGTGAAGGGGTTCTTCACCACGCACAAAGTGGCGGCGTCGGCGTCGGCACTGACGCGAGCGCAGAACTCGATCAACGACTGCACGGATTTGCGCGCCGAGCAAAGCGCGAACCTGGAGCAGTGGCTTAGCTCGAGCGCTGCGGGGCAGATGTAGGGACTGAACGGTATGTGTTTTCGGCTGGCGTGAGATGGTTCGCGCCAGCCTTGCTTTTTAGTGGACCGGACTGCCCGCGTCTGAAGTTTCCTTTGCCGGTTTCTCCGGCTTACGTTGCGTGCGCCAGAAGTCTTCCTGCAGGCGCGCTCGCTGCGCAGCGTAGAGCTCGTCAAAGCGTTGATGCGCGAGTTGCGACGGCATCTCTTCCACCTGGGTCACCTCGATGTGGTTGACCTGATGCCATGGATAGATGAAGCGGCCATGGACGAGAAAGCCGGACTCGGCCCAGCTTTCGACGAGCGATCCTACTTCGCTTTTTACATCCTGCTCATGCTTGATGGGCAGCAGGTCGAAGGATTCGCCGCTGACCAGGAATGCACGCAATTGCGCGATGAGCAGGACCTTCGGTTCTTTTTCTTCTTTCGTATCGGGATGGCTTGCCACGCGTATCTCCTGTTGATTTCCTGACTCGTAGGATGGCGATTCGGCGGCAAGCGATGTGCGGAGTGTTCTGCTGCTGCGTTGGAGGCCCGCTGGGTTTATTCTGCTGACACCGATTTCGACGCTGTTCCGGAGGCCCCCGATTGGTTGCATTTCCCCGCTCGATTGCTGCAGTGTGCTTGTCGTTCACCATTGCGTTTGGCTGCGTCACGCTGCATGCGCAGGATGAGAAGAAGGACGAGGCCAAAGCCGAACATAAGGATGAAAAGCAGACGCCGGTGCCGCCGGAATCTGCTGCGGTGACACACCACGAGTGGAAGGCCGCGGGCACGCCGCTGGCTTACACGGCGACGGCTGGCAATCTGGTGATTCACGATGACGACGACAAGCCGTACGGCAGCGTCTTCTATGTGGCGTACACGCAGGATGGCGTGGCCAACCCGGGCACGCGGCCGATTACGTTTTTGTACAACGGCGGTCCGGGAGCAGCGACGATCTGGCTGCATATGGGCTCGGTGGGGCCGATGCGAGTGGTGACGGCGAGTCCGGATGCGACGGGCGCAGCGCCCTACAAGCTGGTGCCGAACGAATACAGTCTGCTGGGCAAGACGGACCTGGTCTTCATCGATGCAGTGGGGACGGGCTTTTCGAAGCCGGTGGGCAAGGCGACGGAGAAGGATTTTGCCGGCACAGACCAGGACGTGAAGGCGTTTCAGCGATTCATCGAGCGGTACATCACGGTGAACAAGAGATGGAATTCGCCGAAATACCTGATGGGCGAGAGCTATGGCACAACGCGCTCGGCAGCGCTGGCCGATGCACTGCAGGAGAAGGGCATCGAGCTGAATGGCGTGGTGCTGGTTTCGTCCATCCTGAATTACGGTGTACGCGTGCCCGGATACGACACGGAGCCGATCGTCTATCTACCGTCCTACGCGGCGATTGCGTGGTTTCATAACAAGCTGGCACAGAAGCCGGCGGACTTGAAATCGTTCCTGGATGAGGTGCGGCGCTACGCGCGCGGGCCGTATGCAGAGGCGCTGGCGCAGGGCGACGCATTGCCCATGGCAGAGAAAGACGCGGTGGCGCAGAAACTAAGCGGCTATACGGGGCTGAGTGTCGAATACCTGAAGCAAGCGAACCTGCGGATTCATCCATCCCGCTTTCGTAAGCAATTGCTACGGGGCGAGCGCGAGATCCTGGGCCGCTACGACGCCCGCTTCGAAGGCACGGATGTAGATGCCGCTGGAGAGACTCCGGATTACGATCCGTCGGATACCGGGATCTCGGGTGCGTTCATTGCCGCGTTTCACGATTATCTATCGCGCGACCTCAACGATACTACATCGGATACGTATTATGTGTCGGGGCCCAAGGTGAATGAGACGTGGGACTGGAAGCACAGGGGTCCGGGAGGGGGGCGCCAGATGCAGTTACCTGATGTGGCGGGGGACCTGGCGGACGCGATGCGCAAGAACCCCAAGCTGAAGGTCTTCTCAGCGAATGGATATTTCGATTTGGCGACGCCGTTTTTCTCCACCGAATACGATCTGGACCACATGTACCTGGAGCCAGCGCTCCGCAGTAATGTGGAGTTTGGCTACTATCCAGCCGGCCACATGATCTATCTGAATGTCGAGGCGCTGAAACAGTTCCGCGAAGATATGACCAGGTTCTATGCCGAAACGACGCATCCGTAGAGTATCTTCCTGACGTTGCGGGTTGCGAATATCTCACTCAGGCCTGGCCTTTTCCTTCACGAAAGGCCGGAATTATTGCCGACTTATAACAACAATGCGCTAGATGTTTAGTCCCGGCATTTGATGGATGGGATCGAGAGTAAATCGATCGGGTTCTTTGTGCCAGCAGCTGCAGATGAATTCGTAAGCAGTAAGCCC
>Ga0193743_1001281_pt1 | contig 18715 bp, 20 predicted proteins | sample L2c2metaG_FD_143038 | JGI IMG/M metagenome (GOLD analysis project Ga0193743, IMG submission 143038) | Soil microbial communities from a riparian zone of the East river system, Colorado, United States - L2c2 | ecosystem: Environmental > Terrestrial > Soil > Riparian zone | place: USA: East River... | reverse complement strand
CGTCGGCCAGGGTCAGCAGCGCCGTCGGGATGCCGGTCTCCTCCTGCACCTCGCGCCGGGCGGCGCCGAGCAGGGTGGTGTCGGCCGGCTCGAGTGGTCACCGGCGGCGGCGCGCCAGGCGCCGGCAACGGGCCGTCGGCGCGGTGGCGGCCGTCGTCAGTGGTCGTCGGTCTCCCGCGGCTCCGGCTCCGGCGGCGGATTCAACCGGTCCCGGGTCCACGTCCGAGGGAGTGGGCGCCCTGGCCCGCCGATGACTCGACCCGGTACGGATGACGACAGGTTTGTCCGGCGACGGTTCGGCTCGTGCCGAGTGCGGTTGAGGGGCAGGCCACCGGGATGGTCAGCTCAACCCAAACGCGGCGCCGCTGAGCTCGGCGGATAACTCGGTCGCGAAATGTCGTACCCCGTCGCCAAAATGGCCCCATGCTGCGCGACGTCCTGCCCGGTCGACCCGAGGCCCGTCGGCTGCTGGCCGCGACCTTCTTCTCGGCCACCGGCCGGGGCCTGACGCTGCCGTTCATGTTCATCTACCTGACCAAGGTCAGAGACGTCCAGTCCGGCACCGCGGGCCTGATCATCGCCTGGATGGCGGTGTGCGCCTTGACCATCGGCCCGATCGGCGGCTGGGCGGTCGACCGCTACGGCGCTCGCCGGATCGTGCTGCCGCTGCTCCTGGTCGAGGCGGCCGGGGTGGGCAGCGTCGGCTTCGCACACACGGCCTGGCAGGCGTTCCTCTCCGTCACACTCATCGGCGCCGGCGGCGGCGTGATCTGGGCGGCGAACACCACGATCCTGTCCTCGGTCACCGACGGCCTCGAGCGCCAGAAGACGTTCGGCCTGAGCTTCGCCCTGCTCAACCTTGGCATCGGCACCGGCACGGTCATCGCCGCCGCGATCGTCGACCTCGACCGCCCCGGCACCTTCCAACTCGTCTACCTGATCGACGCCTCGCTCTACCTGGTGCCGTTCATCAACCTGCTGACAATGCGGGGCGTCGGCCGGCGGATCGCGCCGGCCGCGGCCACTACGACAGAGCAGCGCCAGCCCGGCTACCGAGAGGTCTTCGCCCACCGCGGCTTCCGCCGGTTGCTGGCCTTCAGCGTCGTGCTCACGATCAGCGGCTACGCCCAGATCGAGGTCGGCTTCACCGCCTTCTCGATCGACGTGGCCCACGTCGGCCCGCAGACCGTTGCCTACGCCTTCACCGCCAACACCCTGGTCATCGTGCTGGCCCAACTGTTTGTGGTCCGCCTGATCCAGGGCCGCAGCCGCACCCGCCTGCTGTCCCTGGTCGGCGTGATCATGGGCGCCTCCTGGCTGATCCTCGGCGTAGCCGGCGCAGTCGACGGCCGCAACCTGGCGGTCTCGGCCGTCGCGGTCATCGGGTGCGCGGCGGTGTTCGCCTTCGGCGAGACGCTGTTGTCACCGATCAGCCCAACCCTGCTCAACGCCATGGCCACCGACGAACTGCGCGGCCGCTTCAACGCCCTCGGCTCCATGGTCTGGGGCATCAGCGGAATCGTCGGCCCAATCACCGCCGCCCCACTCATCGGTGGCGGCCACAGCACGATCTGGCTAGGCCTCACCGTCGCCGGCTGCCTCACGGCGGCGTTGCTGGCGGCATCGCTACGCAAGGTGATCACCGCCGACCAGGACGGCCGCGCCCAGCCCGCCGTCCCGACGGCGGCCGACGGTCCGGTCCCGCTGGCGCCAACGGCGGCCGGCGGTCCGGTCCCGGTGGCTCCGACCGCGGCCGAGGCACGGGTCGCCCAGGCCACCAATGCTGAGGGGAGGCTCTCGAGCGCCAGCTAACCCACCCGCGCGCCGAGCCGGTCTTGGTCGGCGGCTACCGCTTCTCGTCGTACACGCTCTCGACCACTACTTTCCTTCTGGCACCTGGGTCTTGACCTCGTCGTAGCCGACCTTGGTGGGCAGTGCGGCCGGCGCGTAGATCACGCGGAGCACGCCCGTCGGAAACGCCTCCGTCGCGATCACGCGCAGGTGGTAGGGCGAATCGCCGTCGTCGAACAGCTTGCGACCTTTGCGTGCCGCCACCGGGTGCACGAGCAGGCGCAGCTCGTCGACCAGTTCCGCCGCGAGCAGTTGCTGCACCACCGAGATCGAACCGGGAATGAGGATGCCCCGGACACCGGAATCCGCCTTGAGCGCGGTGACGGCGTCGACCAGGTCGCCGTCTACCAGCTCGGAGTTGCGCCAGGAGAACTCCAGCGGCTGGCGCGACACGACCACCTTGCGCACGTCGCCGAGCTGCTTGGCGAACGACGCGTCCTCCCCACCCGCGGCCTCGCGGTCGGGCCACGCTCCCGCGAAGCTGTCGTAGGTTTCCCGGCCGATGAGCAGCACGTCAGCGGTGTCATAGTCCTCGCCGACGGCTCGGCCCATGTTGTCGTCGAAATAGGGGAAGTGCCAGTCGGGGTCGATCTCCGCCACGCCATCGGCCGAGATGAACAGTGTGGAGATGACCTTTGCCATGGCGTTGGTCCCCTTGCGTCAGATAGTCGGTCAGACCCGGTGCAGTATCCCAAACTCGTGACCGCGCGGCATCCCTATGCTGCCAGCCGTGCGGCGACGGGTGTATCGCGCGTGGTTCCAGACTGCGGCGGCCACCGCGGTGATGCTCGTATTCCTGCTGATCTCCGTGTCGATCTTCACCGACGAGTGGTCCCGCGACGATCTGTTCAGCGTGATCCTGTTTCCGGTCATTCGAGGTGAGTTCATCCCGTGGTGCGATGTCACCGTGGTGTCGTGCGAGGCGGACAGCAACGTCTTCGGCCTCCGCCTGCACACGCCCGTGGTACAGCTGGCCGCACCATCCGACGACGAGGCCGCCGTGCCGGTCGCGGCGATGGCCTCCTACCGACTAACGGTCGCCCGACGGCGGTCCGAGATGCTCGCGGCGCTTGTCCCGCCTCCCGACGCAGTTTCGCGGACGTGACGGAACCCCGAGCGCCCCGGCTGCTTGTTCGGGCATGGTTCGGCCGGCGTTGGGGGGCAGCACTCCGCCGGGTCCAGGCGGCACCCTGATCCGCCGGATAGGCCCTACGCGTCGAGGTCGACCGGGCCGTAGCGGGTCTGGTCGGCCCGGGTGTGCAGCGCCCAGTAACGGTCGCCGTAGGACCAGTGCCACCACTCCGTCGGATAGTTCACGAAGCCGGCCGCCCGCAGCGCCACCCCGAGCACGTAACGGTTCTGCCGTGCGGCTGGCGCGATGTGCGTCGCGGCGGTGAAGCAGGCGTTCCCGCTCGCCACCGGGCTGTCGTTGACGGCCGTGCCCATGTCGAGCTCGAGCCCGGAAGCGTCGACCAACGTCAGGTCGACCGTCCCACCTGTGCTGTGCGGCGCCACCGACGGCGGCGACACATACTTGCTCGCCTCGACGTACAGCCGCGAGGAATCCCATGCCGGATAGCGCGACCGCAGCTCGTCCTGGTAGCCGAAGAAATACTCCTGCTGCAGCCGCAACGGCCGGTAGGCCTCGACGACCAGCAGCCGCAGGCCGTCCGGCAACGACCGCTGCGCGGCCAGCAGCCGCGAAACCGCACCCTCGCGCAGGTGTGCAAACGCACCGTCCGGGTCGGCCAGCCGGTCGTCCACCCGCAGCTCCGCGACCGCGCGCAGGTCGACCAGCGGCTCTCCAATGTCGCCGAGCGGGATCGCGGAGATGCGCGGGTCAGACAGCAGGATCACGGGATGACTCCAATCGTTTGTGCGGAAGGTCGAACAGCCACCGCGCCCCGACCGCCGTCAGTCCACGATGGATGCCCAGGCTCGCGACGATCACCAGCGCGGTGATCAGCACCGGATAGCCGAGCGAGACCAGCATTTGGGCGCCGCCGCCGAGTGCGGACAGCGGCCCGACCAGCAACCGGTGCAGCAGCGCCAGCACCGGCATGTGGACGACGTAGCCGCCGCCGGCATGACGACCACCAGGCGCGGCAGCCGCCGCACCGCCTTGGCGAACGCGAAGTAGAGCGCCAGGGCATAGAGGTACCAGAGGTTCGACGGGGTGATGGTGAGCTGTTCCAGCAAGCCCCACACAGAGGTGGCCCGGTCGGTCGGGAAGTCCGGCGCCGCGGCGAGCACCGCCGTGTGGATGAGCAGCCAGACCGCATACAGGTAGAGGAATTTGGCGATCCGGCCCCGAGCGACCCGCCGCCACGGCCGCTGGACCGCGTTGGTCGCGAAGACACCGGAGATGGCGAAGAACAGCGGCATCCGCAGCGGCAGGAACTGCTCGCCGAGCGTTCCCCACAGCAGCCGAGCGCCAGCGGCCCCGGCCGCCGGTGCGGTCGACGAGCACCGGGGTCGGTGGAGAGAGGAGCACCCGTAGAGGGTGACCGCCGCATGTCCGCGGCCGATCCGCGGATTGTCACGACGCGGTAATAAGTCGTCCCCGGATGGGTGAGACATTCACCAACCCCGTTGCCGCGTTGACTACGGACTGTGGGACGCTAATCACACCTATGTCTGAACTACCCAGCGGTGTGCGGATCAAGGACGTGGCGGTGGCCGCGGGCGTTTCGGTGGGCACAGTGTCCAATGTGCTCAACCGCCCGCATCTGGTCTCCGTTCCCACGCGCCGGCGGGTCAGTGCGGTCATCAGCCGGCTCGGGTTCGTGCGCAGCGAGTCCGCGCGGCACCTGCGCAGCGGGTCCAGCCGGACGGTCGCGATGCTGGTCCTCGACGTGGCCAACCCCTACCTGACCGACGTGGTCCGCGGTGTCGAAGACGCCGTCGCGGCGGCCGGGTTCGTGGTCATGCTGGCCGGCAGCGGCGGCCTGCTCGGCCGGGAGCAGCGCTATCTGGAGATGTTCCAACAGCAGCGGGTACGCGGCCTGCTGTGGAACCCCACCAACGTGGCCGCGCCCCGCACCGACGGGCTGGACCGGCTCGGCATCCCGGTCGTGTTCCTCGACCGGCACCTGGAACGCACGCACTCCAACGTCGCCGTCGACGACGTCGCAGGTGGGCGGATCGCCGCCGAGCACCTGCTGTCACGGGGGCACCGGCGGATCGCGGTGGTCGGCGGCCCGGCCACGCTGGCGCAGATCGAAGACCGCCGCGACGGTGCCTACGAGGCGATCCGCCGGATTTCCGACGGCAGCACGACGTTCCTCACCATCCCGACGCCCGGCCTGACGCTGCGGTCCGGGCGCGGCGCCGCCGACCAGCTCCTCACGATGCACCCGACCAGCCGGCCGACGGGCGTCTTCGCGGCCAACGACCTGGTTGCCATCGGGCTGCTGCAGGGGCTGCTCGCGCACGGCGTCCGGGTGCCCGACGAGATCGCCATCGTCGGCTACGACGACATGGAGTTCGCCGCCGCCGCGGCCGTGCCGCTGACCTCCGTGCGGGCGCCCCGGGCCGAGCTGGGCCGGCACGCCGCCCAGTTGCTCCTCGACGAGATCGAGGCGCGTGACCACGGCCAGCCGCTGGCCCCGCGCCATCTGCGCTTCGAACCCGACCTGGTGCCGCGCGCCTCCACGGCGACGCGAGCATGACCGGAAGACGCCGGAATGCGGCAGCATTCCGGCGTCTGAGGACGGCCGGCTGCTACCGCGACCGCGGGCGGGCGCCTACCGTCTGTCCATGAGCGTCGAGCCCCAGCCGGTCTTCGAGTCGGTCGACGACGTGCGGGAGCGGCTGCGGGCGGTGAGCTACCTGGCCGACGACGCGGTCGCGACGCTGGTCTTCCTCGCCGACCGGCTGGGCAAGCCGCTGCTGGTCGAGGGCCCGGCCGGGGTGGGCAAGACCGAGCTGGCCAAGGCGGTCGCCGCGGCCAGCGGCGCCGAGCTGGTCCGGCTCCAGTGCTACGAGGGGCTCGACGAGGCCCGGGCGCTCTACGAGTGGGACTACAAGAAGCAGCTCCTGCGCATCCAGGCCGGGCGGGAAGCGACCTGGGACGCCGTGCAGGACAACATCTTCAGCGAGGAGTTCCTGCTCGCCCGGCCGCTGCTGACCGCGATCCGGCGCACCGGGCCCACCGTGCTGCTGGTCGACGAGACCGACAAGGCCGACGTCGAGGTCGAGGCATTGCTGCTCGAGGTGCTCTCCGACTTCCAGGTCACCGTCCCCGAGCTGGGCACGATGACCGCCACCCGGCGGCCGTTCGTGCTGCTCACCTCCAACGCGACCCGCGAGCTGTCGGAGGCGCTCAAGCGCCGTTGCCTGCACCTCTACCTCGACTACCCGGCAGCCGACCGGGAGCGGGAGATCCTGCTGACCCGGGTGCCGGAGCTGTCGGCCAGGCTCGCCGCCGAGCTGGTCCGGGTGGTCCGCGGGCTGCGCGCGCTGGAACTGCGCAAGCCGCCGAGCATCGCGGAGAGCGTCGACTGGGCCCGCACCCTGCTCGCCCTGGGCGTCGACGAGATCGACGACGCGTTCGTCGCGTTGACCATCGGGGTGGTGCTCAAGCACCGCAACGATCGCCTGGTCGCCGCCCGCCAGCTCGGCCTCCCCAATAGCTAGGCGATCCGGGCCACCGCGTCGGCGAGCTGGCGCAGGGTGGCCACCTCGAACACGTCGGTGCAGTGCGCCGCGTAGTCGCTCAGCGCCGAGTCCGCGGTGTCCCACTCGCGGCGCGGCTCCGGGTTGAGCCAGTAGAGCCGCCTGGCGGCGCGGCCAAGCGCGGCGAGCTGAGGTAGCGCCGGCGGCCGGTCGTGTGAGCGGGCGTCGCCGGCGACCAGGACGGTGGTGTGCGGGCCGACCGCGTCGGGCCACCGGTCGAGGAACGCGCCGAGCGCCAGCGCGTAGTCGCTGCGCCCGTCGTGCGCGACCAGACCCCGCCGGCTGAGCAGGTGCCGGGGGTCGAGCACACCGGGCGCGGCGCGCAGCAGGTCGGTCACCTCGGCCACGCCGTCGACGAACACGAACGACCTGACATCCCGGAACTCCTGGTGTACGGCGTGCAGCAGACCGAGCATGAACGGCGCGAACTGGGCCGTGGAGCCGGACACGTCGCAGAGCACCGCCACGTCGGGGCGGGACGGGCGGCGCCGGCGCAGCGCCGGATGGATCGGCACGCCGCCGGTGCCCATCGACCGCCGGATGGTCCGCCGCATGTCGAGGGTGCCGGTGGCCCGCCGCCGGGCGCGCCGCCCGAGCCGGCTGGCCAGCCGCCGGGCCAGCGGCCGCAGCACGGCCCGCAGCGCGGCGATCTCGTCGGGCCCGGCGGTCAGCAGCGCGACGTCTTCCAGCGCCTCGTCGGCCGCGGGAGTCGCGTCGCCGCCGAGCCGCAGGCGCGCCGCCACGAGCTCCGCCAGCAGCCGGCGGATCTCCTCCAGCCGCTCGTCGGCCTCGGCCGCCCGCAGGGCCCGCTCCAGATCGGAGTCGCCGGACTCCATCAGCAGCCGGTGCAGCCGCCAGAGGTCCATCCGGCGCAGCACCCGCTGCACGTGGTGCTCGGTCGACCGCCCCTCGTCGGTGCCCGACCATTGCTCGACCGCGTCGTCGAGTGCGGCGGCAAGCGACTCCCGGTCGGCCGCGGCGGCGACCCGCTCGACCAGGTCGCGACCGTCGGGAGCGATGGGGGAGACAGGCGGCGCGGCCACCAGACGCGGGAACACCGCCGCGAACGCGCGGTCGAACGCGGCGGTGTGCGCGACGTCCTTGACCAGGGTGCCGCGCAGCGCACCGTGCAGTGTGGACCGATCGTCGAGACCGACCGCGTCGACCGCCGCCACCGCGTCGATGATCTCGCCGGTGGACACCGGGACGCCGCCCGCGCGGAGGCGGTCGACCAGCGCGACGACCGGCAGCAGGCCGATGGACCGGCCCGCATCGCCGTTGTACGCTGCGCGAACGGTCGTCCACACAACGAACAGGGTAGGTGCGGCCCGGTGACGACGACAAGCATGCTGCTCGGCCTCGGGGTGACCCTGCACCCGGCACACGATGACGCCCGCCGGCACGAGCTGGCCCGGCTGGCCGTCCGGCTCGGCTACCGCGAAGTCTGGTTGGCCGCCCCGGCCGTCCCGCTAGTGACCGACCTCGCGGCGCTGGCCGAGGCGGCCGCACCCGCCGCACTCGGGCTGGCCGTGCCCGATCTCACCGCTGAGGCGGCCGAAGCATTGCACGCTGCCTTCCCCGACCTGCTGCTCGGTGCCGACCGGCCCGACTCCGCGGTGACCGCAGCGGCGCCGGGCCGGGTCCGGCACCGGTTCGCCGGGCGGGTCGAGGCCGGCGCGGGCGGCGTGGTGGTCGACGCCGAGACCCGGGAAGAGCTCGCGCGCCTGGTGGCGGCCGCTGTGGCGGCCCGGACCGCCGCCGGCCTGACGCCCGCGGCGTGCCCGGTGGTCGCCGAGGTGCCGGTCGCGATCGGCCGCACGATGCAGGAAGCCGAAGCGCGCGCCGCCCGCGACCCCCGCTTCGCCCGCGACCGCCAGGTCCGCGACCGGGGCCTGTTCGGCACCTACGAGCACGGCCAGGAACAGGTGCTGGCACTCGCCCGGGCCGGCGCAGACCTGCTCCTGGTCACCCTGGCCGACGAGCTCGACGTGGCCGACCTGCTGGCCCAGGTGCGCGCCCTGGTGGTCGGCGCCACTCCGGTGTTGCACGCGCGCACAAGCTAGCGCACCGACCGCAGGTCGGCGTCGATCGCGGCGCCGGTGCGGCGCAGCAGCGGGAGGAACTCCTTCTGCAGCCGGCGCAGCGGCACCCGGGCGGCGTGCGCGCTGGTGTTGATCGCGGCCACCACCGCGCCGCGGGCGTCGTGCACCGCAACGGCGACCGACCGTACCCCGTCCTCCAGTTCCTGGTCCACGATGGACCAACCCTGCGCGCGTACCTGGCCCACTACGGCACGCAGCGCCTCCGGGTCGGTGATCGTGCCGCGGGTCAGCGGTTCCAGCTTCACCGTGGCCAGAAAGCGGTCGAGATCGTCGGGCGACTGCGCGGCCAGCAGGACCCGGCCCATCGACGTCGCATAAGCGGGCAACCGGGTGCCGACCGAGAGCGCGATCGTCATGATCCGGTTGGTCGACGCGCGGGCCACGTAGGTGATGTCGTGGCCGTCGAGCACCGACGCCGAGCAGCTCTCGTGCAGCTCGGCGGCGAGCTGTTCGAGATGGTCCTGGGCGATCTCGACGACGCCGAACGAGGAGAGGAACGCATACCCCAGCTCCAGCACCCGCGGCCGCAGGTAGAACTGGTGCCCGTCGCTGCCGACGTAGCCGAGCGTCTCCAAGGTCAACAGGAACCGGCGCGCGGCCGCGCGGGTCAGCCCGGTCTCGCGCGCCACGTCGGTCAACCGCAGCCGGGGCTGCGAGCGGGAGAACGCCCGGATCACGGCCAGTCCTTTGTCGAGCGACTGGACGAAGGAGCCGTTGGAGCGGTCAGGTCCGATGGTCATCGCGCGTCTCCCTGGTTCGCTCTGCGAACAACACATCGATAATCGCACAAGTTGCGATGAGGGCCTTGACGCCAGGGGCGCCCCGGTCGGATGCTTCGTTCACATGGCGAACAGCTGTTCGTGATCTGCGAGAAACCAAATGCCCGGAGGTGCCTGATGGCGCAGGGTGTCCAAACCGTCTCCGGATCGGTCGAGGCGGAAAGCTATACGACCAAGTTCGGCTCTCTCGACGACTACGACAAGGGCCGGGTCGAGCTCATCAACGACGACGCGCGCCATTACGCGTTCTCCAACATCTTCGAGGTCGCGAGCCGCGCGAAGCCCTACGAGAAGATCGCCGTCGGCAAGAACATGAAGTATGTGATCGAGGCCGTGCGCGCCGAAGGCACCTCGGCCTGGCGCACCGCCGCGCACGACGAGTTCGCGCTGGTGATGGACGGCGAGGTGACCGTCGACCTGGTCAAGCTCGACGAGTCGCCGTTGCCTGCGGACGCCGAGGGTTCGGTGGCCCTCGACGGGGAGCCGGCCGGCCGCCGGATGGGACGGCTGGTGCTGCGTCGCGGCCATCAGGGCCTGCTGCCGGCCGGCGCCGCCTACCGGTTCACCGCCGAGCGGCCGGCGGTGATCCTGCAACAGACCATCGCCGGCCCGGACACCCAGTTCCGCTGGGCGCAGATCTGCCAGACCGCGTGAGACCGAAGGAGGCAGCGAGATGAGCGTCGACGCGCGACCCGACGGCGAGGTCGTCAGCAGCCCGCCCAACGCGCAGGGATACCGCGGCTTCGGCCTGGGCGAGTTCACCTTCCGCCGCGACGAATACTTCGTCTACATCGGATGGCCGACCGGCTCACACGTGATGAGCGCGGACGCGTTCCTGCGGGCCATCCAGCGCGACGTGGCGTGGGACTTCTTCTACGGCACCGTCAACTTCGACGGCGTCTTCGGCACCGTCAACCACTACGGCACGGTCGACATCTTCGCCGGGCGCTACAACGACTCCTACCGCAAGGCCGAGCTCGACTACGCGGAAAACGTGGAGACGCCCGACATCCGCGAGACGTTCAAGGCCGTCCTCGACGACTGGACCAACGAGGGCTTCGACCCGTTCGCGGCGCCGCACGAGACCGGCTCGGCGTTCGGCATCAAGCACGGATCCAACACCGGCGCGGTGACCCGGGCCCGGGTCGCGGCGGAGCGGATGGTCGGCGTCCCGGGCGACGAGGTGCCGCGCGGCGACGACAACGGGCACCCGGTCAACCGGATGTTCCGCGACGTGCCGATCGAGGCGCCGGTGGTCGAGGCCGAGCCGGGCTTCGAGGGCGAGGTCGCCGCGTTCAACCTCTTCGAATACCTGGCCCGATCCCAGGTCACCTGGAACCCGTCGGTGGTCAGCGCCTGCAAGGACAGCCTGTTCTGCCCGACCACCGAGGAATACATCCTGCCGATCATCCATGGCAACGACCGGGTGGAGTGGTTCATCCAGCTCTCCGACGAGATCCAGTGGGAGGTCGAAGACCGCGACAGCGGCGGCGTACGCGCTCGGGTGATCATGAAGGCCGGCGACGTGGCCGCGATGCCCGCCGACATCCGCCACCAGGGCTACTCGCCGAAGCGCTCGATGCTGCTGGTGTGGGAGAACAACAGCGCCGACCTGCCCGACCTGATCGCCAGCGGGCAGACCCCGACCTACCCGGTCGAGTTCTGACGCGCGTGCAGACGCAGCTGTTCATCGGCGGTGCGTTCGTCGACGGGCGCGACGGGCGCACGATCGGCGTGCACGACCCGCACGACGGGAGCCTGCTCGCCCGGGTGGCCGAAGCGACGGCGGCCGACGTCGACCGGGCGGTCGGGGCGGCGCGGGCCGCGTACGACGGCTGGCGGTTGACCCCCGCCGTCGAACGCGGCCGGCTGCTGCTGCGGCTCGCCGACGCGATCGAGGCCAATGCCGACGAGCTCGCGCTGCTGGAGACCCGCGACACCGGGCATCCGCTGCGCGACTCGCGCGGCCTCGACGTGCCGCGCACCGCCGCGACGTTCCGCTACTTCGGCGGCATGGCCGACAAGTTCCACGGCTCGGTCGTGCCGGTCGAGCGCGGCTTCCTCGACTACGTCGTCCGTGAACCGCTCGGCGTGGTCGGCCAGGTGGTGCCGTGGAACTTCCCGCTGATGTTCACGAGCTGGAAGCTGGGCCCGGCGCTCGCGGCCGGCAACACCGCCGTGCTCAAGCCCGCCGAGCTGACCCCGATGACCGCGCTGCGGGTGGCGGAGCTGATCGCCGAGGTCGGCTTCCCGCCCGGGGTGGTCAACATCGTTCCCGGGTACGGGCCGGTCGCCGGCCAGCACCTGATCGAGCACCCAGGCGTCGACAAGGTCTCGTTCACCGGCTCGACCGCCGTCGGGCGCGCGGTCGTCGCGGCCAGCGCCGGCAACCTCAAGCGGCTGCACCTGGAGCTCGGCGGCAAGGGCGCCAACGTGGTGTTCGCCGACGCCGACCTCGGCCCCGCGGTGGGCGGCACCGCGTTCGGCATCTTCCACAACCAGGGTCAGGCGTGCATCGCCGGCTCCCGGCTGATCCTGCACGAGAGCATCGCCGACGAGTTCCTCGACCGGCTGCTCGACCTGGCCCGGTCGATCCGGATCGGCGACCCCAAGGACCCGGCCACCGAGATGGGCCCGCTCACCTCGCCCGGCCACCGCGACCGGGTGCTGGCCTATGTGAAGGTCGCCGTCGACCAAGGCGGCGAGGTGCTCTGCGGCGGCACGCCGCCTTCCGCAAGAGAGCTGGCCGACGGCTGCTATGTGCTGCCCACCGTGGTCCGCGCCCGCCCCGGCGACCGGGTGGCGGCCGAGGAGGTCTTCGGGCCGTTCCTCACCGTCCACACGTTCAGCACCGATGACGAGGCGCTGCGGATCGCCAACGGCGTCGACTACGCGCTGGGCGCCGGGCTGTGGACCCGCGACCTGTCCCGGGCACACCGGATGGCCCGGGAACTGCGCGCCGGCATGGTGTGGGTCAACGCCTACAAGCGGGTCAGCCCGGGCTCGCCGTTCGGCGGGATGGGCCGGTCCGGTTACGGCCGGGAGATGGGCTTCGAGGCCATGCACGAATACACCGAGGCGAAAGCGGTCTGGATCAACGTAGACGCTGACCTGCCTCCCTTCTACCGAAGGTAGGAGCAGACACGATGGCACTCACTCTGCAGACCATGACCGACGAGCAGCGTAAGTCGGTCGCGATCGAATATCTCAAGGCGTTCGACAACGGCGGGGTCACCTCGACCGGCGGCAGCATCCTCGACCTGTTCGCCGAGGACGCGCAGGTCTACTTCCCGAAGTGGGGGATCGCCACCGGACGCAAGGAGATCGGCGAGCTGTTCGCCGACGTCGGCGGCACGCTGACCGCGATCACCCACCACTTCTCGCACTTCAACTGGGTGTTCTCCGGCAGCGACGTGATCGTGGCCGAGGGCACCAGCCACGGCGAGCACAAGGACGGGCCGTGGCGGGCCGGGGTGCCCGAGTGGGGTGCCGGCCGTTGGTGCGACGTCTTCGAGATCCGCGACTGGAAGATCCAGCGGGTCTTCATCTACCTCGACCCCGACTATGCCGGCCAGGACACCGCCCGCTACCCCTGGCTAGCCAAGGGATGATCATCCCGATCGCGCCGGCCGACATCGACGGCCTGCGGGTCATCCTGCGCCATGGTGGCCTGCGGATCGTGCACCAGGAGGCAAAGCGGCTCCGCGCGTCCCGGGTGCTGCTGATCGCCGGAGGGTCCGCGACGGCGCACGGCGACACTGTCGCCGGACTCCTCGGCGACCGGCTGGCCGGGCGGGTGACCGAGGTGGCCCAGCACGTGCCGGCCGACGTCGCCGAGCGGGCGGTCAAACTGGCCGTCGAGGTGCGCGCCGACCTCGTCGTCACCATCGGCGGCGGGTCGGCGACCGGGCTCGGCAAGGCAGTGGCCCGGGAGACCGGGCTGCGGATCCTGGCCGTGCCGACCACCTTCAGCGGCAGCGAGGCCACCCCGATCTGGGGCCTGACCGAAGACGGCCGCAAGACCACCGGCCGCGACCCGCGGGTTCGCCCGACCACCGTCATCTACGACCCGGAACTGTTCGCGACGCTCCCGCCCGACCTGGTCGCCACTTCGGCTCTGAACGCGTTCGCCCACTGCGTGGAGGGCCTCTACGCGCCCGACGCCACCCGCGGGACGACGGAGTGGGCGACCGACGGGATCGACCTGCTGACCAAGGGGCTCGACATGATCGGGCACCCGATGACCGGAAGACGCCTGGATGCGGCAGCATCCAGACGTCTGAGGACGGGTGAAGACGCTGCCGCAGCGGTGCGGCTGCACCTGCTGCTTGGCGGGTTCCACGCCGGGCTGGTGCTGGGCGCCACCACGATGGGCATCCACCACAAGCTCGCCCACGTGCTCGGCGGCACCTACCGGCTCCCGCACGCCGCTACCCACGCGGTCCTGCTGCCGCAGGTCGTCGCCGCCAACGCGGCCGCCGCCCCGGACGCGATGGCCCGGGCGGCGAAGGCGATGGGCCTGCGCAAAGGGGATCGCGACGTGGCCGGCGGGATCTGGCACCTCGCCCGCGGCAGCGGCGCGCCCACCTCGCTCGCCGAGCTGGGCTGGTCGTCGGACGCGGTCGACGACGTCACCGACGCCGTGCTGGCCGCACCGCCCGCCAATCCCTACCCGGTCGAGCGCCACTGGCTCCGCACCCTCCTGCTCGCCGCGCACCGGGGCGAATTGTCAGACCCCGCCCGTACGATGCCGGGGTGATTTCGCACGCGCACGTCGCCGGGGTGGTCGCGAGCTACCTGGCAGCCCATCCCGACGAGGCCGGCCGGCTCGCGCCGCTGTCGGCCGCCCTGGCCGCCGAAGGCGACATCGTCTCGCGAAAGACCTTCGTTCCTGGCCACGTGACCGCCTCCGCGGTGGTGCTCGATCCGGCCGGCCGGATGCTGCACATCCGGCACAACGTGTTCAACAAGTGGCTCCAGCCCGGCGGCCACCTCGAGCCGGCCGACACCACCCTGCTCGGCGCCGCCCGGCGCGAGGTGCAGGAGGAGACCGGCATCCCGACGGCGCTGCTGACCCTGGCCGACGACCTGCCGTGCGACATCGGCGTGCACGCCATCGCCGCGAACCCGCGCCGTGGCGAGGACGCACACCACCACTTCGACGTCCGCTACCGGTTCACCACGATCGCCGACCCACACACCCGTGTGCAGGCCGACGAGGTGCACGGCATCGCGTGGCTGCCGGCCGACGAGGTCGAGCTCGAGTTCCGCACCAAGGTCCTGGCGTGGGCGGCCGGCTCGTGACCGTCGACTGGGGACCGCTGGTGATCAGCCAGCTGGAGTTCTACTGGGACAACCACTTCCGGCCGCGGCTCGACGGGCTGACCGACGACGAATACCTGTGGGAGCCGGTCGCCGGCTGCTGGACCGTCCGGCGCGGTGACGACGGCCGCCACCGCGCCGACGGCCCGTGGCCGGAGCCTGGCGCGCCGCCGCCGGTGACCACCATCGCGTGGCGGCTGGCGCACATCACCGTCAATTTCCACACCCGGGTCGGCACCTTCTTCGACGACACCGTGCCCAACGACGCCGGCATGTTCGACCCCCGGCACGTCCCGGCCGACCTGCCGGCGACCGCCGGCGCCGCGCTCGCGTTCCTCGACGACGCCTACCGCCGCTGGCACGCCGCGATCGCTGCCCTCGACGCCGACGGCCTGGCCCGCCCGCTCGGCCCGCGCGGCGAATACTTCGCCGCCGACCCGATGGCCGCCCTGATCGTGCACGTCAACCGGGAGACTATGCACCACGGCGGCGAGATCGGCGTGCTCCGCGACCTCTACCGTGCGGGGTTGGCCGGGGTCGGTCGCAACACCGGGGGATAGCCGAAGCGGTCGACGTGGTCGGCGCCGGTGAAGAGCACGATGCCGGCCAGCCCGGTCGGGGTCGGCGCCAGCAGCACCACGCCGAACGCCGCGCCGCCCCGGTAGACGACCACCGCTGGCTGGTCGTTGGCGCTGACCGGGAACATCGCCCACTCGCCCGGCGCACCCAGCACCGACGCCAGATAGGGCACGCAGGTGGCCTTGCCGGCGAACCAGGTGCGCGACGGCACCACCTCGAGCGTGGCGTCCTTGCGCAGCGCCTCCTCCAGCGCCGTCAGGTCGCTGTTGACGAACGCCGACATGTAGGCGTCGAGCTGAGCCCGCGCCTCCGGCGAGTCCGGATCGGACAGTGGCTCGCCGCGTGCCGCGTCCAGCGTCGCCCGGGCCCGCTGCAGGCTGCTCTTCACCGCCGGCACCGACATGTCCAACAAGGACGCCACCTCGGCGGCCGGGAACTCGAGCACCTCGCGCAGCAGCAGGACGGCCCGCTGCCGGGGCGGCAGCAGTTGCAGGCTCGCGACCAGCGCCAGCCGCAGGCTCTCCCTGCGCACCACCGTGTCGGCCGGGTCGTCGGGCAGCGGTTGCAGCCACGGCAGGTCGGGGTCGAACACGCCCGGCGTGTTCGCGTCGTCGGCGGGCGCGCCGAGGCCGGCGGGCAGCGGGCGGCGGGCCCGCTGCCCCAGCGTGGTGAGGCAGGCGTTGGTCGCGATCCGGTAGAGCCAGACCCGCACCGACGAGCGGCCCTCGAACCGGCCCCAGCCGCGCCACGCCCGCAGGTAGGTCTCCTGCACCACGTCCTGCGCCTCGTCAGCCGAACCGAGCATCCGGTAGCAGTGCGCGGTCAGCTCCCGCCGGAACGGCTCGGCCACCGCCGCGAACTCGCCTGCCTCCATCGTCACAGCTCCAGTCTCGGCCGTACCCACGATGCGAACCGGTGGATCGCGTCATCCGCCTCGGGCGCGCGCCCGGCGGCCATTTGGAAGGTGTGCTGCTGCTCGTCGAACACGTCGCGGCGCACCGGAACCCCGAAGTCCCGGGCCCGCTTCTCCAGCATTTGGCTCTCGTCGAGCAGCGTCTCGTCGCCGCCCACCTGGATGAACATCGGCGGCAGGCCGGTCAGGTCGGCGTAGAGCGGGTTGATCTCCGCGTCGCGCGGGTCGCGCCCGGCGAGATACATCGCCGCCAGCCCCTCCACCACGTCACGGTAGAAGAAACCGTCGGTCGCCGCGTTGGTCTCGAAACTGTCGCCGCTCACGGTCATGTCGACCCAGGGCGAGATCAGCAGCAGCCCCGCCGCCGCGGGCAGTCCGCGCGCCCGGCCGGCGAGCTGCGCGGTCACCGCGAGACCGCCGCCGGCTGAGTCACCGGCCACCACGATCCGGTCGAAACCCCGACCCACCAGCCAGGTGTACGCGGTGAGCGCGTCCTCCTGTTGCGCCGGGTACGGGTGTTCCGGGGCGTACCGCTGGTGCGCGATTAGCGCCGGCACGCCGATCGCCTTGGCCAGGTGCCCGTACAGCTTCCGGTGGGTGAAGACGGACCCGCTGATGAACCCGCCGCCGTGCAGGCACAGCAACGCCGCTCCGTCCTCCGCCGCCCCTTTGGGCACCAGCCAGAGCCCGTCCTCGACCTCGATGTAGTCGACCCCGTGCGGCTCGGCGGTCAGGTCACCCCAGTGGTCGTCGGTCTCCCGCGGCTCCGGCTCCGGCGGCGGATTCAACCGGTCCCGGGTCCACGTCCGATACATGCGCTCCACGGCGCGGGACTGTGTGCTGGCCATCAGCGTTCTCCTTCCCTCTACCGGTGCTGACCGCACCGGGGTCGAGAAGGAATCGGCCGGGCGGCACCAACAGCACGGTGGTGACCGTCGCCACACCGGCCAGCGCCACCGCCCAGCGCGGCGCGGTCACCGCCGCGACCGCGCCGAACACCGCCGGCCCCACCCCTTGCAGCGTCATCAGCCCGGTGGAAAGCAGGCCGAACGCCTGCCCGCGGCCGCGCTCCGGCACCGCGTCGACGAACGCCCGCTGCAGGCCCAGCGAGTAGGCGAACCCGGCGCCGCTGGCCACCATCAGGGCTCCGCAGACCAGCAGCGGCGGGTTGAACGCGAAGAACACCGGCGGCAGCCCGAGCAGCAGGATCAGCGGCGCGACCAGCCGCACCCGCGCCGCGGGCGGGACCAGCCGCCCGAACAGGAGCTGGCCGAGCAGCATGCCCAGCGGCGAGCCGCCCATCAGCAGGCCCAGGGTGGCGGCCGGGAAACCGCGGCTCCCGGCGTACGCCACCATGAGCGCCTCGGCGCCGACCACGAAGGCGCTCGGCAACCACTGCACCAGCAGCAGCCGCCGCACCCACGGGTCGCCGAGCAGCGCCGCGTTGGTCGACCAGCTCTGCCGCACCGCGCCGCCGGTGGCCGGCACCGCCGGCAGGTCGGCCAGCCCGAACCGCACGATCAGCCCGGCCAGCAGGTGGCAGGCGGCGGCGAGCAGCAGGGCCCGCTGCGCGCCGAGCGCACCGACGGCCACCCCGCCGACGGTGAGCCCGAGCAACTGCGCGCCACCGGAGGCCATGCTGGTCAGCGAGCGGCCCAGCACGTACGCGTCGCCGGTCAGCACGTCGGCGACCAGCCGGCTGGACGCGCCGTTGAACACCGGCGCGCCCACCGCGACCACCCCGACCAGCGCGAGCCGCAGCCAGGTCGGCATCGGCAGGGTGGCCAGCGCCAGGGCGGCGAGGCACTCGGCCCCATAGCCGGCCACGATCAGCGGTCGCGGCCGCAGCCGGTCGGACAGCGAACCGAACAGGGCACCACCGAGGACCTGCGGCAGGAAGCCGATGCCGAAGGTGACCGCCGACAGCCAGGCCGAGCCGGTCGCGGTGAACACCAGCACCGACAGCGCGACGATCCGCAGCGAGTCGGCGGCGATCGCGATCGACCGGCTGGCGAACAGGACCCGGAAGGCCGGCACCGCGAAGACCTCGCGGTAGGTGGCGGTCTGCGTTGTCACCGGTTCAGGCTGCACTCCGTTGCTCCCGGTTGGCCAAGGTTACGGGCGTGGCCGTAACGTCGGGGCATGCTCCGCTACCTCGTCGACCAGGCCGACCTGCTGCACAGCCGGTTCGCGCTGTCGCCGAGCTTCGAGCTGGAGAACCTGCTCCGGGTGCTGGACCACACCGCCACGCAGCCACCGAGCCCGGCGGGGCCGGTGGCCCGGCTGCGGCCGGCGTTCGCGCACCTGCGCCGCACCGACCCGGCGATGCGGGCCCTGCTCGCCCTGCACCATCCCGGCGGCGGCGCCGGCTTCGTCGCACCCCCGCCTACCCGGGCCGCGCTGCAGACCATCGACGACGACCTGGCGGTGGTGCGCGCCGTCCCGCTCGCGGTGGCCCGCGCTGAGATCGCCGTCTGCCTGGCCGCCCGCCC
>Ga0193743_1001280_pt1 | contig 18733 bp, 27 predicted proteins | sample L2c2metaG_FD_143038 | JGI IMG/M metagenome (GOLD analysis project Ga0193743, IMG submission 143038) | Soil microbial communities from a riparian zone of the East river system, Colorado, United States - L2c2 | ecosystem: Environmental > Terrestrial > Soil > Riparian zone | place: USA: East River... | reverse complement strand
AGAGTCGCAAGCAAAGTCAAAGTCCGAGTCGATACCAGAGCGGCCAAAACACCAGCCCCGTAAAACGAACGTCGAACGATAGCCTTCATATATCTCAATTACCACGAAGAGATATCCTGCCTCGAAGTCCTGCACAGATCATGAGTCCACCACTGCATAGCCAGATCTGCTTCACGCCTATTCTTGCTTCGCCAGCGAGAGTGCATCCTCAAAGTTCAAGAGATTACCATCCCAGACCGCGTGTTTCGGTATCTCTGAGCCCTACCAAGCCATTGATGGTCTCAAGTGCTTCAAAGGGTAAGAGGAAAGTCCAGTCTCCTCATAATCTTCATCGTCTTCCGAAACCCCCTTCATCTGCAAATACAGTAGTTCCAGATGTTCGGTCATCCCAGCCTGAAGTTTCACGGGGACGAATGCTTCAGAGACATGATACGTCTGCAACGCATAATAATATGAAGCAGGTAGCTGGTCGTTCGAAGGGCTCGTCGGGCAACGTCGCTGTTGCTGAGATTCGGCCAGATGTGTTAGAGGACCCGATGAAGAAAGTTGAGCGGATTATGGCCAGTAGTTGGAGTGCGAGGGATCTAGGACAGGGGGGTATGAGGAGCTTGAGTCCGACTGGGTTTGGTAGACGTCTCTAGTCTTTTTTTTTGTGTAACGGAATGAATTGGGACTATTATGGTGTGGCATACAGGATTTCACTTTAATTTATATCTGCTTGTTCTAATGTATTAGTTTATTCTGGGACCAGGCGCTGGAAAATATTACATTTATGCTTTCGAGGGTCTATGTCCAGACGAAGGTTGGCGCCGAGTCAACAACTGCCGTCGTCAGAAGTTTGTGTCCACACCAGCATGGCTAGCTCAAGCAGTCCAGTCCCTTGGACGCCTGCCCCAGGTCGCCATGCTGTCAATTCAGGCCCTAAGTTAGGCTCTTGAAGCCAGAACTTGAAAGCTGAAGGCATCGCCTGTTGGGGCCACCACGAAAACGATCGAACGCGATTTCTATTCCTTTTGATGTATGTTCTTAGCGTAGCTTATTTTTCTAGCTCACGATATCTGACATTTGAATGTCACCGCAGTTAATTTTCAAGCCACCATCGGATTGATGCCCCCAAACCTACTTGTAATAGAGATCCAGGAGGATACCAAGGTGTTAGCGGAATACTCCACCGCTCAAGTATATGGATCTTATCATTATATTTTCAATGGATTTGACCATTGTATTCGTTCTGGAGAGGCCCTATAATATTTTTCTTGGTATTGAACAATCTTCTAGGGAGGCCAAATTGTGTGCTCATTAATGATGAGGATACTGGGGCTATACCCAAACCTCGTGTGTTGAAGCAAAAGTGCCGGTCGCTGCATCTCAACCTTCACGGCAACAACCAACACACTAACACCACCTCCACCTCCACCTAATGTTGTTCCAACTGTCCAAGTTCCCTCTATGCCTGCGCAGCCCTCGTCCAAAGCCACGATCAGATCAGTTCAGAAAAAGAACAAGTCGGACTCAGGGAACCAGCTGAGCAAACCAAGATGAAATTCCGAAGAAAGAACCAGTCCAGAAGGCAAAAATCAGCTCAGAAGAAAAGAAGTGATTCAGAGGAAGGAACCCATTCAGTAGCGAAACCTATTCCTGTTCCTGCTGCTTGTCCAAAAGCAGCCTCATATGCAGACGAAGAAGTAATCGAGTTCGGCGGCGGACCTGCGAAACGGCCTCGACCATCTATGCCACAGCAACCCGTGTTCCCTCTAACACCTCCTGCGACTGTCACCTTGTCATTGCCGGTTCATTTGCGCCGCCACCGCCGCCCTTCTTTGGCCCCTTCTAATTCTAATCCAATTCCAAAGTTGACGATGACGCGGGTAGCCTACGGACTTGGGTTGGAACAAGATATATTCCGAGATGTATTCGGAGAAAGGGATGGTGATGAAGAGGAAAGAGGAAGGAGGAGATTGATGTAAATGCATTCGAGCAGGAGTTGAATGAGCGTATGGAAGTGTTGAGTCGTCGGAAGCAGAAATGCAGGATAGGAGGCAACCGATTTCGTTGAATAGGCTTGCATTGGCGGAGGTTGGGGTGGAGATGAGCTATTCGAGCAATGGTGATTGAGGTGTACGTAGTACTTGGGTGAGGATTTGGAAAAAGGTAGATAATGCGGGTAAAGGTGAGAGACCTAGGTGGGAGGAGGCTGCTGATAACCAGAAATCAATTCCTCGCATTCCACCTTACTCTTTCAGACAAAAAGACCTGCTTCGGGTAGCTTCATCGCCAGGCTGCGCCATGGACTCGATCGCACACGGCCTAGTATAGGTGGTACTGAGAGAATAAGTTGGGACTCATGATGTAAAGATAAGTTGCCAAGTGATCCTAGACTACTCATGGAAATAAGTTTCAAATTGCAACTTGAAAAAAGCTTGAGGGCTTTAAAGGACCAAGTAGCATGGAACCTTGAGATGAAAGGTTCAGATGAGTTGTACATAGTATGGTTGTACATCGATTACATAAGAAAAAATTCAAACTCAAAAAAAGTATCATGATCAGAATCCGATAACGCGGAAAAAGATCTTGAGTATTATACGACTATTCTACTGTGGAAATCAAAGGGAAGTCAGAATGACACAACCCATTGGTATGGTTCACTCAGGATAGATGTGGTATAGATTAATATCCTTCTTGAAGCTCTGCTGACCGTCTACGATAAAACCGATATCTTGGACCTCGCAAAGGGCCTCACAGATGCAGGCGTCCGACTCTTAGGATATGCAAAGACTGCAGAGAAGATCAGGGGAGCAGGCATTCCAATCGAGTGAGTCATCGTTCCAACGACACCGGGGATCAAAGACTTTAACAATCGTCTCAGAGATGTGGCCAACATCACGAAAGCACCAGATATCCTCGGAGGCAGAGTTACTAGAACTCTACACCCTGCGGTGCATGGAGGTGCGAATAGCAAATGAAAAAAATTCATGTACCCAAGATGCTTATTTATTTTATCTTAGGTATCTTGGCTCGTAATATCGCCTCGGATGAAAAAGATCTCAAAGAACAAGGGATCTCACCTATCTCCATCATTGTTTGCAATCTCTGTCCATTTACGTCTACCATATCACAACCAGGATGCACAATGGCCGATGCTGTAGAGGGTATCGACATCTCAGGTTTCACTCTTCTCCGTGCTGCAGCCAAGAATCATGAACGCGTCTCTGTGCTTTTCGATCCAGCCGACTATAAAGAATTCTTGGAATCATTTATCAGAGGTCAAGGAGACATTGGGAAGAGCTTGAGAAGCAAATTGGCGTTGAAAGCATTTGAGATGACGGCTCAATACGATGAAACGATTAGCGGATACTTCAGGGAGCAATATGCTTCTGCTGAATTGTCAGAGGGACAACTAGCTGGACCTATTCAAAGGATATCCTTGAAGTACGGCGCGAATCCCTACCAAAAACCTGCACAGGCGTATGTAACAGATGGAAAACTACCGTTCAAAGGTAAGGATACGCCGTAGCCATCCTGTATTTCCTGTCTGATCAATGATTCCTCGTCGTTTGTTAGTTCACTGCGGCTCACTTGGGTATATCAACCTTCTTGACGCTCTAAATTCCTATGCTCTTGTCAAAGAACTGCAGGAAGCGTTGAATCTCCCTGCCGCTGCTTCTTTTAAACACCTTTCCCCCGCTGGTGCCGCCGTCGGCGTCGAGTTGAACGAAACAGAAAAGGTAGTACACGGCGTAGACGATCTCAAAGAACCTTTAACCCCTCTGGCATCGGCATATGCCCGTGCACGCGGTTCGTATTCAGACACGGAGCGATCTTTGTATTCCTTGCTGATCATGTCTTACAGGCGCTGACCGTGTGTCCTCCTTCGGGGATTTTGTTGCACTGTCGGCGCCTTGCGACCTCGCTACTGCCCGCATTGTCTCCCGCGAAGTCTCAGATGGGATTATTGCGCCAGGCTACACAAACGAAGCGTTGGATGTGCTCAAGAAGAAAGAGCCCGGAAAATATTGTGTCCTCGAGGTAAATTCCTTCTTTAAATTTGATTCGTTGCTCTGCATGTTGAAGCGTCCTCGAAAAAAAGATGGACCCAAGCTACGTGCCGTCAGAAATTGAGACCAAACAGGTATATGGTGTGTGTCTCCGACAAAAGAGGAACGACAGCAAGATCGATAGTTCGTTGTTCCAAAATCTCGTTACTAAAAATAAAGATGTCAGTTCCCATTTATACTGCTTGAATGGAACAAATCACTGACTTCTCTTGGCGACCCGTAGCTCCCGTCCACTGCTGTAACTGACCTTATCGTGGCCACCTTAGCCCTGAAATACACCCAATCCAATAGTGTTGCGTATGCTTTCCGTGGATCCATCATCGGAATCGGGGCCGGTCAGCAATCGCGCATCCACTGCACGCGTCTTGCAGGAGGCAAAGCGGACCTCTGGTGGCTCCGTCATCATCCCGAAGTTCTTGCCTTACCCTTTAAAAAGGGTGTTAAGCAGGCAGAGAAAGACACCGCCATTGATCTATTCATCAGTGGTGAGATTCTAGAAGGAGGTGAGAAGGAGCATTGGGAGAGTTTGTTTGAGGGATCTGTGGAGGCTCTCAGGGAGGAGGAGAAGAAGGAATGGGCGAGTAAGTTGGATGGAGTGGCTTGTTCGAGTGATGCGTTTTTCCCTTTCCCTGATAATGTGCATCGAGCTAGGAAAAGTGGGGTTAAATACCTCGCTGCTCCGAGTGGGAGCGTTATGGATGAAGAGTGCATCAAGGCTGCTGATGAACACGGGATTGTGTTCGCACATACTTCGTTGAGGCTCTTCCATCACTAAATTTTGAGAAGGGCGATGAGAAGGGAAGGAATAAAATTAGAAATTATCAGTACAGCATTTCTTCAGCTTTGTGTCTTATTTATAAAAATGAAATCTGGTTTTTTTCTTTTTGAAACTCTCCCATGAGATCTTGACCCCACTGTTAAACTTGTGGGTGGCGGCGGATATTGGGTATACTGTGGTCGTAAAAAGGTTGAAGACTTTGCACCCCATGATTACGCTCGTACTCCAGAGCTATGAAAACACTAGGTTAAGGTCGTGGCAGTATTGAATATCTTGAGAGGCCATCTGGAACCGAACAAGATCTTGAGTCGAAGTTAATTAAGTAAATGATAGAAGCGCACCCGCCAAAGAGATTCGATCCGCTGTGCGGCCGGACTTTTGTGTAGCATATCATGGACGAAATTGTGCATTGCCTCCTGTAGGAAAAAACACAGATTAGAGAGCGAGGTTGAGCTGGGGAGAGTCACTCACGGCTTCAAGTCGGTGCTTCTCGGCTTTTGGTGTGCCTTCTCATGGAGCGATATCTCCAACTTTGAAGAGAAGGGAGGATTATAAGAGAGAATGTGAAGATGAGATACGCGCATATACTCACCTTGTGCTTCAGCTAGATCATGAACGAGGGCCATCATAATGCATCTGTCGACATAGATTGGTTATGGCACTCCCAGTCGAAGGGAGGCTTTACCGACTTGGAGACATCTAACGTCGCGTCATCGCACAACATCGACAGGACTGCCATTCGATACATGTGGTCTGATATACTGCAAGAACTGCAACAATGAAGTCTTTTCCTTGTCAACGTCTGCCAAGGTGTTGCTACCTTTCAGGATTTGGAATCTACAATCCAACCAGTTTTGAATTAGAGACTTACGAAAGACATTTTTCGACTGGCATACCTTGTGGTCAACCCATCTTGTTCTTTTCTGTGCCTACCAAGACGCGTAAACTCCGAGTGATTATCAACCTGAGGATAAAAAAGACCTGCTTCACCTTGAATAAACGCAAGTCTATCCGTTGAGACGTCCCCGTTTGGAACATATGGAGGAATACGCTATTGCTTCCCATGTCTTCGCTTGTTACCGTACTCAGAGTCAACGGGAGGGATGCGATCATAGTCGACTCGTGACCTCCCAGTTGACCTCGCCACTGTATCTTTGGCTCTACATCCATGGTCATCCTTCGCTAAGTATTGACCGCTGCTGTGGAGCGCTAGTCATTGATGTCAGGGCATATGATCATGAGGCCTGAACGTGACGTTTGAACATTGCAATAATTGACTTTTGAACCAAAGGTTAAAACTAGCAAGTGTGTGACACTGTGACACTGTGACGTCGCGACTTGTCACTCACTTCAAACTACAGCGCTCTGCAGTAATGTCAGATACTCTCTACGTTTCATGTGCTCAAGTCCTTTCCGTATGTCAAGGGAAGAAGGATGACCTTGAAGCTCTGCTTGACCCGGAGACAGGATTCGCACCTTGTATGCGTCAAATTTGCCATGACCAGTGAGTCAAACTTTTACTTCAATTGCAGAGAGATATTGAGCACCCGATCTATTAGGATTGTAGAATTGGAGGATGGTCCAAATAGCAGAGGACTCAGACACGAAATAGAAGTTTTACGCATGGAACAAAATACTTGGGGTCTCCTGCAAGCAATCATGCCGTTCGTATACACCACTCTGATTTATTCATAAGTCCCACTTATTTTCTAGGAAATAGCGCTCGACAATCAGATCCTCCAAATTTTTTGAATGCAAAAGAACTCCTGCTAGAAAACCCGTATACTCCAACATCAACACTAGCTCAAGCGATTATACAAGCCTCTCCTCTCCTCTCCGAGCTCCTTGTCGTCCGAGAATGGCTACAAGAAACGGCACCAACGCCTTCACCTCCAGAAGCGAATACGGGTTACTGGAAATTCACAAAGCACACCGTCATGCAATCACTGCGTACTGGAAATCCACAACGAGATGGCCTGGTGACAGAGATGGACCCGGACGTGGTGAATAGAGGAGATGGGGCCACGCTAGCTGCTGATGATGCCGTTAGTTGATTCAATTCGGCCTGTAATACAAGCTTACGTTCATTTCTCTCAGAGCTATGAAAAAAACCTGCTACAAGCGCTCTATGGCTACGTTCGTGCTGGGAGATTAGATGATGCTGTAGAAGTGTGTCGGAGGGCTCATCAGCCATGGCGTGCGGCTAGCATACGTGGTTCGCTACTTTTCCAATGGAAAGCGTTATGTAAGTGCTATCTTCTCTTAAGTTTCAACTCCTTTTGACGGTGGATTTGAAGCTACAGAAACACAAGAAGAAGATCTGAGCGACGATGAAGGCGACGTCGAACCTGATTTTTGGACAGGGAATCCCAATCGCAAACAATGGAAAGCCAGTTGTATTCGAGCAGCTCTGAGTGTACGTCCCCAACAAAGAATTGTTTATCTAACAGTTGACAATCTGTTCTCAGCCTAGCCTTTCCGACCAAGAACGCCTGTTATACGCCGCTCTTGCACCTTCACCTCAAACAGCCGGTACGCTTCAATCTGCATGTCGAACATGGGAAGACCATCTCTGGGCGGAGATCAGCATAATGTGTGAGGAAAAAGCTAGCCAGGAACTTGCAAAGCTCGGAGGAAGCTTTTGGGAGGGTGGTGTCGAGGCGGTAGAGAAGGGTGTTCAGGATACCCCGCCTGAGCAAGATGAGGTGGACGAGGAGAACTGGGAGGCTGAGATTTTTGCAACATTGGATAGTTTGAAAAGTGTTGCTGTTCTAGAGGGGTATGTTAAGGTTGGCCTTCTCCTCTTCCTTGTACTGACTGCTGTGATATGGTCAGGCCTCGTGCAGATCACCCATTCCATGTTTCACAACTTTTCATCATCCTTGACCGAACAGAATTACTACTCGAAGTTTTTTCAACCGGACTCGAAGATGGAACATACCCTCGGTCCTCTGTTGAGTTCGTTTCACCTCCTTTTTTCCTGCCAAAAAGATACCAATCGTGATCAACCAGGTACACTTCCATGTGCCGATTCTTTGCCCACTTTTGTTTTTTCCTCCAAATGGTTGACATACCAGTTCCACCATCGTCTACTAAAATTATAATTGAATCATATCTCGAAGTCCTAGAGGTTTGTATTAGGCCCTGCCTTCTTCAATTTTCTTTTGCCCACCAGTCCTGCTCACTTCACTCGCCTTCATATAGGAAGCAGGTCAACGAGAACTGATCGCCATGTATGCTGGTGCATTGGGTCAAGATGCCGTGGAACGGTATGCTATGTTCCTAGTGTCCCTGGCACTCTCTGCGGACATCAATGAACGCCGGCTTGCTCTCACTCGAGCCAGAGAACAAGGGCTCGACTTGGAACGTGTAGCGATCATTACCGCCGAACGGACAATTGACAATGCTTTCCGTGTAAGCCGTGTTGCAATATACAGTGTTTCGGTTGGGCTGAAGGGAAAGATATAGGTTTTACCAGCACTGAGAGGTCCTCTACCGTCCATTATCGCTCGACAGGCGCCACCTACTGAAGCAGAACTCATCTTATTGCGATCAATTGAATGGACAACCTTCTCAGAAGAAACATTTACGACTGCCCTAGAGCAAGCTAATGTCATCCTGCGGTATTTCCTTGGTATTTTTTATTATTGGACTCATGAAGCTTTTTCTGACTCCAACCGCAATTCCAGCTGCTGGTCGCATTCAATTGGCTCAGAGCCTGCTCGAGCTCCTTCCCATCGAACTTACCTCTATCCCAGAACCAGAGGAAAATGCTACTGAATATCTGCATTATCGACAATTCTTTATCATCTGGGACACTTTGGCGAGTGTGGTGGAATATCAATCTCAGAATGTCCCTGGTTTGGATAGGGAAAGGAAAGCAGCTTGGTTGAATAAGTATCGGGTACGTTTGAGGGCGAAATCAGAGTTTTCATTCCTTTTTCTGATTTTCGCGTGCTAGGAATTGGTTGACCAGGCGTACGATCAGGTCGTGAAATTACTCACTACAGAGTGGTTAATTTCGGATGTTGACATGGTTGATGGTATCTATCTAGCTCTTTTTTCGCGCACATATCTTGGTGCTGATTGGGTAATCTTTCCTTGCACGCAGAAAATCGTAGGCGACTTGAACTCATACGGATTCGACAAATATACGTCCCAGAGCTTATTCTCCGACTTCATAATATGCTATTCACTTCTAGGCAGATCATAGCAGAGTACGTCCACACTCTATCCATTGCGCTCCTAAACTTACTTTTTTTTTTCCCCCTCTTTCCAGAAATTTAAAACGGGCATTGCAGCTTGTTAATATTGTGGCAGACTCGCGATACAGGCTTTATGATGATTTCAAAGGTGTAGGAGGGAGGAGTTTGTCGGACTATTTAGGTGTTGTACGACAGGGGATTTTGGGTGGATTGGAGAATGGAGGATCGGACCCATTCAGAGTTGTTACTGCCCACTGATTTATGATATTATCATGTATTCGAATCTGTATTTGTGCAGCTATAAACTTTAATCAGGGCATGGGGATTGAGATTGGAAAAACTGAAGGAGGTGATGGTGTGGGTTCGCCATAAAATGCGTGTCCACTACGAACTTGGATGCAAGCCATGGGAGCATAAGCAATGCAGGCCTATTCAATCCTCAGGCCTCATGAACCACTATCGCCGTAGATGCTTCCTCCAATCCTTGATGGTCTTTCCGCAGCTCTTCAATGCCACTTTGTCTTCCAATTCATCTGATCCATCATCATCGCTCTCAACGATGGGTTCATCTTCCGAAATCTCATCCTCTTCCCGTACCTCCTGCTCGTCAACATGTCTATCTTCTCCATCCACTGCTCCGCCATCAATATCCATCGCCTGTTGCAGTAGTGGCGCACCCTCTTGCAATAGTGGATGAGGAGGAAGGAGCACTGTTTTACGACTAGTAGACGATGCTGCCGCAGTAGCTGTAGTTGGATGAGAAGACCTTTTCTTCTCACATTCTTTAGCTAAGTGGTGGTATACTATTGATGTGCCAAGAAAAAGATGTTTGCGGTGACGAGTGGTGGTAGAGGTCAAACTGTACGAACCTTGAGAGTTCCCCTTGCAGTGGTTCCACCATGTCGCTAAATTCCAACATCTCTAACGCTTTCAATACGTAGGAAGCTGATATACTCTTATGTTACTTTGACAAGGCAACATCATGGGCACTAAAGTAAAAGAAAGCGTCAAAAATGCGAATCATTGAACTATGCGTTTTTTGTGATGGATAAAAAAACGTACGTAGCAGCTCGACAGATAACTTTCAGCAGATAATGAATACGAAGCTCAGCCAGGTAGTTAATGAAAGCTCACCCAGATCCTGCAATATTTCAATATTTTTTGGAACAACTGCACTGACCTTGAGGTAAAGTAATTTGATCTTTCGGCCAACTGGGAGGTCTTGCATTGTCATCAGAATCTGGGCTGATGGATAATGAGAAGTCCATATCACAAGCTCATTTGAAGGCTCGAATAAAGAGATATCGTATCTTTTCAGAAGAGGAAAAAGGTAGGAAAGAGCATCTGGGAATACCGGCAGCAGAGATGTTGAACGTTGAATATTGCCAGTGGTAATCATAGCTCAGTCGAACCTTGGCAAATATTTGTTATTAGCGATATACATCATGATCGAAGCACAATGAACACCGGTCAACACATCATTAACAATGTTAATGAGCAGGCTAGGTAAAGACTTGATTTGATAGAAAACGGCTATAATATCAGGCTCACCAAATTCATAATGCCGTGTTTCGTCGACGGCCCAATTTCACGCGAAAGTTTTGAAGGGGAGCGGCGACCTGGGATTTTTAGGGTGTCATAACTTGCCCAGATGCTGCTACCGGTAGGCGAAGGAATGTTCAGGAGCGAATCTGACGTTCTCAACAGAACAATCGCGTCCGTCCGCTCCAACATGAGCGTCTAGCAAGCTCGACTCGGATCATGCAGGTTCGTCTGAGTTCCACTTCCAATCATAACCAAATTAATCCTCTTTTGAAGCGTATCATACGAAACGGATGCAGAGGTAAGCCGGGCAAAAAAAATTGTCTTCCCAATTGTTACTTGAAAACCTTAGGGTATCTTGTCTAATATTGTCAACAGATGCGCGATTCGTACTTAGAGATTTAGGTGAAGCGAAAGCACCTGATAAACTAGGTGTTATAACTGCGCTGCTGTGGAATACCGAGATAGAGATGGGAAGTGGATTCGGAAATGAATAGGGCTGGATAGGGTTACTCGGTAAGCTACAATCCTCTTTCTTTTCCATTCGTCGACTTATTTTTCTGTCTGTACAACGCCCGCCATCACCCAAAATCAGTCCATCAGACTTGAAAACTAAAACGAACGATGTTGGAAGCCCAATGCGCAAAAGAATAGATACACACGGAAGGGAGAAGCCAAACTGAAAGCAGAGAGGAAGAAGTTGTCGTGCAACAGAGTTAAAATGTTTCGCTCTCAGAGAGTTTTTGGTAGTGAGTGGGGGTTGTTTCTTTCTCAGATGGATATTTCTTTGAATGCGGTTGTCCATTCGTGTTTTCTCTTTTGCTTTCAGGATGTATTACCATTGCTACATAAAGAGCTCAGTCGGTCTGATTTTCATCATTCGCACACTGGAGAGTAACGGATTTGGGCGTCACGCGTTATGGTCCTTCACTGCCTGGCAAGCTTCTAACTAGAATAATCTGCAAGGGATCGAGCTCGATCGAGGTCTGTCTGCCCATTTCGTTTGCAGAATTTACCTGATCTTAAGCGGGCTATTTAGGCAAGATGGAGGATCAGGAAGAGGCGATCTCATACTATCGCGACGCACACAGTCTGCATCCCCTTGACCACTCAGATCGTTCCAATTCCCTCAACGGCCTTGCGAATGCTGTCCTTACTCGCTACGAGCAGTTGGGCAGGATGGAGGATCTGGAAGAGGCAATCTCATTCCACCGCGAAGCACTCACCTTCCGTCCTCTTGGCCACCCAGATCGTGCCAGTTCCCTCATCAACCTTGCGAATACTGTTGTTAGTCGCTACGAGCAGCTGGGCAGCATGGAGGATCTGGAAGAGGCCATCTCATTACACCGCGAAGCACTCACCTTCTGTCCCCTTGGCCACTCGGATCGTGCCAGTTCTTTAATCAACCTTGCGAATACTGTTGTTAGTCGCTACGAGCAGCTGGGCTGCATGGAGGATCTGGAAGAGGTAATTTCATACCACCGCGAAGCACTCATCCTCCGTCCTCTTGACCACCCAGATCGTGCCAGTTCCCTCGTCAACCTTGCGAATACTGTCGTTAGTCGCTATGAGCAGCTGGGCAGTATGGAGGATCTGGAAGAGGCCATCTCATTACACCGCGAAGCACTCACCTTCCATCCCCTTGGCCACTCGGATCGTGCCAGTTCTCTAATCAACCTTGCGAATATTGTTGTTAGTCGCTACGAACAGCTGGGCAGCATGGAGGATCTGGAAGAGGCAATCTCATACCACCGTGAAGCACTCATCCTCCATCCTCTTGACCACCCAGATCGTTCCAGTGCCCTCGACAACCTTGCGAATGCTGTCCTTACTCGCTACGAGCAGTTAGGCATGATGGAGGATCTGGAAGAAGCAATCTCATATTATCACAAAGTACACAGTCTACATCCTCTTGATCACCCAGATCGTTCCAATTCCCTCAACAACCTTGCAAATGTCATCCTTACTCGCTATGAGCAGTTGGATAGGATGGAGGATCTGGAAGAAGTGATCTCATACTACCGTGAAGCACACAGTCTACATCCTCTTGGCCACCCAGATCGTGCCAGTTCTCTTGTCAACCTTGCGAATGTTGTCCTTACATGCTACAAGCAGTTGGGCAGGATGGAGGATCTGGAAGAAGCAATATCACACTACCGCGAAGCACACAGCCTGCATCCTCTTGATCACCCAGATTGTGCCATTTCCCTTGTCAATCTTGCAAATGCTATAGTTAGTCGCTATGAGCAGCTGGGAAGCATGGAGGATCTGGAAGAGGCAATCTCATACTACCACAAAGCACTCATCCTTCGTCCTCATGGCCACCCAGATCGTCCCAGGTCCCTTAACAACCTTGCAAATGCTGTCCTTACTCACTATGAGCAGTTGAGCAGGATGGAGGATCTGGAAGATGCAACCTCATACTACCGTGAAGCACTCAACCTTCGTCCTCATGGCCACCCAGATCGTTCCAGATCCCTCAACAACCTTGCAAATGCTGTTCTTACTCTCTACAAGCAGTTGGGCAGGATTGAGGATCTGGAAGAGGCAATCTCATTCCACCATGAAGCACTCATGTTCCGTCCTCTTGGCCACCCAGATCGTGCCAGTTCCCTCATCAACCTTGCAAATACTGTCATTAGTCGCTATGAGCAGCTGGGCAGGATGGAGGATCTGGAAGAGGCAATCTCATTCCACCGTGAAGCACTCACCCTCCGTCCTCTTGGCCACCAGCATCGTTCCAGTTCCCTTAGCAACCTTGCAAATGCTGTCCATAATCGTTATGAGCAGTTAGGCAGGATGGAGGATCTGGAAGAGGCAATTTCATACCACCGTGAAGCACTCACCCTCCATCCTCTTGGCCACCCAAATCATTCCAAATCCCTTGTCAACCTTGCAAATGCTATTATTACTCGTTATGAGCAGTTGGGCAGGATGGAGGATCTGGAAGAGGCAATCTCATATCACCGTGAAGCACTGACCTTCCATCCTCTTGGCCACCCACATCGTTCCAGTTGCCTCAACAACCTTGCAAATGCTGTCCTCACATGCTACAAGCAGTTGGGCAAGATGGAGGATTTGGAAGAGGCAATCTCATTCCACCATGAGGCACTTACCCTCTGTCCTCTTGGCCACCCAGATCATTCCAAGTCCCTCAACAACCTTGCAAATGCTGTCCTTACTCGCTACATGCAGTTGGGCAGGATGGAGGATCTGGAAGAGGCACTCTCATACCATCGTGAAGCACTCACCCTCCATCCCCTTGGCCATCCACATCGTTCTAATTCCCTCATCAACCTTGTCAATGCTGTCCTTACTCGCTATGAGCAGCTAGGCAAGATGGAGGATCTGGAAGAGGCAATCTCATACCACCATGAAGTACTCACCCTCCATCCTCTTGGCCATCCAGACCGTCCCTTGTCCCTCAACAACCTTGCAAATGCAGTCATTACCCGCTATGAGCAACTGGGTAGGATGGAGGATCTGGAAGAGGCAATCTCATTCCACTATGAAGCACTCACCCTCCGTCCTCTTGGCCACTCAGATCGTTCCATGTCCCTCAACAACCTTGCAAATGTTGTCCATAATCGTTATGAGCAGTTAGGCAGGATGGAGGATCTGGAAGAGGCAATATCATACCACCGTGAAGCACTCACCCTTCATCCTCTTGGCCACCCACATCGTTCCATGTCCCTCAACAGCCTTGCAAGTGCTGTCCATACTCGCTACATGCAGTTGGGCAGGATGGAGGATCTGGAAGAGGCAATCTCATACCACCATGAGGCACTCACTCTCTGTCCTCTTGGTCGCCCAGATCATTCCAGTTCCCTCAACAACCTTGCAAATGCTGTCCTTGCTCGCTACAAGCAGCTGGGCAACATGAAGGATCTGGAAGAGGCAATCTCATACCACCATGAAGCATTCACCCTCCGTCCTCTTGGCCATCCACATCATGCCAGTTCTCTTGTCAACCTTGCAAATGCTGTCATAATTCGCTACAAGCAGCTGGGCAGGATGGAGGACTTGGAAGAGGCAATCTCATACCACCACATGGCACTTACACTCCGTCCTCTTGGCCACCCAGCTCGTTCTAGTTCCCTCAACAACCTTGCAAATACTGTCCATACTCGATACAAGCAGTTGGGCAGGATGGAGGATCTGGAAGAGGCAATCTCATACTACCAGGATGCACTCATCCTCCATCCTCTTGGCCACCCAGATCATTCAGGTTCACTCAACAACCTTGCAGCTGCTGTCCACGATCGCTATGAGCAGCTGGGTAGGATGGAGGATCTTGAAGAGTCCTTTAAGCTGTTCAAACAGGCAGCACATGACTTGGTTGCAAGCCCCAAGCAGCGGCTTCCTGCTGCTATACAGTGGGCATATGCAGCACATTACCATCACCACAGCTCTGTCATACCTGCCTACACAATGTCACTTCATCTTCTTGATCGTTGTTTGATTGCTTATCCTAGTGTTGAATCCCAGCAAAAGTTCCTTGCCACTGCCAAAATACCGAGGTCACTTGCCTCTGATGCTGCTTCTGCTGCAATTGAGGCTACAGATCTCAGCGCAGCAGTTGAATTACTTGACCTGGGCAGAGCCATACTGTGGTCAAAGATGGCAGGGTATAGATATCCACTTGACCAGCTTCGCCAAGCTCATAGAGAGCTTGCGGATAACCTTGAGATGTTGAGTGGCCAACTGGAACATCTTGCATTGTCATCGGAATCTAGGCTGGTGCTTAATGAGAAGCCCATGTCACAAGTTCATTTGGAGGCCCAAATGAAGAAATATCGTATCCTTTCAGAAGAGTGGGACAAGGTGGTTGAGCAAATTCGGAAAATTGACGGTTTCAGCAACTTCTTACAGGCTGTTCCATTCACTACTCTTCAAACAGCTGCTACGGAGGGGCCCATCATTCTTATTAATGTCAGCAAATACCGTTCTGATGCAATAATCATTCACATCGACAAACCCCCAATTCTTGTGACCCTTCCTCATGCAACACCTGACCATCTTACCCGCCTAGCTTCGAATAATAAGTCTCGAGGACTGCTTGGCAGCCGGAACAAGAACAAGCTACTCCTAATAATGCGCGATCTGTGGAATAATGTTGTATCCCCTGTCTGTGATTGCCTGGCTCTGTTGGAAATACCACAGAATAGTCGTATCTGGTGGTGTCCAACATCCAAATTGTGTGCCCTACCCCTCCATGCCGCAGGTCCATACCAGCCCCAGCAAAAGAATCTCCCCGATATCTACACGTCTTCTTATATACCGACTATATCTACGCTAATCCGTGCGAGATCCAACCTAATTGGCCAATCCATTGTCCCCAAATTACTTGTTATTGGTCAATCTGGACAAGGTCGCAAAGCATTACCAAAAGTTCATGAAGAAATTACTAATATTCAACGACTTGGTGACTTCGTGGATGTCATGGATGGTGCAAACATAAATCGCGACACTGTCCTCCATGGTCTTCAGCAACACTCCTGGGCTCACTTTGCTTGCCATGGCCATCCGGGAGATAACGGGAAACCATTTCATGCGTCATTTGAACTTCATGATGGTAGTCGCGTGGCTTTACTCGATCTGATACAAGCTAGACTTCCAAATGCCGAATTGGCATTTCTGTCAGCGTGTCACAGTGCGGCAGGAGATGCCAGCACACCGGATGAGACCATTCATCTCGCAGCTGCTTTACACTTCTGTGGATTCCGAAGCGTGGTAGGTACTCTTTGGTCAATGCAAGACCAAGATGGACCAACTATTTCGAAGGCATTTTATGAGTACATGTTTCGCGATCCGGGAAATAAGGCAGACTTCAGAGATTCCGCGGAGGCGCTCAACCTGGCTGTTCGGGCGATGAGGGAAAACGGTGTACCCTTGGAGCGTTGGATCATGTTCGTTCATATTGGCGCTTGATGACTTATGTCCCCAGTGCCGCAAATTTTGAGCTATTGACCTTTGTAAGTATTTTCTAGCCGCAGCGAGGAAAATTTCCTGATTTTATTCCTTTCTTAGACCGTCTTCCATCCATGTGTTTTTATTCAGAATAACTTTTGTCCGTGAATACGGTCTGTTACGATATACTTTGTTCAAATTGCTATCATGATGCGCAATCGGATTTTGTTGTTTCGTAAATTCATATAAATAAATGTTTCCTTCATCGTCCTTGCCTCCCCATCTATGATATTCATTGATTTTTCCGCGATTGATTTCTCGCCTATGTATAGTACCCATAACTGGTATCATTGTCCCTTCGTAAGCCTATTCGTATTGCAGAAGTGTTATTATTTAAATAATGTCTGTGAAGTCACGTTGGTGTATCCGACAAATACATGTAGGTGCTATCAGTAAATCTAGAACGTCCTTTCCAGGAAGCATATCGATTGTGGTTACCCAGAGACCGGTGTATCTGAGCTAAGAACATTAGAGGAAAAACGGGCCTCTAATCGGACCATCCAGATTATTGGCTGGTGCTGTCATGCTTGATAGATGATTTTGGAATGATATCAAACGATGATGGGGAACTTACTTTGCACACCAGTTTTGAACAATGGCGGAGCGCTTTTTCTGGATATATACCCTGAGACCTCATAAACAATTGATTTGTAACTGTACAATGAGAGCTGGGGAAGTCGTGGCGAGCGGTGGAACACCAATTCGCATGATTCGGATGCTATACAAGGAAAGCCGCGCAAAATATCTAGATGATCAATGATTGAGGAACAGGACTGCTTAGAGGTAGACGAGTACTCACGAGGGACTATTACAATACTGATCCGACATGAAAACGGAGATGATAAGGTTTTTTTTCTTCTATGGAGGGTGAACGCAATATGGAAGGTCGACGTGGAGGGGAAGAAGTCTTTGGAGGTCGTTAGTTAGCTGCTTCAACTCCTGCTGAAAAGGGCTAGGACACGGTTTGCGAAGAGTAGACGAACATTTCGATCTGCATGAAGAAGGGGGAGACGAAGGGTCAAATTGCATAGGCAGGCTCAGATGTGTGTTGAAAACAAAGGCGTGGTGGCATGAACCCCCCACCAACTAGAAAAATGACACCTCCAGTGGAGAATAATTTCAAGTGTTGCTTGAACGGCGTACGAAACAGAGAAGCTAACAAAGGAGCAGACATACGGACGATTGAAGGAGGGAAAAGGGGGCTTGGTTGCCCCGGCTCTAGCATAACTGCCAATCAGTGAGGAGATGGGACTATAATCAATGAGTATATTCCTTCATATAGTACTTGAGGATTCGGTCAGTACTCATGTGTGGATCCCATCAACTTTACCTTTTGCTCACCTCTTCTATGGTACCGGCTCTGGGTATTTGTCCTGGAAGACACTACAGCGACAACTCGTTATATTTAACTATATCCTGTCTTCTCGCAGTCTATGACATCGAACCACCAGTTGACGACCAGGGCAATATCATCAAGCTCAAACCCGAGTTCACCAGTGGAATAACTTCGTAAGACATCAGCGCCTAATGTGAAAAATACAACCGGTCTGAAATCACTTTTATATTTAACAGTTATCCCGTTCCCTTTAAATGTATCATCAAGCCTCGATCACCTGCGGCTGAAGCGCTGATCCGGGGTACTGTTAATGAAGACGCTTGAGACGCTTGCGCTGAGCTGAAGAATATTCACGTTTTAATAGCGTCTTGTAATTATTTAGGGGTGCTGCAATTGATTTCGCTTTCAAGGTTCTATATTAGAGTCTAAACTTTAATTGAGTCTATCACACCCGTCGGACGAAGGGTTGACCTTACCTTGCAGAGCGCCCACTGGCAAGGAACAGGCCATGAATGGGCTAGCGATGGTCGGGTTATGCAGAATCTTTATATTTTAGAACTGAATCTTTAAGTGAACGCAAACCTTTACCTGACGCTTACAATAACGGCTGATAGGATTTAACCGCAAATGAGTGTACACTCACTATGAAAGACTGTGCAATCTCCTAGGTAGCAACCTGGCTATACTGTAACCTAACCTAGGGAATGGGAGGAATGGATTAATTCTGTTAATATATCTGATTGCAGTTGCACAGGGAGCTTGGCACAGTGTGTCACTCGACGACTTGAGTCGGCCGGTACTGTTACGGGTTGCAGCTGAGAGTTAAGTATCACTGCTGGAAGGGGAC
>Ga0193743_1001279_pt1 | contig 18738 bp, 16 predicted proteins | sample L2c2metaG_FD_143038 | JGI IMG/M metagenome (GOLD analysis project Ga0193743, IMG submission 143038) | Soil microbial communities from a riparian zone of the East river system, Colorado, United States - L2c2 | ecosystem: Environmental > Terrestrial > Soil > Riparian zone | place: USA: East River... | reverse complement strand
CGAGAGCCTCGTCGCCGACCTGCAGCTCATCGCCGCCGCGCTGGTCTTCGGGTACGCCGTCTACGTCTCGACCGAGGGGCTGACCCCCGCGGCCACGGCGAGCGTTGTCTCGCTGTCCGGGGGCGCGCTGGTCGCCAACATCGTCTCGGTCGTGCTGCTCGTCATCGAGACGGTCTCGTTCCACCGCAGATGATCCGGAGGCGGTCGTGGCCAACCCTCTGCTCGCGTTCTGGTCGACGCTGCTCGGCCGGGACGAGGACCGCCCGGCGCGCCGTCGGGGCCGGCAGGCCGCCGCCGCGTCCGCCGCCCAGGCCTCCGCGACCGTCTTCTTGGTCATGCGGCGGATGCGGGCGCCGTTGATCGTCCTGATCGTCATCTTCGCCGTCAGCGTGCTCGGGCTGACCCTCATCCCCGGCCAGGACGCGGCGGGCCGGCCGTGGCGGATGGGCTTCTTCGACGCCTTCTACGTCATGACCTACACGGCCTCGACGATCGGCTTCGGCGAGATCCCTTACCCGTTCACCTACAACCAGCGGATGTGGGTGACCATCGTCATCTATCTCACCGTGATCGGCTGGGCCTACGCCATCGGCTCGCTGCTGGCGCTCCTGCAGGATCGGGCGTTCCGCCACGCGCTCGCCCTGCAGCACTTCCGGCGCAAGGTCAACCGCCTGCGTGAGCCGTTCCTGATTCTTGCCGGGTACGGGCGCACCGGGGAGCTGCTCGGCCACTCGTTCGACGCGCTGGGCCGGCGGTTCGTCGTCCTCGACGCCAACGAGGACCGGATCGACGATCTGGAGCTGGGCTCCTATCACGCCGATGTGCCGGCTCTGGTGGCCGATGCGCGCGACCCAGGACTGCTGTGCGTCGCCGGTCTCACTCACCCCTCGTGTGAGGCGGTACTCGCGCTCACCGATGACGAGGAGACGAACCTCGCGGTGGTCATGGCGGCGGCGCTCCTACGGCCGGACCTCCCGGTCATCGCGCGTACCACCTCCAGGGTGCTCGTCGAGCGGATGCAGGCCTTCGGTGACCCCACCGTGGTCAACCCCTTCGACTGCTTCGGCGACCACCTGCGCATCGCGCTGAAGGCACCGGCCTCCTACCAGCTGATGACCTGGCTGGAGAGCGGGCCGGGCGCCGAGCTACCGGTTCGAGGCCGGCCGCCTCGGGAGGGTGCCTGGGTCGTCTGCGGCTACGGCCGGCTCGGCCGACAGATCACCGCGGACCTGCGGGTCGAGGGCACCCAGGTCACCCCCATCGATCCGAGGGCGAGCGCGGACGAGGACGCCGACGTCGTCGTCGGGGACGGCTCGGACCCCCGCGTGCTCAGCCGCGTGGACCTCCACAGCGCGGTGGGGTTCGTCGCGGGCACGGACAGCGACACGACGAACCTGTCGCTGGTGGCGGCGGCGCGTCGGGCCAACCCCGGCCTGTTCGTGGCCGCCCGGCAGAACAGGTCGGCGAGCGCCGCGCTGTTCGCCGCCATGGAGATCGACGCGCTGCTGGTGCCCACCGACGTCATCGCCCGCGAGGTCTACGCGCAACTGTCCACGCCGCTGCTGTGGCGGTTCCTGCGCGAGATGCCCGCCAAGGGCGAAGCGTGGGCGGCGGCCCTGATCGACCGGCTGACCTCGCTGTGCGGCACGCAGCTCCACACGATGTGGAAGGTCCACCTGACCCCGAAGGAGGCGCCGGCGCTGAGCGGCTGGCTCGCGTCCGGTCAGCTGTGCCTTGCCGACCTGATGCGCAGCCCCAACAACCGTGACGAGCCGTTACCCGCCGTTGCTCTGATCGTGCTACGCGGCGAGGGGTGCACGCTCGCGCCCGACGGCGACTTCGTGCTGGTCACCGGGGACGAGGTGCTGTTCGCCGGCTGGTCTGCCGCCCGTCGGGCGCTCGACACCACGTTGCTGGTCGATGCGGTTCGCGAGTATGTCCTCACCGGGCGGCGAGTGCCGGAGAGCTGGATCTGGCGCAAGCTGACCCGGGCCGCAACCTGAGCCGCGGTTCCTGACCACGCCCTACGTCCACCAGTGGGACTCGATGCTGGCCTACAACGCGAGTGGCCAGTGAGTGGGGCTGTGGTCCGCGCGGCGCGGTACATACCGCGTCATCTACCGACTGCACTACGTGCCGGCCCCACTCTGGTGCTGGTCCACAGCCCGCTCGTCGGTCCACTGAGCTGGTCGACGGTCGCCGAGCAGCTGAGCCGTCGTGGTGTTCGCGCTGCCGATCAGGGCCCGGGCCAGCCCAGGGTTGTCAGGTGCGCAGGGTGTGGCGGGGGTTACGGCCATAGGTATGGCGGTACCGGGCGGCGAAGCGGCTCTGGTTGTGGAAACCCCATCGGTGCGCGATAGCGGTGACGGTGGCGCCGTGGCTGGGGTCGCCGGCTTGCAGGTCGTGGTGGGCGCGGTCCAGGCGGACGGCGCGGAGGTAGGCCATCGGCGTGGTGTCCAGGTGGCGGTGGAAGGCGAGTTGGACGGTGCGGATGCTGACGTGCGCGGCGGCGGCGATGTCAGCGAGGCTGATCTCGGTGTGCGCGTGCTGCTCGATGAATGCGATGGCCCGACGAACGGTCGCGGTGGTGGCGTCGTGGCGGTCCTGCGCGGTGGGGTCGGTGACGGCGGTATTGGGGAACGTGGTCAGCACCGTCGCCGCCATCAGCCTGGCCGCGTTTCCGCGAATGAGGGGGTGAACGACGGCTTCAGCGTTGGCGAGAACCTCGCCTAGGTAATCGACGGTGTACTGCCAGTGCTCTGCGGCGGCGGGAGACACGGGTCGGTAGCCGGTGAAACGGATTGGGCCGGGCGCGCGGGAGGGTGAAGTCGCCGCAACCTGGGCCAGAACCGCCAGGTCCAGCATCATCGTCTGACCGTCGACCTCAAGCAGTCTCAGCGTGGCGGGCAGTGTGGGCTCGGCGTCGACGAACACATCACCGGGCAGGAATCGTTCGTCGGCGCCGGCGCACGCGCGTTCAATTCTGCCCGCATTGAGTTTGACGACTACCAGGGAGTTGAGGGGATCTTGTTGGACGTGCAGGTCCAAGGGCAGCCGCCACTGGTCGAACATCAACATGCCACCGTCGAGGCGGGCGTTGGCGAAGGTCCGTTTCTCCCGTGGGCCGCTGATTCGCATACCTGTGCGATAGGCGTTCTGCAGGTGGTCGATGATCACGTCTACGTCAGTAGTGCTGAACTCGGTCCGCGACGAGCCCGCGTCAGGTACCTCGGCGGTCATTCCGGGTGTCGCTCCTTCGCGATCATCGATTCCGGCGGGCACTGAAGTGAGGTTGCTCAGGCGTGGAGGGTCCGGCCAGGGTTGACACCGTGCGTACTGCGATAGGCAGCGGCGAACCGGCGTCGTTTGGTGAATCCCCACCGCAGCGCGATCTGACCGACCGTGTCGAGTTCGGGGTCGGCGGCTTGCAGATCCAGGTGCGCCCGTTCCAGGCGGCCCGGCGCAGATACCCCATCGGGGTCGTGCCCTGATGACCGGCGAACGCGTACTGCAGGGCTCGCGCCCCAACCCCGGCGCCGGCGGCGACGTCGGCCACGGTGATCGGCTCGCCGGCATGGGCCACCTCAAACCCGGTCCCGTAGGGGTAGAGACCGCGATCGCCCGGCCCGAGACGCTCCACCTCCCGGCCGACGCGGACCGTGATGCGCCCGCGGGCCACGTACGTCGCTGTCAGATGCCGCAGCGGCTCGATCGAGGCACGGGGCCGCGTCGAGTACCTCGCCACCGCGACCGGGCAGGTGCTGCTGCTGGTGGGTTGCACTAGACCCCCACACAAGGTAGGCGTTTCGGGCCGGTCGACCGGCCGCTCCCGCGCGCCGGGCCGTCCCGGCACGGCCGCCGACGATAGCCCCGATGGCCCGCGAAACGAAGGCCCACCTCCCGGACGGTGCAGCATCCGGCTTCATGCGGCGGGATCCGGGTCGGTTGTCACCCAGCTAGTCACCCAAACGCAAGTTCCGGTGGCAGACCCCGGGGGCCGTTGGCGGCCTCTTCGTCCCGAAGCAACGGAGCCAGACGTTCGACCTGGTCAGGAAATTGGTAAGCATCGGGTCGGGGGGCCACGTACGTCCGCAGATGGCGCGGCGATTCGAGACCGTTGTCAGGCAAGTCGGCGCCAACACGTCGCCGTCACAACCGCCTGAACCAGCCGGGGGTGACACCGGCCCCACCGATGGTGCCGGCCCACGCCTGGATCACGGCGCGAAGGAACTGTCCCGCCACTTGTGCATCTCGTGCGGTCGCGCGGGTCACTTTAGACACTCACTTGGTCACTCAACGGTCGAAAATACCCCGAACCGAGGGAGGATTGAGGGCTCTGAACTGGCATAACTTGGCGCGCTCGGCAGGATTCGAACCTGCAACCTCTTGATCCGTAGTCAAGTGCTCTATCCGTTGAGCTACGAGCGCATGTTCACTTGTATACCAGCCGGCTGGCCGGGTGTTGCGCGGAGGCTCCGGGATTTGAACCCGGGATGGGGGGTAACCCCAAACCGCATTAGCAGTGCGGCGCCATAGACCAGACTAGGCGAAGCCTCCCGGGGCCTTCTCGGCCGCCAGGTGGATAGGTTACACAGCCGCGACGGCTCGGATCAAAGCGGTACCCCCGTCCTACCCACCAGGCCGAAACGGCAGGTCAGCGGGCGGCCAGCGCCACGAACGGATCCAGCGCCGCCGAGTTGGCCAGCGCTCCGCGGCTGACCGCCTTGTCGACCGCGACCCCGGCCAAGATCTTCTTCACCGGGACCTCGCACTTCTTCCCGTTCAGCGTCCGAGGCACCTCGCTGATCAGTACAAACCTGTCCGGCACGTGCCGGGGGGAGAGCTCCGCCCGCAGCGCCGAGCGCAGCGCCGGCTGCACGTCCTCCAGCGACACCCCGTCGGCGAGCACCAGGAAGCAGAGCAGCTCGCCGTCCTCCTTGCCCAGCGACGAGGTGTCGATCACCAACGAGTCCAGCACCTCGTCGAAGCCTTCGACCACGGCGTAGAAGTCGGCGGTGCCCATCCGCACGCCGCCCCGGTTGAGGGTCGAGTCACTGCGGCCGTAGATGATCGACGAGCCGCGTGGGGTGATTTTTATCCAGTCTCCGTGCCGCCACACCCCGGGGTAGTCCTCGAAGTACGCCGCACGCAGCCGCGAGCCGTCCGGGTCGTTCCAGAAGAACACCGGCATGGACGGCATCGGCTCGGTCACCACGAGTTCGCCCACCTCGTCGTGCAGCTCCTTGCCCGCCTCGTCGAATGCGGTCACCGCCGCGCCGAGCGCCGGGCAGGAGATCTCGCCCAGCCACACCGGCACCGTCGGGGCGCCTCCCACGAACGCCGCGCACAGGTCGGTGCCGCCGGAGCAACTGACGATCTGGATCCGCTCATCCACCGCGTCGGCGATCCATCGGAAGCCCTCCACCGACAAGGGGGAGCCGGTGGAGCCGACCGCCCGGATCGAGCTCAGGTCGTGCGAGTCCCTCGGCCGCAGCCCCTTCTTCACGCACGCCTGCACGTACCCGGCGGACACGCCGAACACGTTGACCCGGTGCCGTTCCGCCATCGCCCACAGCCCGCCCAGGTCGGGGTGGCCGGGGCTGCCGTCGTACAACACCACGGTCCCGCCGACCAGCAGCCCGGAGATGATCAGGTTCCACATCATCCAGCCGGTGGTGGTGAACCAGAACAGCCGATCCCCGGGGCCCACGTCGAAGTGCAGCCGCAGCGCCTTGATGTGCTCGACGACGATGCCGCCGTGCCCGTGCACGATCCCCTTGGGCAGCCCGGTGGTGCCCGAGGAGTAGAGCACCCAGAGCGGGTGGTCGAACGGCACCGGCTGGTACTCCAGCGGCGCGCTGGAGGCAGTGAACTCCGCCCACGGCAGCGTGCCGTCCAGGGTCGCTTCCGGGTTCACGTACGGGATCAGCACGGTGGCCCGGAGGGTGGGCAGCTGGCCGCGCAGTGTGTCCACGGTGTCCCGGATGTCGTAGGTCTTCCCGCCGTAGATGTAGCCGTCCACCGCGATGAACACCGCCGGCTCGATCTGGGCGAACCGGTCGTGCACCGCGCGGCTGCCGAAGTCCGGCGAGCAGGACGACCAGATCGCGCCGAGGCTGGCCGCGGCCAGGAAGGCGACCAGCGTCTCCACGCAGTTCGGCGCCAGCGCCACCACCCGGTCGCCCTGGCCGACGCCGAGCGCCACCAGTCCGGCCCGCGCCCTGGCCACCTGGTCCCGCAGCTCGCCGTAGCTGACCGTGCGCTCCACGCCGTCTTCCCGCACGAAGATCAGTGCGGTGTCCGTGTCGGCCCGGCCCTCGCCTGGCCCGAGCGCGTGCTCGGCGTAGTTCAGCGTGGCGCCGGGGAACCACTCGGCGCCCGGCATCGCCCGCGAGCCCAGCACGGCGGTCGGCTCGCTGTGGAAGCGCATCCCGGCGAACTCGGCGAGCGAGGACCAGAAGCCGGGCAGGTCGCGCACCGACCAGGCATGTAGCTCGGCGTAGTCGGCGAACTGCACCGCGTGACGCTCGCCCACCCATCGGGCGAACTGGGCCATACCGCTGTTCTGCGCCCGTTCGGGATCGGGCGTCCAGATCTGCTCGGGTGAGTCGGCGGCGGGAACGTCGAGGGCCGGTTCGGCGGCGCTGTCGGCGGTCATCCGCTCAGCATGACCCGTCGCCGGCCGCTACGCGAGTCGCCAGCTGGTAACCGCCGAGGCGGCTCAGGGCGTGTCCTAACGCAGGTGCGAGTCGAACCAGTTCAGCGTGCGCTGCCAGGCGTCGGCCGAGATCTGCGGGTCGGTGTGGAACCGGTGGTCCACGTCGGGGTAGATCACCACGTTGCTCGCCACCTCAGAGCTGGCCACCGCGGCGCGCAGCTTCTCCACGTCGTGCATCGAGGGGTCCACCGAGCGCTCGCCGAACAGGCCCAGCCACGGGCAGGTCACCTCGGGGGCGGCCTCCAGCGGCGACGGCAGGTCGTCCGACAGCGGGTCGGTGATGTGGTTGCCGGCGACGGTGACGGCGGCGCCGAGGGAGCGCTGCGCGGCCACCACGAGGGCCACCGAGCCGCCCAGGTCGAACCCGACCACGCCCATTCGGTCGGCGGTCACCCCGCGTTCGGCGAGCCAGCCGAAGGCGGTGTCCGTGTCCGCCATCACGCTGGCCCCGGTCAGTCGATTGACCTGGTCGCGAACCTGCTGGTCAGAGTCCTCGGCGCCCAGCTCGTCGGCCCCGTCGCGGTGGTAGAGGTGCGGCGCGACGACGCGCCAACCCTCCATCGCGAGGCTGTGCACCAGCCAGCGCACCGCGTCGGTGATTCCCCTGGACTCGTGCAACACGACGATCCCGCCGCGGACCGGGCTGTCCGGCTCCGCGACGGTCAGGCGCAGCTCGCTGCCGTCGTCGAGGGGCACGGTCTCGGTGCGGACGTCCGTCATGAATCAAGCCTCGCACGTCGCCGAGGTCCATGCCCAACCCAAGCGTGGATGCAGCCGGCCGAAGTGGCCGAGGTCCGACTACCGTGCGTACCTATGGACCTCACGATCCGGGCCGACCTCGACGCCATCCCGGCCTACGCGGCGGGGCGCACCGTGCCGGGTTCCCTGAAGCTGGCCAGCAACGAGATCTCGCTGCCACCACCCCCCGCCGTGCTCGCCGCGATCGCCGAGGCGGCGGTCTCCGGGAACCGCTATCCGGATCCTGGGGTGACCCGACTCACCGCCCGGCTGGCCGAGCGGCACGGCATTGCGGCCGAGCGGATTGCCGTCGGATGTGGCTCGGTGCTGCTGTGCCAACAGCTCACCCAGATCATGTGCGGCGACCCCGGCGACGAGGTCGTCTATGCCTGGCGGTCCTTCGAGGCGTACCCGATTGTGGTTCGAATTAGCAACGCGCGGACCGTGCCGGTGCCGTTGGACGAGGAGTACCGGCACGACCTGAAGGCGATGGCCGCGGCCATTACCCCGCGCACCCGGCTGGTGTTCCTGTGCAGCCCCAACAACCCGACCGGCCAAGCCATTCGCCGCGACGAGTTGTGCGCGTTCCTGGACGAGGTCCCGCCGGGCGTGCTGGTCGTACTGGACGAGGCGTACCGGGAGTTCGTCACCGACCCCGACGTGCCGGACGGCCTGACGCTGCTCGAAGGCCGGCCGAACCTGGTGGTCACGCGCACCTTCTCCAAGGCGTACCGGTTGGCCGGGCTGCGGGTCGGTTACGCGGTCGGCGCGCCGCCGGTGATCGCCGCGCTGCGGAAGGTGTACCCGGCTTTCAGCGTGAACTCATTGGCCCAGGCGGCTGCCCTGGCCGCACTGGACTATGTGCCGGAGCTGCTGGCCACCTGCGCGGAGGTGACCCAGGAGCGGGTTCGGGTGCGGGACGAGCTTCTCGCGATGGGTTTCGCGGTGTCGGAGACTCAGGCGAACTTCGTCTGGCTGCCGCTGGGCGAGCTGACCACCCGGTTCGCGGAGCACTGCGAGCGGGAAAAGGTGATCGTCCGTCCGTTCACTGGCGACGGTGTACGGGTCACCGTCGCCAGCGCGGACGAGAACGAGATCTTCCTGGCCGCGGCCAGGAAGTTCCAGAGCTTGAGCAGCTAGCTCCTCACGCCCTTCTTGCCGTACACCCCGGCCACGACGCCGATACCGATCACGGCCAGCACGACCTGGATCAGGTGACGAATCCAGTCGAAGCCGTCGGTGACCCGGACACCCAGCAGGCCGGCCAGCCAGTTGCCAATGAACGCGGCGACGATACCGACCACGATGGTCAGCCAGATCGGGATGTTCTGTTTGCCAGGAAGGATCAGTCGGGCAACCACACCGAGGATGAGCCCGATGATGATCGACGAGATGATGGCCCAGATCACAGCTACCTCCAGGAACTCGACGAGCCGCCCTGCCACAGCTCGTTAGCGGACTAGCTATCACAAGATCGACTGAATCGCACCACCTGAGAAGGGAAATACAGGACAAAGAGTTAACCGTCCGGCGCGCTGGTCAGGAGGCCGCCGAATGGCACTACATGGCGCGGAGCTCGTACCTCCAGGTACTCGCCGGACCGGTGGCCGGGCCGGGTAGGGATCCGTGCCGCGGCGTCCGCCTGCGCCGCTGCACCCGAGACAGGAATGCAGACGCAGAGTTACCCGTGGCTGCGCTGGGCAAACAGGATTGTGGGCGGATCACCCGCACTGACTCCGCCAGGTGATTCCCGGTGCTTCCCACGCGGCTGAGGGGAATACTGCCGGCCATGCGCTTCCGGGCGACCGTCGAGCTGGGCGGCAAGACCGCGACCGGGATCCAGGTACCGGCGGAGGTGGTCACCGGGCTCGGCTCGCACCGGCGCCCCTCGGTGCGGGTGACCGTCGGCGGGCACACCTACCGAACCACGGTGGCGCCGATGGGCGGGGCGTACTTCGTGCCGCTGAGCGCGGAGAACCGCACGGCCGCCGGGGTGGCCGCCGGGGACATGGTGGACGTGGATATCGAGCTGGACACCGAGCCCCGCCAGGTCACCGTGCCGGCCGATCTGGCGGCGGCGCTGGCCCGGCAATCGGGCGCCGGCGAAGCTTTCCAGGCGCTGTCGTACAGCCGGCGCAAGGAGCACGTGCGCCAGGTTGAGACGGCGAAAGCGGCGGCGACCCGGGAGCGCCGGATCGCCAAGGTGCTGGACTCGCTGCACGAGCCCTGAGCCACGCCGGCCCGCAGGCTCGAGGTCACTCGAAGCGCAGCGCCTGGATGGGTAGCAAGCGCGCCGCCCGGTTTGCCGGGTACACCCCGGCCATCAGCCCGATCACCAGGCTGACCAGGAAGGCGACCAGCACCGGCAGCACGGTCACGATGGGCGGCGGGAAGGAGTCCACCACCCTGGGCAGGATGACTGCGCCGGCGACCGCGGCGCCCACCCCGAGACACACGCCGAGCATTCCACCGAGCCCGGTGAGCACCACCGCCTCGATCAGGAACTGTTTGAGAATCGCCCGGCGGGGTGCCCCGATCGCCTTGCGGATACCGATCTCCCTGGTCCGCTCGGTGACCGCGACCAGCATGATGTTGGCCACCCCGATCCCGCCCACAACCAGCGAAATCGCCGCGACCGCGGCGGTGAACACGGTGAGGAACGTGATGAACTGGGTGCGCCGCTCGATCAGGTTCTGGAACGCGCGCACCTCGTAGTCACGGTCCGCCGGCTTTCTGATGAAGTGCCGGGTGTCCAGGATTTGACTCAACTGGGCCCGCGCGGCGGCCACGGTGGCCGCGCTGGTGGATTTCACGATGATCTGGTTGACCTGGTTGGCATTGCCCACCAGGTAGGACCGGGCGGCGCCGAACGGGACCACCGCCGCGTTGTCGTTCTGCCCGTCGTTGCCCAGTACGCCGACCACTTTGAAGGTGGCGCGGTTCAACCGGATGCTCTGGCCGAGCACCTCGCCCATGTTCGTCGAGGGGCCCCACAGCAGGCTCACCGCCTCCTGCCCGAGCAGAACCAGCTTCTCGTTGCTCTGCACCTCCTGCTCGGTGAACCACCTGCCCACGGCGACGGTTCGAGCCGAGATGTCCAGGTAGTTGTGGGTGGCGCCGACCAGCCTGGACCGAGTGTTGGTCTGCCCGGCGTTCACCGACACGTTGCCGGTCATGCTCGGCGTCACCGAGGCGATGTCCGGTGCCTGCCTCGAGTTCAGCAGCGCTTGGACATCCTGGTCGGTGAGGTCGCGCGCCGCCCCGCCTCCGGGCACCGAGCCGGTGGCCTTCGTGACGGTGATCTGGTTGGACAACCGGCTGAACTGCGCGTCGAAGCCGGCCCGCACCCCGTTGCCCAGGGCAACCAGGATGATCACCGCGGCCACCCCGATGACGATGCCGAGGGTGGTCAGCAGGGAGCGCAGCCGGTTCGCCCGCACGCTGCGCAGGGCCGCCAGAATCGACTCGTGCAGGGTCATCGTCGGCCCCCGGCTTGAGCACGGATCCCCGCCATGGAGAGGAGCGCTCTGCCTAGCAGCAGAACCTAAGCGCCCGCTGTGCTCCAGCTGTGAACGCCGACACCGTCAGGGGTTATGGGCTCGCGGCGCTAGCCCGGCGGCGAGCCTGGAGCTGGTCGAAGAACACGGCGGCCAGGATCAGCCCGCCAATGATGATCTCCAGGTAGAAGGCGTTCACGGCCAGCAGGTTGCCGCCGTTGTTGAGCGTGCCGACGATGAGCGCCCCGGCGGCCGCGCCGAACGCGCCGCCCTTCGCCCCGAACAGGCTGGCCCCGCCGATCACGCAGGCGGCGATCGCGTTGAGCTCGTAACCCGCGCCCCCGGTGGGGATGCCGGCGCTGAGCCGGGACGCGAACAGCACGCCGCCCACCGCGGCGAGCAGCCCGGACAGTGCGTACACCGAGATCAGCACCGCGGTCACCGGCACGCCGGACAGCCGGGCCGACTCCGGGTTGGACCCGACCGCGTAGACGTAGCGGCCGAAGACAGTGCGCCGCAGCACGAAGGCGGTCAGCGCGATCACGATGAGGAAGATCCAGAGCAGGTTCGGCACGCCCAGCACGCTGCCGTTCGCCAGCGCGCTGAATGAGGGCGGCAGCGGCTGGATGGTGCTCGCGTCGGTGATCACCAACACCACGCCTCTGGCGATCCCGAGCATGCCGAGGGTGACGATGAACGGCGGCAGCTTCGCCCGGGCGACCATCGCGCCGTTGAACACCCCGAGCACGACGCCCACCATCAGCCCCACCAGGATCGCGGCCGGAACCGGCCAACCGTGCACCAGCAACTCGGCGGTGACGCAGCCGGTCAGGGCGAGCACCGAGCCCACCGAGAGGTCGATGCCGGCGGTCAGGATCACCAGTAGCTCGCCGGCGGCGATGATGCCGAAGATCGCCACCTGGCGGGCCAGGTTGCCCAGGTTTCCCCCGGTCAGGAACTCGTCGGAGGCCAGGGTGAGCCCGCCGAACAGGACGAGCAGCACGATGAGCCCGCCGGCGTCCCGGCCCAGCACGTCACCGAGGCGCAAGACCCGCTCCTCGGGTTGCGCCGGCGGCGGGACTGTGGCATCGCTGCGCGTGGCCGTCTCGTCAGCGCTCATGCTGTCCTCCTGGTGCCTGGAGACTGGGTACGCCCTGCGTCGGCCGCCCGGTCGGGCTGGCCAGCTTGAGCACGTCCTCCTCGGTGGCGCCGGCCGCCGGCAGCTCACCGACCACCGTGCCCGCGCGCATCACCACCACCCGGTCGGCGATGCCCAGCACCTCGGGCAGGTAGGACGACACGACCAGCACCGCGAGGCCCTGGGCCGCCAGATCCCCGATGACCTGGTAGATCTCCGCTTTGGCGCCGATGTCGACGCCCTTGGTGGGCTCGTCGAACAACATCACCTTGGCCCGGGTGGCCAGCCAGCGGGCCAGCAGCACCTTCTGCTGGTTGCCACCGGACAGTGCGGACACCGGTTGCTCCCAGGAGGCCGAGCGCAGCCGCAGGCCGCCCAGCAGGCCCTCGACCAGGCCACGCTCGCGCTGGCGGTCGATCAGCCACATCCGGGATATCTCCGCCATGTTGGCGATCGATGCGTTCTCCCGGATGGACAGCTCGAGCAGCAGCCCGAGTTGCTTGCGATCCTCGGTGAGCAGTCCGAGGCCGGCCTGAACCGCGCGCCGGGGGTTCCCGGCCGGCAGCCTCGTGCCATCCACCGAGACCTCGCCGTCGGCGACTGGGTCAGCCCCGAACAGGGCGCGGAGCAGCTCGGTGCGCCCGGAGCCCAGCAGGCCGGCGATGCCGACGATCTCGCCGGCGCGCACGTCCAGATCGATCGGCGTGCCGACCCCCATCGGGCGCAGCCCGCGCACCCGCAACCTGGGCTCGCCGATGGTCCGTCGGGTGTGTGGATACAGCGACTCGATCTTCCGGCCCACCATCGAGGTGATCAGGCTGTCGTGATCGAACTCCGCGATCGGCGCGGAGGTGACCGGCCGGCCGTCCCGCAGCACGGTGATGCGGTCGCCGATCTCGAACATCTCCTCCAGGTGATGCGAGACGTACATGATCGCGTGGCCGTCATCCCGCAGGCGCCGGATCTGGGCCAGCAGGGAACTGGTCTCGTCGGCGGAGAGCGCGGTGGTCGGCTCGTCAAAGATGATCACGCGTGGTTCCTCGCCGAGCACCTTGGCGATCTCCACCAGCTGGCGTACCGCGAGCGAAGTCTCCCGGACCGGGGTGTCCGGGCTGAGCAGGCCGAGCCCGACGGGCTCCAGCATCGCCTTGGCCCGCCTGCGCAACTCGGCGGGGCGGGTGATCCAGCGACGCGCCGGCAGCCGGCCCATCAGCAGGTTCTCCCCAACGGAGAGGTCGGGCAACAGACTGAGCTCCTGGTAGACGACGCCCACTCCGGCGTCTCGGGCGCCGGACGGGGTGAGGTCACCGACCGCCCGGCCGTCCACCTCGTAGCTGCCCGAGTCCCGGGAGATCGCCCCGGTGAGGATCTTGATCAGGGTGCTCTTGCCGGCACCGTTCTCCCCGGCCACGCAGTGCACCTCGCCGGCCCGCAGCTCCAGGGAAACCCCGACCAGGGCCTGGATCGCGCCGTACCGCTTGGCCACGTCGCGCAGCGCGATGATCACCTCGCCGTCGCGGCCCTCCGGCCGCCGCTCGGACTCGGTGTCACTCATCCGCTGGCCTGCGCGGTCGGCGGGTTCAATAGCTGCGCCACGGCGGGTTCGTTCATGTTCGACTGGTCCACCAGCACCGCGCCCGGGTCCAGGACGTCCGGCTGCAGGGTGCCGGCGGCAGCCGAGGCGGCCTCCACCACGCCCTGGTGGCCGAAGAAGTACGGGTTCTGCACGATCAGGGTGTCCAGGCTGCCGTCCTTCAGACCGGCGATCTCCTGCGGGTCGGCGTCGTAGGCGACCACCGGGATCCGGTCCTCGGCCCGGTTGTCCTTGATCGCGCGGGCGGCGCCGTCGCCCGACGAGTTGTTGTCCGCGAAGATGCCCACCAGGGTGCTGTCCGCGGTGATCGCGTCGTTGACCTGGCTGGCGGCGGTGTTGATGTCGTTGTTGTTGTAGCGGGTCACCGCGACGTTCAGTTGCGGGCAGTTTGCCGCCAGGCCGGCCTTGAAGCCGGCGTCCCGGGTGCTCAGGGTCTCCACGCCGGCCATCGCGGACTCGAGCAGCACGTTGCCCACCGCCGGGCCCTTGGCCTTGATCAGGTCACACAGTCGCTGACCGCCCCGCTGGCCGGCCTTGTTGTTGTCGGTTCCGATGAAGCCGTCCACCGAGGTGGTCACCCTGCTGTCGATGGTGATGACCTTGACGCCGGCCTGGCGGGCCCGATCGATGACGTTGTTCAGCGCGTCGTTGGAGTTCGGCGCGACCACGATCGCGTTCACCCCTCGGGAGATCGAGTTCTCCATCAGCTGGACCTGACCGGCCACGTCGGTTTCCGCCGTCGGGCCGAACAGGCTGACCTGAGCGCCGGTGTCCCGCGCCGCCCCCTGGGCGCCGGCAAACGTGGTCTGCCAGAACTGGGAGTTGGTGGCCTTCACGATCACGTCGACGCGCTTGCCCGCCATCGCGCCACCGGCCGCGCCACCTCCGCCGGTTCCGGCCGATCCGGCCGATGCCCGACCGGCCACCACACCGACCACCACCGCGATCAACGCGATGACCGCGACCAGTGCTCCGGAGAACTTGAGCCGGCTCGGCATCGTTGCCTCCCCCTAGAAATCGATTTCTCAGCAACATAGGTACCACGCTCGCGGAACGTCAAGCACTCGAAAATCGGCGTCTGACCTCCCCATACACCTGCCGCGCAGATCGCCAGGACGTGCCGGGGGATGATCCGCCCGGTGATCATCGCTCACGCGGGGTAAACCTGGCCGCTAAACAACACGTAGCGTAGGGAGACGCCTGGGTCCCGTCTGTCACTTCTGCCCCAAATGTCCACTCTCGTCACTCAGCGAAGCCAGCCGACCGGCACCCCGCCGCGGCTGCCACACATAAAGGTGAACACATCCGAGGCAAATAAATGCACAGAGTTTCCTCGGCCTGTAATAACAGGATTCACTCAAAAGAGATCGTAACCCGCCGCGACACGTCCGAAATGCCCGATTGCGGTACCCCGGTGTCAATAGCGGCGAAGATCCGCTATGTTGACTTCGCCAGCGAGGGCTCCCCAATCATCGCTGGTAAACGTGGCGGTGTTCCCGAGACGCCGCTAATCTGAACAGGAGATTCACTGTGCTGAAGAAGGCTGGAATCGTGGCGGCTGTCGTCGCTGCCGGTCTCGTGGTGGCGACCCCGCTCGCTTTTGCCGACGGAATTCTGGACGGTGCGCACGGCCAGGTCGGCTGGGTGAACGTTCAGGACAGCGCTGGTCAGGCGCCGTTCCAGGGCTGCAACAACTCGATCGGCGAGGGTGTGGCCGGCTACGAGTCGTCGTACCAGAAGAACACCGACAGCCACGACGGTTCTTGCGACCAGGACAACGAGTACACCGACAGTTCGGGCAGCAACTGACTTTTCGCCGCCCTGAGCAGGGCGCCGGGCCTCAGGCCCGGCGCCCTGCTCGTATGTCCTGACGGGGTCGGTACCGGAAACACATCGACCCTGGCGTACCGCTGCGTCCGGTCATAACGTCACAAATTGCAAGAATCGCTCACCCGCCCCATATTTAACATCCGGGGTATTGAAAGTGGCCGTCCGGGAAAGCACAAATACAGGGCCTTCTTGAGTCCGCGCGAGCCGGCCATCTATTCGGCGCCGGGGCACCGCCGAGCCCTCGGCGACCCGGTGGATGTTGCCGCCGGAAACCCCTCTTGACCACGCAGAGCAACCTGTACAGGCTGTGACGAAGCGTGGTCAGTTCGCGTCTTCTGACGCGACGAACTTGTTGCGGTTGGCGATGACCCGCCGCAGGTGTCGCTCGGTGGCGTAGCGGGCTCCACCGGGGTCGCCGGCGGCGATGGCGTCGGCTATCTGGTTGTGCTCTTCGATGGTGTGGTGGGCCTCGGACGGGTAGCCGGATGAGTTGCTGTAGGTGTCCCGCAGGAAGCCGTTGATCGGGTCGATGACCAGCCGGAAGAACGGGTTGTGGCTGGCCTCCGCCATGAGCTCGTGGAAGGCCAGGTCAGCGGTGAGGAACTCCTCCCGGGATCCCCGCGCCGCCACCAGTTGACGGTTCCGCTCCCGCATCGCGGCCAGCTGATCGGGCGAGCGTCGGGCGGCCGCCAGTGCCGCCATCTCCACCTCGAGGACGAGCCGCAGCTCGAGCAGCTGCTCGAAGGTGCCCTCGCTCAGCCGTAGCAGCAGGCCGTACTGCTCGGCAATCAGCCGCCCGTCCACCTGCGCCACGGTCATCCCCCGGCCGGGCATGACGGTGACCAGACCCCGCTGCACCAGCAACCGCGCGGCTTCCCGGACCACCGTGCGGCTGACGTTGAAACGCTCGCCCAGTTCCGTCTCGGTGGGCAGCCGGTCGCCCAGCTTCAACCCCGCGCCCAGGATCTCCCGCTGCAGCGAGTCCGCGAGGGTTTCGGGCAGGCGCTGCCGCGGACCGGGGGCATGGTGCACGGCCGAAAGGTATGACGAAGTAGACCACCGGTCAACGATGTCCCGCGGCTGAGGCCGCCGGCGCGGGCGTTGACCCCCACTTCATACGATGATAGGACATCCCAGCCACCACCGGACGGGAGTCCAGTGCTCATGACCGACCAACGAACCGGCCGCCTCTACATAAATGGCAACTGGGTGGACAGCGCCAGTGGCCGGCTGCTTTCGGTGCACAATCCGGCGAACCTCGAGGTGGTCGCCGAGGTGCCTGATTCCGACGAGCGGGACGTGGACCGGGCGGTGGCGGCCGCGTGCCGGGCGTTCGAAAGCTGGCGTTGGGTGAACCCATCGGTGCGCGCCGGGCATCTGCACGCCATCGGCCAGCGGATCGCGGAGAGCGAGCGAGCGCTGGCCGAGTCCATCACCAGGGAGATGGGCAAGCCGCTGTCGGAGGCTCTCGGCGAGGTGCGCAAGCTGGCGAAGGCCTTCCACTTCTACGCCGAGGAGACCACCCGGACATTCGGCGCGATCGTGCCCAACGAGGAAGACGGCTTCACCAGCCTGGTCGAGCGCGAGCCGATCGGTGTCGTCGCGGCGATCTCGCCGTGGAACTACCCCCTCGAGCTCATCGGCTGGAAGTTGGCCGCCTCGCTCGGCGCCGGCTGCACCATCGTGGTCAAGCCGTCCGAGTACACCCCGACCTCGGCCATCGAGCTGTTCGGTTGCCTGGCGGCCACGGACCTGCCGGCCGGGGTGGCGAACCTGGTGACCGGCGCCGGGGAAACCGGCCGCGCCCTGGTTGCGCACCCCGCCGTGAACAAGGTCGCGTTCACCGGCTCCTCGGACACCGGGGCGGCGATCGTGAAAACCGTGTCCGGGGTGAAGCCGATGTCCATGGAGCTCGGCGGCAACTGCCCGATGATCGTCACCGAGCACGCCGACCTGACCGGGGCGGTGAACGGGGCGCTGCGGCGTTCGTTCCGCAACGCCGGCCAGATCTGCATCGCGATCAACCGGGTCTACGTGCATGCCAGCCGGTACGAGGCGTTCGTCCAGCGGCTGGCGAGCGCCGCCGAGGACCTTGTCGTGGCGGACGGGCTGGTCAAAGAGGACGCCGACATGGGCCCGGTGGCCAACGCGGAGATCCTCCAGAAGGTCGAGCGCCACGTGGACGATGCACGGGCCAAGGGGGCACGCGTGCTGTGCGGCGGGCGGCGCCCGGCGGGCCTGGAATCCGGCTACTTCTACGCGCCCACCGTGTTGGCCGACTGCACCCAGGACATGCTCGTCATGCACGAGGAGACCTTCGGCCCGGTGCTCGGCGTCGCTGCCTACCGGTCGCTGGACGAGGCCGTCGAGCTGGCCAACAGCACCCCGGCCGGGCTCGCCGCATACGTGTACACAGAGAACCTGACCGCGACCTTCGCGCTGGGACGTCGGCTCGACTTCGGCAACGTCGCGGTCAACAACGTCGACGCCGGGATCATCAACGCGCCCTACGGCGGCCGCAAGGGCAGTGGCTACGGCTACGAGCACGGCCGCGAAGGACTGGACGGCTACCTGCAGCTCAAGCACCTGCGCATCCGGCACGGGGCATAACTCGGGGAGTGTCATGACCACTGTGTGGATCGGCATCGACATCGGCACATCGGCGTGCAAGGTGGTGGCGGTCGACACGGCCGGTCAGGTGATCGCCCACTGGATGCGGGAGTACCCGCAGGCCACCCCACGCCCCGGATGGGCCGAGCAGGACCCGGCGGACTGGTGGCGGGCGACCGATGAGTGTGTCCGGGGTGTGGTCGCCGCGGTGCCCGGCGCACAGGTGCGGGGTATCGGGCTCTGCGGCCAGATGCACGGCCTGACCGCGTTGGACGAGGACGGCCAGGTCATCCGGCCGGCCATTCTCTGGAACGATCAGCGATCCGCGCCGCAGTGCGACGAGATCACCGAGCGGGCCGGCGGGCTGAAGGGCCTGTTGGAGCTGACGCAGAACCGGATGCTGCCCGGCTTCACCGGAGGCAAGCTGCTGTGGCTGCGCCAGCACGAACCCGAGGCGTACGCCCGGATGCGACACATGCTCAACCCCAAGGACTACCTGCGCCTGCGGATGACCGGGGACCACGTCACGGACGTGTCCGACGCCTCCGGCACGGGTCTGTTCGACGTGCGCAACCGCCGTTGGTCGAGCGAGCTGCTGGGCCTGCTGGACCTT
>Ga0193743_1001278_pt1 | contig 18753 bp, 20 predicted proteins | sample L2c2metaG_FD_143038 | JGI IMG/M metagenome (GOLD analysis project Ga0193743, IMG submission 143038) | Soil microbial communities from a riparian zone of the East river system, Colorado, United States - L2c2 | ecosystem: Environmental > Terrestrial > Soil > Riparian zone | place: USA: East River... | reverse complement strand
GGGCAGTCAAAGCAGTTCCTCGCAACGCTGCAGCAGCTTGCCATGGAAGCGGATCAAGCAAGGCGTTCGTCCTAGTCTGACAGGCAGTCCTCTCCCAACCAAGCCAGGCTTTGAGCGTCTGCAGGAGTCTCGCTCGACAGAAGATTCAAAGCCTCGTTTGCTATAGGCAAGGTGGTGAGTAAGGCTGAGCTCTGTGCACGTGGACTAAGTCCGCCAGGCAGTCGGGAGTATCCCCGCTGTTCCCGCAACCGGATCACTCTTCGGAAACTCCAGCTTGCGCATTCGCTCAACCGTCTCGGCGCTCGGTGCCGAACGACAGATATCCCAATGCTGTCCAACCGGGTAAGCACCCACGACGAGGAACTGGCCGTCGGCTTGAAGTCGACAATGTCCCGTTCCGGCCGGCAACACGGCAACGTCGCCTGCTTGTACGGTAATCTCCTGCCCCCCTTCCCCTCCCAGGATCAGCTTCGCAGTTCCGCCCGCAAAGCCCAGTACTTCATGAGCGGTCGAGTGGTAATGATGGAAGTCATAGACACCATTCCGCCACTGAGCGGGCCACCCGTTTCGTTCGAAGGCTTCTTCCATGACTCCTGCCGCATCTCCCGTGGCATCAAACGCTCTCCGGTAAAGAAGCACCGGTAGCCGCTCATTGTTAGGCATCCATCCATTACGCGACAACTGCAGTCGTTCGCCTGCACCTTCGCCTCGGCTCCAGCCGCTGCACTCAGCCCCAAAGCTGCGATCGCAGCGCCAAACTGTCGTCTGTTCATCAAAGACTCCCTTAAATTTGGATGCGATCCTCCCTCGTTAAGACACACCCCTTCGCCGGGTCTGCCTGATCAACCTCTTTTTGAATGGCCTAACTTTCCTCTAAATTTGCGAACAGTCCAGCGGACTCAGATACAAATTGGAGATATTACTCACAATCTCCGCATCCGTATTGTGCGGCTGGTGGGAGAGCTCCTTCCAGGCCGGGTCAGACCCAAACACCTTCCACTTCGCGACCAGGTCTGCCACATCCCCGAATGTCAGCATGTACGTCAAGCTAGGCATCCGGGACCCGATCAACGTGTCTCCAAAGAACACCGGAGTCAATCCTGTCCGCGTAAAGATCCCGATCTCCGCTTCATTGAACATCTGTACCTTCCGGAGATGTCCCTCATAGCCTGCGCTCTCGTACGTGCGCAGCTGAAAAATTCTCTTTCCGCCCTTTGGCGCAACGAGCTTTGGCCAACCCGCAAACGCTGACATCATAGAACTTTCCACGCGCGCAAACGCCGGTGCCGACGCCGGTGCCCCCCAGAACGCCGTAGACGTTTTGAGGAACTCCGTGTCCCCTGCCAGCCGCGTGTCCAGCGTAACCAGCAGTTCCGCCGAGGTTGACGGAATGAGCAGATAGTATGTCGGCGTCTCCGGACCGATATCCAGCTTGAAAGCACCGACCGGTGTGATGGACATCCGATTGAGCGCGGGAATCAGAGCATGCTCAAAATAGCTCTGGGTCAACGCCAACTGTGTCCCCGTTCGCAGCGAGTACTTCCGCAACTGATAGAACTCCCGTGGAGTCTGCGCCATCGCCTGGCCCTCCCGTCCGCTCAACGCGGCTCCCGCCATTGCAATTGCCGATGTGACAAAGTCTCGCCTCTCCAACGCTTCCTCCTATGAAAATCGTCGCCGCAAGAGCCACCGTGATGGCCGTATTCACTTCTCAGGCTCACCAGTCAAAGTATTCGATGTGGTCTTCTTGATCGTAATGCAAGGGGGCACAGAACCTGTCTGTTCTGATCCTTCGACGGATATTTGAAGACTCCGGAGGACGACTGAGGTACCGATCAGGAGATGCCCGCAGCAGTTGCCCGTTTAGAGTAGTTCCCGCAAAACGGGACTTTGAGCAAGTTCGCGTGTTGGTCTCCCGGGGGAGGGACTGCAAATCTGAGCCACGAAGCCGAGCCGGCTTCCATTGCCCGCCGCGGCCCCCCACAAACGCCGCAAAGTTAGGTCCGGTTCGTAGCGGATTCTCCTGCCGCTCGCGCTCTTGCCTCGTTACACCTCGGCTGCGTCAATGAACAAAGTGTTTTGGGCATGATTGGATGCGACCGATGGAGAGCGCCGGCCTGTGCGGACGATGCGTATTGCTTTGCGGACAGCTGCGAGCTCGAGATGACTGCGTTCGATTAGACGGTTCTCCGGTTCAGTAGCCTGATATTGCCGTTCGAAACGATCGGCTTCGTAGCGTGCCTTCTGGAGTGCAAGTTCAAGCGCGCGTCGCTTTTCGTCGGTCTGGTTCTGGCTATGATCTAGAGCATCGAATGCTGCCTGGATTCCGAGTGGCCGCAGCGCCTCGAGGACCTCGACGGCGACGGCTTGATCGACTCGCGTTCCCGAGAAGGTGATGCAAGAGCGGACCATCTGGTGGCCGCGATCTCCGTTACACCAGTAGCGCGGCAGCGGACCATGCCCCTTGCTCGGGACGTAGCTGACCCGGAGACCGCGTCCGCAGCGGGCGCAACGGAGCAGGCCAGCCAGCAGAGCGGGACCGTTTCTGGCTGCTCCGGTCGGAACTCCCATGCGCGCATTCCAACCGGCATTCGAGCGGAACCGCACCGAATGGCATCGCGTCTATGCCTGGAGGAATCTCTCGAAGTTCGCCAAAACTCTCCAGAAGGGGCAACTCGTCACCCTGGAAGGCACTTTGCGGTATCGCGACTACCAGGAAGAAGTTCACGGGCTGACCGTCAAGCACTGGGTCGCTGAGATCCATGCCGTCAGCATGAAGCGGCTCTCGAAAGTCGAGGCCGCCGATGATCCCTCGGACGGAGCCGACGACGAGTAATCGTCGCCGGCTCGGGTGGATGAGACCGGTACGGTCTCATCCACTCGTTCTTTTAGAAAAGTAATGTGGAACTGCGTTTGTCTCGACAAAGGTGGTCACCTGATAGCAGCAGGCGATAAGCCACAGCAACAGACGAGACAATACTTCGCCACTATCGCTGTTTTATACTTTTGCTTTATCATCGCCCCAAGGCGATTGAATATGGCGCAAACAGAGCACTTCGATCTCAAACCTGATGGCGGAATTCCACGAGGCTATACCTCTTCGGATGAGTATCAGGCCGGGTACGAAGCACGCTTGCGGGATGAAGCCGAGTACCAGGGGTTTGAGGTGCAGTGGAACGGAAAACCGAGTTAGCAGGGCGCTCGATTCACGGCCACAATGGATAGCCGAACTGGAGAGGGCCAAATAGGGCCGGCTTTGCTGCTCTTGACCACCTGATTTTTGAATAGCCAATTGATGTACACCCTTCTTGGCTGCGTTCTGCTCTCTGCTTGGGGCAGAGCGTATTCGGATGACTGAAATAGCATCCGGGCCGGGCCGAGTTGAGCAAAGTATCGCCAAATGGACACCGTCATCGCAAACAATAGGTTCCATCGCTGTCCAGTTCATCACCGTCGTCGAACCAAGTGCCACTAAAGAGATTCCATATCCGGTTTTTCCCTTCTACTGCACCTCAGACCCCCAAATTTGTTGGGTCGTACTTGCCCTTTAGTGCAGCCAGCTTCGCATGCTTTGCGCCATAGAGCGAACGGGGTCCCCGACGAGCTTGCTCGTTGGGCAGGAAGCGAAGTATCCCTGTATTCCTCCGCCCAGCCACAGACCTCCGCGAGCCACAGCCATCTCCTCGGCCCCAAAGCCTCGCGGCGGGTTCCATTGAACCTCGCCCCCAGGACTCCAACGGCCCCCGCGCCTAAGCAAAAATCTCGCCGCACAAGCCTCCGCTGGCATATACTTCACCCGCACCGACCAGGCCCTCGGCATCCGCGCGGGGCTTTTTCTTTTCCGACGGAGGAACACAAACATGAAACCACTCACCGCCCTCTGCCTTACGGCGCTCGTCGCCGCCACTCTCACCGCATGCAACCAACCCTCCGGCAACCACGATGCCGATGTAAAGGCCTTGCACGACACCGAAACTCAGTGGAACCAGGACTACGCCTCGCGCGACGTCGACAAGATTATGTCCCACTATGCCGATGATGCCGTCCTCATGGTCCCCGGTACTCCAGTCAGCGTCGGCAAAGCAGTCATTCGCGAAGGTGTCAAATCCATGGCCGCAGATCCCCGGATGGCGCTGAAGTTCACCGCTTCTAAAGTCGAGGTAGCAAAGTCCGGTGATGTCGCGTGGACCCAGGGCAGCTATACCCTCACTGTCACCGATCCCGAGACCAAGCAGGTCATCAACGACCACGGCAGCTACGTCACCACCTACAGCAAGCAGCCCGACGGCTCATGGAAGGCCGTAGCCGACATAGTTGCCTCCGAGGTCCCACGACCCATGCCGTCTGCCTCCACCACGCTTCCGGAGAAATAAACCCGCTTGTCTCCACAGGCTAGGGGCGTTCGCACATCTCTGATCCAGCAGCTCCTCCGCCGCCCCACCCTTGCCATCCTTGTAGGGGTAGTAGCCACATCCAACCGAATACCTCCGTTAAGGATTCGTGCTGTAGCGGGCAGGGGCATGTTGCATGCGAGCTAATCCTGCCGGGAATTGCGCTTTTGGCGGATTACCACGCACTTTCGTGCGCTTTGAACGGTTCTGTCCCCCATAAGGGCCTCATTCACGCCGAAAGACTGCACCAGTAACTGTATTCTGCGCAGTCTGATTGTATGCCCACATCGTTTCCAGGCGTACAGGGATCAGTAAACGTAAGGCCGTTAATGAGGTTTAGTGAGGTTCCATGCGAACTGCGCCAATAGTGCCCCTTCACGCAGCTTGGAAGAGACATGAACTGAAGTACTCGCCTTCCTCAACAGATGAGAACGCCGCTCGGAGTCGGCAGTCTGGTGCTCCCGTATGACCAAGCCCGCCCAAAGTCGTCCGAGTCGTACAAATTGCCAGCTCTGTCAACCACCACAATCGTTGAGCCGTTTGTGGCGATGCAACCTGTATCGGCGATACCCTCGATCCACGTAGGCAGGCCATCTTCGACGGCCACAACTAGGTCTTGCTCCGAACCAAGATATCGCTCCGTCGTTTGAATCGAGCTATGCCCAAGCAGAAACTTGATCTGTTCCAGATCGCCGCCGTTCTTGCGACAGAGCTTCGCGCAGGTCCGGCGCAGGTCGTGGGCGCCGAAGTGTTCGATTCCAATCTGCTTCGCCGATTGCTCGACGACCGACCAGATCGCCCAACTCGTCGCCGATCAACTTCCCGCTCTTAGAAAGCGGCCGCAGCAAACGGCCGTCCTCGATCTTGGCCGCGATCATCCAGGCGTCGATTCCGTGCTTGACCCAGAGTGGAATTGCGACGGTTCGGACTCGGCCGCCTTTCCCACAAAGATCGGGCAAGACCCATCGGCCTTCGCGCATTTCGATACCTTCAACGTCCAGACTGGCCAGCTCCTGCCGTCGCAAGGCGCAGCCCAGCAGCAACGCCAAAATCGCGTAGTCCCGCTTCCCTTTGATCTTGGAGCGGTCAGGAACCGTGAGGAGATCCTTGGCCTGCTCCCGCGTGAGCCAATTCCCCATCCTGGTTCCCTTCTGAGAGAGGTTGGGAACGCCAGCAAGATTGGCGGCCTCTTCTGCGCCGATGATTCCATTACGTTGCGCCTCGGCGATCAGTTTGCGAACGGCAGACAAACGAACGTTCACGGTAGAGGCGCTCAACCCCTTCTCCAGCATGGCGGCACGATATTCCATCAAGAGGGCGCGAGATAACGGCTGCTTTCGGTCCTCGCGTAGCGCGAAGACCTCATCCGAGCCTTGGCATAGTTGCGTTTGGAGTACTCTGATACAACAGAGTTCAGCACCATCTCCCGCAGCTTCCGAAATGCAGCATTCCGATATCTCGTTATTCAAAAGCAGTGGCCGTCGCCCACCGCGCCACATCCACAATCCCATTGAACTGATGCTCTTCACCCCATGGAGTTGTAAGTGAATAGACACCTGTCTTATCTTCTGCAGAAAGGTTCGGCCTGGTACCTGAGCCGTCATGTTAGGCAACGAGCTAATCTAACAGCGAGCGTTCGTTTTGAGGAAGCGAACTTGCCCGAGATGGATGCCCTATCGCTTCATAGTCAATTAGGTGTCCCCAAATGGAAACCGAGAGGAAGCTGTTAGAGAATGAATTATGGCACGCAAGGAAACGACGTCACCCACAAGAAGCGATAGAGTCAGTGCAGTCTCGCCGGCCTTGATCGAAGATATTCGCCAAATCATCGGAGAGGCACGTCGAAGCGTCGCCACAACCGTCAACGCCGGCCTTACCTTGCTTTACTGGCGTATTGGCAAACGGATCGTCAACGAAGTTCTCGGCAAAGAACGGGCCGCTTATGGTCAGCAGATTGTCGTATCGGTGGCGCGATAATCTGCTGAGGAGTATGGCCCGAGCTTCGGCGAGAAGAATTTGCGCCGGATGATGCAGTTTGCCGAAGTCTTCCCCGAGGAGGAAATTGTCGTATCGCTGATACGACAATTGAGCTGGACTCATTTTATAGCTCTGCTACCCATCAAGAACCCGCTTCAACGGGACTTCTACGCGGAGCTTTGCCGCGTAGAAGGCTGGAGCGTCAGCAGGCTACGGCAAAAAATTGACTCCATGCTCTTCGAACGGACGGCTCTTTCCCGTAAGCCTGAAAAGTTGGCACGCAAGGAGCTTAATGCCTTGCGCGCCGTGGCCAATGGATGCCGGATATGGTCTTCCGTGACCCCTACATTCTGGATTTCCTTAATCTCTCCGATAGCTACAGCGAACGGGACTTAGAGACCGCTATTCTTCGCGACATTGAAGCCTTTCTGCTGGAGATGGGAGGCGGATTCAGTTTCGTTACCCGTCAGAAACGAATGGTAATCGACGGCGAAGACCACAACTTTGATTTGCTCTTCTATCATCGTCGCCTGCGGCGGCTGGTCGCGGTCGAACTGAAACTCGGCGAGTTTAAAGCTGCCTACAGGGACAGATGGAGCTCTACCTGCGCTGGCTCGAGGAAAATGAACAGGAATCCAGTGAGGAATCGCCGCTCGGCTTGATCCTCTGCGCGGAAGGAGGACATGAAAGCATCGCCCTACTGCGATTGGACCAAGCTGGCATCCGAGTCGGTCAATATCTCACGGAACTGCCCCCCAAAAAAATCCTTGAACGCAAACTGCATGAGTCCATAGCCCTGTCCCGAGCCTTGCTAGAGAGCCGCACAGGAAGGCAAGGTCGGGAAAAGACCACACCTAAACACAAGACGAAGGCGAACAGGTAATTGCAGACACCTCTTCGAAAACGGGCTCCCCGCCATTATTCGTATTTAACGGGGAGACCCTTCCTGAGCCAGTTTAGCTGGTGTCGTTTTTCCTTTACTATTTTTGTGGCGGTCCTCTCCACGATTCAGTTGCGTGAGAGTTCGTCGCCGTTTGGACTCGTCATCGACATACGTGAGGCTGTGAATCGTTTTGTCGATCCGTCCAAGTTCGGCGACTGCCTGAGCCAGCTTCGTCGGCCGGTCATCAATCCGAAGCGTTCTCATGATCGAGGTTGCCTGGACCACGCCCAGCTTCAGGGAATCTGCCAGGCGAAGCACGTCATCCCAGCTGTCCCTGATGAGATTTGTATTGATGCGATGCCTTCCAATGCCATTGAGGCAACCGTAATCCGCCACAGGATCAACACGCCAGTACCGGGCGCCGCCGATGTCGGCGATTCGCGGGCTGAACCGATAGCCCAATAGCCAGAACAAACCAAAAACCACGTCGGTGTAGGCGCCGGTATCGGTCATGATCTCGGTGGGATTGAGATCTGTCTGCTGTTCGAGAACCACAGCAAGCAAGACACCCGAGGGTAATTTGACTTCGGTACACAGAGGTCGTTAAAGCACACACCAACGCTGCGACATCACGGCAAACGCCCGTGCTGAAAGCTACCACGCAACTCTTTGTCGTAGTTACCGGAAAATGGGACGAGCAGGTCTCTTAGATCGGAGAGACCTGCTCATCCCATTTATCGGCAAGTTCGGGTCATCAACTCTTCTAGGATTGAAGTTCCGAGAAGTGAGATGAGTTGTGCATACCTTATTGGCACGACGGCGAATGAAAATGGAGTTAGGCTGTGGTAAGTCGTGTACGCACCATCTCCAGCCACTCAACCTTCGCGCCCCTTTTCGCAGAGAGCACCTAAGGAGTTTCATGCACGCGCACCTCATAGTCAGCATGTTCGCCCTCGCCACCCTTCTGCCGCTTACCACCCTCGCCGCTCACAGACAGGCAGGCTCCTCCTCCACCGTCGCCAACAAGGCAGAGATCATCGCCTACGTCTTCCCGCGCGACCGGGTCCTCGGGCCTAATGAAATTGCAGCTATGAAGCTCACGCGCATCAACTACGCCTTCGCCAACGTGGCAGACGGCAAAGTGGTCGAGGGCTTCGCGCACGATAAGGAAAACTTCGCCATCCTGAACGGACTGAAGCAGAAGAACGCCGACCTCAAGATCCTCGTCTCCGTAGGCGGCTGGACCTGGTCCAAAAACTTCTCCGATGCCTCCTTAACAAAGGAGCGCCGCAAGATCTTTATCGATAGCGCAGTAGCCTTCGTAACCAAATACGGCCTGGACGGCCTCGACATCGATTGGGAGTACCCCGGCCTCAAGGGCGACGACAACAAGTTTCGCCCAGAGGATAAAGAGAACTACACGTTCCTCCTCAAAGAGCTCCGCACCCGCTTTAACCGCGAAGGCCGCCGTCTCCACCGCCATCTCTACACCTCGATCGCCACGGGAGGTGGGAAGAACTTTCTCGAACATACCGAAATGGACAAGGTGCAGCTCTACGTCGACTCCATCAATCTCATGACCTACGACATGTACGGTGGCGACAAGAACACCGGCCACCACTCGCCGCTCTACGAGCACCCGGACGATCCCAAGCACGTCTCATCGGACAAATCAGTACACAACTACCTCGATGCGGGAGTGAAGCCGAACAAGATCGTCCTCGGCGTTCCCTTCTATGGCAAAGGCTGGTCTAACGTCGCCGCCACCAAGAACGGTCTCTTCCAGTCCGGCACCTCCGCGCGCGACCTCCATCTCAACTACGGCAACATCGAGGCCACGCTTCTCAAGCCCAGCTCCGGCTACGTACGCTACTGGGACTACAGCTCCGACTCGCCCTACCTCTACAACGCCAGCACCCAAATCTGGGTGGATTATGAAGACGCAGAATCTCTCATGCACAAGGCGCTCTACGTACGCGACTATCGCCTCGGCGGCATGATGTTCTGGGAGTACACAGGCGATCCCAACAACGTCCTCCTCGACGCCATTAACGCAGGCCTCCATCCTCACGCAAGGTAAAACCATGAGCACCATCACATCCGCAGCGCCACACCCGCTCGCCACGCAGACAGTTCATCATCATCGAATCGTCTCCATCGATATCCTTCGTGGGCTCAACGTCGCGCTCATGATCTTTCGTCAACGAGCTCGCAGCCCTAAAAGAGCTGCCCTGGTGGACTTATCACGCCCCCGCCAAGATCGACACCATTGGTTCTGGTAGCGGGCTGCCAGGGCTTCGATGTCGACCGGTGTCGAGCTGGTCGTGAAGTCGAAGTTTCCGATGAGGTTGATGTTGCGCCAGGCGACGGGCGAGATGCCCTTGAGGATCTTGATGGCTTCTAGATCGGCGGCTGCGACCTTCAGGTTGTCGTTGATCTGGCAGAAGCGATGCGAGACAAAACACAACAGATACAAGCGGACCGTCGGGTCGGCCAGCCGAGACAGTGAACGAGGATGGCCGACACCACCCAGCGCGGCTGACCCCGCCAATTTTACCTTTTCGAGGCGTTGGGCAAAAATAGCCAACAACCTCATGGGTTCCACTCACATCAGGTACGGCGGCTATGGCGGCATCGTGTACCACCATATCGCAGGCACATACATCGCCTTGTTCACCAGCTTCATCTCCTGTGGCGTCTGGGAAGGCGTCCATATTCTGGATGCGCTCACCCGGAACAAGTCGAATATTCAGCCGGACACGCTCCATGCCGATACCCAGGGACAAAGCGAGCCGATCTTCGGCCTTTGCCGGGTGGTTGGAGTCAAGTTGATGCCGCGGATGCGCGGCCTAAGCGACGCCGTCTTCTATCGCCCAGGTAAAGCCATTCGCTACCGGCATATCGACACGCTATTCGGAGACGAAATCGACTGGGAGCTGATCGCCACCCATGCACAGGACATGATCCAGGTGGCGCTCTCGATCCAGGCAGGGCGGGTCATGCCGTCGATGCTGCTGCGCAAGCTGGGAAGTTACAGCCGGAAAAGCCTCCTCTATCGAGCCTTCCGCGAACTCGGACGGGTGGAGCGCACACTGTTTCTCCTGCGCTACATCTCCAACACCGAAGTCCGCCGGGTCATCCGCGCCGAGACCACCAAGATCGAGGCCTACAATGATTTCTTCGACTGTGTCTGCTTTGGCGGACCCGTGGTCAAGAGCGGCGATCCCGTCGAGCAGGAAAAGCAGCTGAAATACGCCAGCCTGGTCGCAAACACCGTCATGCTTTCAAACGTCGCCGACCTTACTGCGGTGATCGCCGACATGGCCAGAGACGGCCATCCCGTCAACCCAGAACTGGTCGCCGCCACCTCTCCTTATATGAGAGAGCAGATTCGCCGGTTCGGCAGGTTTACTCTCGACATGCAAGACCTGCCCGACCCCCTCAACCCGCAACCACTTCCGTTCGAGACAGCCTTGTGACCACTTTTTACACGTATCCCGAACTTACGCCGAATACGGTTTACATGCAGGCCGCTCTCGAGCAGCTGCGTGCCGATGGGTTTCCCATTTTGGAAGCTGACGTCCCGCACCTCAATCCGCACATCCATGACCACATCAACATGCTGGACCGTTACTCGTTCGCCGTCCCCGAATCATTCGCCCGAGGCGAACTTCGGCCCCTCATAAATCCGGCCAGCGATGATACTTAGCCCCTCCTTAACCCGGTTTTCTGTTCCACTGCGCCCCAGACCACTTAATGTACGCAGCGTTCCGTTTCTTGAGGTGTCCCCATATTCCAGATGACGAGAATGGCGTTTAGGGGATTTATCCTGGGCTCGTCGCGAGACAATTCTAGGTGAGTACCTTCGCATAACGTCGGACCAGGCATGCCGAGGTAATCAGGAACTATGTGGTAATAGCAGCAAGCGAGGTTGGCTGCGAATGAAGACTATTCCTCATCGCCCAGTATATTGCTCACCCGAACGATCATATCGATTTGCTCCGCTGAGAGTCGCGACAGCAGATTGCGTCTTACTGACTCCGCGCGTGCAGGAAGAGCATATTCCAACTTTTCACGACCAATCTTGGTGAGGGCCACCAAAGTCCCTCGGCCATCGGCAGGGCGACGCTCGATGAGTTTCCGTTTCTCCATGCGGGTCAATTGGTGAGACAGACGGCCCTTTTCCCATCTCATCACTGTGGCAATCTCATGTTGTCGCATTTCACCCTTTCCAAAAGCAGCAAGCCGGGAGAGTACTCCAAACTCAGGGCCGGATAGGTCTGTTGCGTGCGCAATATCGCGTCCAACCCGTTCGAGCACGTCTTCGCCCATGGCCAGGAACGCATGCCAGATACGAAGTTCGCGCGGAGATAGCGGTTTTGTCGTCATGTCTCTTATGAGCCTATCAACTCTTAGGTTGACATGACAACATTACATAAATACTTTAGTTGATGTGTCAACCTTTATTGATCAACCTGCTCCGCAAAACGAGATCGGCCGCTGGCATGCACTCCGTCTGTTCCTCCATAGCGTGGAAGATGTACGGCGTCTGTTGCAGCCAGAGAATCTGGCTATCCGTTTGAACCTGCTGGATGAGCTCGACGTCATCATCGGAGATGTGGATTTGGGAGCGCTGAAGACATGCGAGGAGCCAGAAATCGTCGCGCGTGTCAGGACGCTCATCTGCCAACTGGAAACCGTTAACGAACTGCTCTACGGAGTTGCACGCGCCGAGATATCCCTTCAAGGAAATTCGCCTTTAATGCACCGATGGCTCATTGAGTTGGCGGACGAAGGAGATGCGGAAGGACCCCGCCCAGGTCTCGGCTTTGATCTTCTCGACGAGATCGTCAGCGGTGTCCTTCAACTTCGCGGCCCTCAGGAATCTCGCCTTTTGCCATCCCCGGAGATGGTGTTTTATCAGCCCACACCCGTGCGTCATATTCTCGACCTGATTGCGGCGTGCAACTTTTGCCCCGGAGACATTTTTGTCGATCTGGGATCGGGATTGGGCCATGTCCCTTTGTTGGTGTCCATCCTTAAGGGAGTCCGCACTCTGGGAGTAGAGATTCAGTCGGATCATGCTGTGGCCGCCCAGGACTGCGCCCGGAGTCTCAATCTAAGCGGCGTCCGATTCGTAGCGGATGACGCCCAGTTGGCGAATATCTCAACCGGCACCGTGTTCTACCTGTTTTCCCCTTTCACTGGCTCCATCCTAAAGAATGTTCTGAACCGGCTACATCGGGAAAGCAAAGACAGGCAGATCAAAGTATGTTCTCTCGGGCCCACTACCCGTACCCTGCAAAGCCAAGCGTGGCTAACAGCGAAAAGACAGTCGAACGTAGAGCAAATCGCCCTATTCCAATCTCAATGACCAACAATCACTCAACAAGGAGTTCAATGCCCGACCTCGAACAAATCAAGCGCGCTCCCGCATCCACCGGTACGCTACGACCCCGACTGGCGACGTCGCTACATCCATATGAGCAAGCGTCGCGAACGGGCCATCGCTAAGGTGGCGATGGCCCGCAGACTGGCCGTCAGCCTCTACTGGATGTGGAGGAAGGGATATGACTATCAACAGCATTTGAAGTTCGGTTCGCACGCGGGAGAGCCTGGAAGGGGACATGGTGTGCAGTAAATCACCGCTCACTTGATTGGGCATCCCGCTCCCAATTCACGGGAGTTCGAAGTAGTAATCATGGTCGAACTGCGATCGGAGAGATGTTGGGTCGGACCGAGTCCGCCCCTATAGATTACATGCGAGCCTTCGTCATCGATGATGAGTAGTTCAACCAAATCGCAATCGAACAACTCTCCGGAGTTCACGTCGTACTGCGCTCAAAAAAACCCTTGACACCGCAGACATTGTTAGAGATGTCCGCTTTGGCGACTATCCGTCAAAGTGGATGGCCGGACCCTGCGGCGTTAGGGAGGCGCAGAGCGAGCTCCTTACGCCGAAACACCTATGCCCGCTTTTTTTCTTCCCGACCGATCCGCTCTTATCACCGGCATCGTCTTCATGGTGTAAGAAAACAATACTTTTTGGAGAACACCATGAACGCGACAATAGCAGTGATGAAAGAGGTCACGACGCTCATCCATATTTTGACCGTCGAGCCTGAAGATCAACAGAAGCTCATTCAACTCCTGCGTGAGAACACGGACAATGTGGTTACCAGGCTCGATGGCTGGATCTCGACCAGCTTCATCGCCGCCGAGGATCGAAGCCGGGTGGCGATCTACTCGCAGTGGCGCGACCTTGCGGCGGTGGATGCGATGCGGACCCACCCCGATATGGTGGCGTACTTCCCTCGGATTGCGGCACTTGCGGCACTTGCGGCGTTCGACGGCTTCGCCGGCGACGTCGTCTACACCCACCCCTGATCGACGCAAAGGAGACGAACATGCAAAACCTGAATGGAAAGCGGATTGTCGTCACCGGAGGCAGCCAAGGGCTCGGACTAGCGATGGTCGAGGCACTCGCCGCCAGTGGCGCGCTAGTGACAGCGATTGCCCGGGACCGCACGAATTTTGCGGCGGCCGAGCGAGCCGGCGCAGCCATAATCGCCGGTGATGCAACCGACGCCACGCTAATGAATCGCATTGTGAGCGAGGAGACGCCGGATGTGCTGATCCTCAACGCCGGTGCGCGGATACCGATGAAGACGATCGACGAACTAAGCTGGGAGGAGTTTTCGGGTATCTGGAATACCGACGTGAAGGCGGGGCTAGCCGGCATTCAGGCTGCGCTCAAGACTCCGATGAAGCAGGGTGGGCGGGTTCTGGTCATGTCGAGTGGCGCGGCCACGGTGATGTCCGTGCCGCACTTTGCGCCCGAAAACCTGAGGCTTTCCGGAGGCTATGTCGGCGCCAAACGGATGCTCTGGTTCATGGCCCATAGTGCGAACGCGGTCTCTCGCGAGCGCGGGCTCGGGCTTCATTTTCAGGTGCTCGTACCGAACCAACTGATGCTGGGTACCGCACTGGGTCATCAGGTCGCATCCGTCCACGCGGCGATTGAGGGAGTAAGCGTCGAGGAACACGTGATAAAACGTTATGGCTCGATCTTTGAACCGCGGGAATTCGCCGAACGCGTCGCCGAACTGCTCGCCGATCCGCGTTATTCGGGCGGCGTCGCTTACGGGTTTCACGCCGATACAGGTATCACGTCCCTCGACATATAATCTCCATTTACAGAGCACGACTCAATGACTGATCATGCGCGCGGCGACTTCGAACGGCTGCTGGGCGGGCTTCAGCCAAAGCTCCATCGATACCGCGCGCGCATGACTGGCTCCGCCGTCGACGGGGAAGACATCGTCCAGGATGCGATGATGAAGGCCCTCGCTGCTCTGCCGGATGCCGGTGTCATCGCCAACCCTGATGGCTGGCTTTTCCGCATCGCTCACAACACAGCGCTGGATTTTCTGCGACGCCGCGCGCGCCAGCCGATGCTGCAAAACGAGGAGGTTCTCGACATAATTGCCGGTCCGGATTCTTCCGATCAGGACCACGAGGTCACCGAAATGAGTCTGCGCACTTTCATGCGCCTTCCGGCGCTGCAGCGTAGTGCCGTGATTTTGAAAGATGTCCTCGACCATTCGCTCGATGAAGTCTCATCGATTACCGGCGCGAGCGAGGCCGCCGCGAAATCCGCGCTCCAACGGGGGCGTGCCCGTTTGCGCGAGTTTGCCACTGAACCCGCGGACATGTCACCGCCGATGCTGTCCGGCGCATCCCGCGTCCTGCTGATCAAGTACCTGGATGCGGCTCGTAGAGATTTGCCGCGGCCCACTGAGATTAAGGCAAGCACCATTCCGGCCAACGGAGTGGTCAGCTTTGTGGATGAAATGATTCACCATATGACGCCGCTTTACGGCCACCGCAAAGTTACCGCCGCAAAGCTTGCCACATTTCTGCAGACGAAATACGCGGCGCGATACGCTAAGGCCTTCGCGGACTACGGTGCGTATCAGAAGACCACAAACGCATGGGGAGTAGCTGCAACAGTCGGTTCGTGGATTGGCTCATGGTTTTCCGACCCTGTTGAGGAGGGCCGGAAGTGGTATCGATGGATCGGCATGACCAAAACAACCTCAAAATTCGACCGGGTGGAGTTGGCTAAGAGCGGTTTGTCCCCGGCAGATGTCGAGGAGTTGGTCGATGAATATTCAGAATTCGCATCCGGCTTCGGGGGCGTCTCCATTCCAGGATCTGACAGAGCACCGATCCGCGACCCGGATACTCCCCGATTGACTCGGCAGATGAACTCGAAGGCACTCGCCAAGACGATCCCTCCGCCTGTGACAGGCGATCGTCGATTCTTCAGGACGTGGGTGCGCGCGGTACGGCGCTAAAAAGCATCGCAGAGCCGGCTAAGTGGACCTAAGAAGCCTCTGAACTGGTGCCAATCGCAGATGTCACGCGGCATTCAAATCGCGGAAAATGCACTGTGAAGCCTAGCTACTGCACTCAAATCGCGGAATTCAGCACGTGTTTGTACTCAAACCGCGGACAGAGTGGATGGGAGCGGACGCCACACAGAGCGAGTCTCTCCGGGTGTACCGTTGCAGGAGTTTGTAGAGAATGCTTCGGCTCAACCCCACTTTATCCGCCGCTTCGGTGATGCTCTCTGCGCTGAGTCTGCGTTGCTCTGCTAAGAGTCGAATCACAGCTTCCCTGTGCAGCGCTACGCCCAGGCTGCCTCGTCCGCAATCTCCCATTGGTGTGCTTTTGCATTCAAATTGCGGACAAACATTATCACAAACGTCGTCCGCGATTTGACTACAAATGTCCGTGATTTCAGTGCAATGGGATCTGCAGTGAAAAAGCGGACAATGCTGAAAATAAGGGTCGTCAGTCCGCGAATTGAGTGCAGCGTGACAGCTGGTCCTCAACACCGTCCCGTCGCCGCACTCCAAGCGCAACTACGGGAAAGCGCTCGACGACCTGTTCGCCTTCTGTGCCAGCCGGCCTCTCTCCCGGTCCTTATTAATGGAGTGGCGGGCGGCCATGGAGTCGCTGTCGCCCTCCACTATAAACGTTCGGCTCTCCGCCGTCCGCAAAATGATCGGAGAGGCCAGGCGAGCCGGCCTACTCGGGCAGGAGGAGGCGGCCAGTCTGACCGAGATCCCCAACATCAGCCAGAAGGGAACCCGGCTGTCACGCTGCACTCAAATCGCTGACAATGCACTATGAGGCCAAGATACTGCACTCAAATCGCGGAATTTAAAGCGCATTTGTACTCAAATCGCGTACAGAGTGGATGGGAGCGGACGCCACATAGAACGATTTCGCTCCCGGTGTGTGTTTGAGGGCTGACGCGAGGCGCCGCTGCAGGCAAGGGACGGATCACAGCTTCCCTATGCAGCGCTACGCCCCAGGCGGCCTCGCCCGCCATTTCCCATTGTTGCCACTTTTGCATTCAAATCGCGGACAAACTTCGTCGCGAACGTCGTCCGCGATTTGACTACAAACGTCCGTTATTTCAGTGCAATGACTTTGCAGTAAAAAAGCGGACAATGCTGAAAAATAAGGGTCGCCAGTCCGCGAATTGAGTGCAGCGTGACAAGTGCGTGCGCGGAGCCGCTTCGTGCACCGCAACGGTGGCAAAAGCTGGTCGTTCGCGAGGGGAGTCAGGCACTCGTCTGACCCGGTGGCGTCGTTGCATGGGAATATATCCCGGCAGGGAAGCACGACAATCGTCTATCTTCAGAAAGAGACGCAGAACGCGTATCGTTCTCTCTCAAAGAGAAATCATGCACTTCGACGCTTTGAATCGCCGCGACTTCCTGAAGCGCACCGCCTTCGCCGCGGCCGCAACCACGCTGCCCGCCACCGCCTTCAGTGCAGTCTCCGCACGAGCATCTGCTTTGCACCGCAGCGCGTATGTGTTCGACGGCCACGTGCACGCGCTCGACCGCGAGTTCTATCACGGTGGCAACATCGCCGATCGCGTCGACACCGGCCAGTGGGATCTGCCACGCGCAAGGGAAGGCGGAGTCGACGCCTTCTTCCTCTCCGTCTACGTCCCCGAGGAGTACTATCCCGGCCGCTACGAAACCAAGCAGGCGCTCCGGCGCATCGACCACGCACTCGACCAGTTGCACAAGGCCGACTCACGACTCGGCCTCGCCTTGAACGGTCGTGATCTCGCGCGACTCCAGCAGGAGAGGAAGATCGCCGCCGTGCTCGATATCGAAGGCAGTTACGATCTAGACGGCGATCTCAACGTCCTCCGTGCCCTGCACCAACTCGGCCTGCGCTCAGCACAGGTCTCCGCGCACAACTGGAACCAGCACTACGCCGACGCCTGCTGCTCCACCGCGCAGTGGAATGGTCTCACACCGCACGGCCGCGACGTCGTGCGCGAGATGAACCGGCTCGGCATGGTCATCAACGTCTCGCACTCGGCCGACACCACCATGGCACAGGTCATCGACGCCAGCGAGCGCCCCGTCATCGCCACACATCACGGGCTTCGCCAGGTCAACGACATCCCGCGCAACATTCCCGATGCGCTGCTGAAAAAACTCATCGATCGTGGCGGTGTCATCGGCTTCCAGATTGGCAGCGAGTTCGCCTACCCACGCGAGTACGCATGGCTCACCGCGCACCGCAAGAAGACCTTTTGGGACACTACCAGCATCCCCGAGCGCACGAAGGGCAAAACCATTTACGAGATCGACGAACTCATGGCGCCCACCTTCCCCATGCTCGGCGCCGAGGTGGCGGACGAAGTCGCCATGCACATTGACGACTGGGTGAATGTCGTAGACCGCGCCATCCAACTCGTAGGGGAGGACGCCGTCGCACTCGGCAGCGACTTCGACGGCGGCCCCACGCTCGCACGCGGCATGCGCGACGTCCGCGATCTGCCCATGATCACTGAAGCCATGCTGCGCCGCGGCTACACTGAAATGCGCATCCGCAAGTTTCTAGGTGGCAATCTGCGACGTGTGTTCTCTCAAGCAACCGCATGATCTTGATGAGTGTTCTCTGCCGGGAACCCGATGGGAGCACCGTACGGTTTGTACGGCCCATAGGGATGACAGACCGTACACGGAACGGCGTCCAACGTCTGTGGCTCTCCTGAAGGTTGATGCAGCTCCGAGCCAGCGATATTCACATGGCGTTATAAAGTCGGTGCACCGGCATGCGTGGTAATCAATGGCAGAAGCGTCTTCCGCTGCAGCCCGTACAGAGCCTACGATTCGAATCCCCGTATGTAGGCGGTATTCGGCGGCCTCTGCCCCGTTTCAAAGAGCGGCCCGTGTGTTGAGTGATATCTCATGTTCATAAACGGCGTCTCGATGCGGCGTCCGATTTCAGAGTAACGGCCGTTCTCCCAGTTTGATTCCATGTAGTGGTTCACAATCCCGGTGGACAGAAGCAGCCGTTCGGCATTGAACGGTTCCTTTCTGGTCAGCATCATCTCGGTGATCCAGTGCTCGTGGGCGTTCGCAGCGTGGTACTGCGAGATGGGGCCGGGCCATCCGA
>Ga0193743_1001277_pt1 | contig 18755 bp, 15 predicted proteins | sample L2c2metaG_FD_143038 | JGI IMG/M metagenome (GOLD analysis project Ga0193743, IMG submission 143038) | Soil microbial communities from a riparian zone of the East river system, Colorado, United States - L2c2 | ecosystem: Environmental > Terrestrial > Soil > Riparian zone | place: USA: East River... | reverse complement strand
GCCGGCGGGTTGGTGGTGTGTCCCTCCGGGGTGAGCTCCCTGGCGGACAGCGGCTGACCCTCGGTCAGCGCCGGCAGCCGACGCTCGGCGTCGTCCGCCTCGCCGCCAGCCTGCTCGTCCACCGTCTCCACGTAGGCCTTCAGGAACCCGGCGAAGGTGATGGTGCGCCCGGACGCGGCGAAGGTGACTTCCTCGCCGGTGGCGGCGGTTCCGGTGACCCGCACCGACACCGTGGTTCCCCGGGCGTCGGCCATCTGCGAGGCGACCGTGCGCTGCCAGATCAGCTCGTAGAGCCGGAAGTCGTCACCGTCCACCTCGCGGGCGATCTGCCCCGGCGTGCGGAAGGACTCCCCGGCCGGCCGGATCGCCTCGTGTGCCTCCTGCGCGTTCTTCACCTTGCGGGTGTACTGGCGGGGCTTGTCGGCCACGTACGCGTCCCCGTAGAGCTCCCGGGCCTGGGCGCGCGCCGCGCTGATCGCGGTGTCGGACAGCGTGGTCGAGTCGGTACGCATGTAGGTGATGTAGCCGTTCTCGTACAGCCGCTGGGCGGAGCGCATGGTGCGCTCGGAGGAGAACCGCAGCTTGCGGCCGGCCTCCTGCTGCAGCGTGGAGGTCATGAACGGCGCGTAGGGGCGGCGGGTGTAGGGCTTGGACTCCACACTGGCGACGGTGAAGTCGCGGCCGTCGAGGGACTCGGCGAGCCGGCGGGCACTGGCCTCGTCCAGGGCCACAGCGGACCCCTTCAGCTGCCCGTCGGGCCCGAAGTCGCGTCCGGTGGCCACCTTGTTGCCGTCCACCGAGACCAGCCGGGCGCCGAAGGTCCTCGGCTCGCCGGCGTCGGTGCCGCTCGTCTTGCCGTCGGTGGCGAAGCTTCCCGCGATGTCCCAGTAGCCGGCGGAGACGAACGCCATCCGCTCGCGCTCGCGCTGGACGATGATGCGGGTGGCCACCGACTGAACCCGGCCGGCCGAGAGCTTCGGCATGACCTTCTTCCACAGCACCGGGGACACCTCGTAGCCGTAGAGCCGGTCCAGAATGCGCCGGGTCTCCTGGGCGTCCACCAGGTCGTGGTCAAGCTCGCGGGGGTTGGCGGCGGCGGCCAGGATGGCCGGCTCGGTGATCTCGTGGAACACCATGCGGCTGACCGGCACCTTCGGCTTCAGCGTCTCCAGCAGGTGCCAGGCGATGGCCTCGCCCTCGCGGTCGCCGTCCGTCGCGAGGAGCAGCTCGTCGACGTTCTTGAGGGCGTCCTTGAGCTCGGTGACGGTGGAGCGCTTCTCCGGGGTGATCACGTAGAGCGGCTCGAAGGCGTTGTCCACGTTGACCCCGAGACGGGCCCAGGACTCGCCCTTGTACTTGGCAGGCACGTCCGCGGCACCGCGCGGCAGATCCCGTATGTGGCCCCGTGAGGACTCGACCACATAGTTGGAGCCCAGGTACGAGGCGATCTTGCGCGCCTTCGCCGGTGACTCCACGATGACCAGCCGTCGAGTGGCCGCGCCGTTGCCCTGGCCCGCGACCTTGCGCGCACCATTGCCGGCGGCACCGCTAGATGCGGCGCCGCTCTTCTTCTTGGACGAGCCCCCACTAGTCCTTCCCGCTACCACTTCCGCGTCCGTTCCCTTCCTCCCGGCGCTCACTTACGCGCCACCAGCTACCCCCCGACATGCCGCACCCGCCAGACTCGCACATCCCGACCGGTCGCCGCACAGGCCCATCCACAGGTGCCGTGGAGCAGAGCGGCAGCGTAACCAGCCCGTCAACCCACACCAATGGCCCCACCAAAACGCACACACCCGTCCAGTCACACCGCGGCGGGTGGCTCCGGCCGCTGAGTGTGCACCCTTGGCTCCCCCACGCCGTCGAAGTCCCGGCGCCCCGCGACCGCGTCCTTGTCGGCCCGCCGCCCCGCATCGGCCGGGCGGGTCACGGGACTACCCCGGCGGTGGCTCGCCAACCCCCGCCGGACCGCTCCGGCACCCGCCCCGCCGTCGTCCATCCAGCCGGCTCCTCGGCGTCCGGCCAGGCGTGGTTCACCCGCCCTCGAGCGGGCCGCCGCACGGCTCACCGGGCCACCCCGGGGCCAGCGCACAGTCCGGCGGCGGCCCGACCAGTTCGGCCAACCGTCGCAACCGGCGAGCCCCCGCTATGCGCAGCGCCGGGCCGGCCCCACGCGGCCCCAGCCGGAGCACCGGCAGGCCCATCCTGGTCACCGCGTCGGCCAGCGGTACGTGCGTCTGCGGAGCGTGCGGATCCAGCCCCAGCAGGTAGCCGGAGCGGCGGTCCGGAACACCCGAGGCAAGCACCCACATCCGCAGTAACGCCCCGTCCATGGCGAAATCCTCTGGCACCGCCTTGACCGCCCCTCGGCACCACTGAGCTGCCAGTTCGACCAGATCGCGGCGGAACGCGGTGCGCAGCACAGGGGATCCGGACTCGCTGCTGGCCAGTTCGGTGGCCACCCCCCGGGAAGCCGCCTCGGCGGTCAGCGCGGGCACCCGGGTCAGGTCGGTCAGCACGATGCTCAGCCGGGCGGTGTCGCTGGCCCCGAACCGGACCACCTGGGCCGGCCCGCAGAGCAGCCCGGCCAGGTCGTCCAGCCGGACCTCCCGGGCCTCGGCGGAGAAGAAGGACAGCTGCGCCACAACGAGCTACGGTAGAACAGCCGTTCGATCCGGCTTGGGTCGACGCGCCGACTTCGGCCGCGCAGCGCCCATCCGGGCCAACTACCACTCAGGACACCCACCCGCCGGGGGACGCGGGCACCTTCCGACGATCCGTCGAGAGGCTGGCACGCGGCGCTGGGGAGCCGGCCCCGGAGGTAGCTGAGCCAGCTGCCCGGGCGACCTCGCCAGCGATGTTGCCGAGCCCGGGCAAAGATCCACGGGCGAGATGGGCCGCCGTCCGGGGCGGGAGGTCAGAAGTTCAACCGGTTGGGCACTCAAGAACAACCGATTGGCCGAGCCAGCCGGGGCCGTTGGGCCGGTCGGAATGCGCTCGACGTCACACTCAGAAGTGTGGCGTGGCACACATCCGCCCGGCGCGAGCACGGGACTGCCCTAACCGCCCGCACCTGCCGACCGCGATGTCAGGGCACAGCTGGGGGCCTTCTTGACCGCGTCGTTGAGCGCCGCGTTGGCGCCCAGAGCGTTCAGGGCCGCGTCGTTGCCCGCCGCCGTGAGCGAGCTGAAGATCCCGGGCAGCTGGGTGCCCAGGCCTACCGGGTCCTTCGGATCGATGGCATCGATCTTGATCTTGGCCTCGTGGTAGGCGTCCCGGAGCCTGTGCAGTGCGCCGCGCAGCGCCGTCACCGTGTCGTCGCCACCCGCGATCGGCGACGGCCCAGCCTCGGCCAACCCGGTCAGTGCCTGGTCCGCGGCCTGCTCGGCGCTGGTGAAGTACGTGCTCAGGGTGGCCCGGCCGACCGAGGGGTTATTGGGGTCGAGCGCGGGGAGCTGCCCCCTGAGCGAGCCGAGCGGCTGCAGCGAGGCGCACAACCGGCCGGCCCAGGCGACCGGATCGTCGGCCGCCGGCAGCTGGCCGTTGCCTGTTCCCGCCGTGGCACACCCGGCCAGGCTCACCACCAGCGCCAGCACCGCCGTCACAACGGCCATACCGACCCCTGGCGCGGTGCTGACTGGCCTGTTCACTCGACGAAGCATCCGACCCTCCTCCCCGGGACGCGACGGCCACTGGAGGCAATGCGGGTCCTCGGCGCCGCGAACCGGCTGGGAACGTACCGCGCCGCCTGACCCCGACTCGGGACCAGGCGGCGCGGAACGGCGTTGAACAGCCCAGATGTCAGACCGCCGTCAGCGGACCGGCTCTTCGGCCGGCGCGCCCGCGATCGACGTGGAGCGCCGCTTGGACACGACCACGGCGGTCACGATGATCGCCACCGCGATCAGCGCGATGACCAGTCGCAGCGGCGTCGACTCGGTGGCACCGACCGACAGCGCCACCACAGCCGGAGCGATCAGCACGGAGACCAGGTTCATCACCTTGATCAGCGGGTTGATCGCCGGGCCGGCGGTGTCCTTGAACGGGTCACCGACGGTGTCGCCGATGATCGTCGCCTCGTGCGCGGCGGAACCCTTACCGCCGTGCACCCCGTCCTCGATCAGCTTCTTGCCGTTGTCCCAGGCACCACCGGAGTTGGCCAGGAAGATGGCCATCAGGGTGCCCGTGGCGATGGCGCCGGCCAGGTAACCGGCCAGCGGACCGACGCCCAGACCGAAGCCCACCGCGATCGGCGCGAAGATCGCCAGCAACCCGGGGGTGGCCAGCTCGCGCAGCGAGTCCCTGGTGCAGATGTCGACCACCCGGCCGTACTCCGGCCGGACGGTGCCCTCCATGATCCCGGGGTTTTCCCGGAACTGCCGGCGCACCTCGAACACGATGGCACCGGCGGCACGGGTCACCGCGTTGATCGCCAGCCCGGAGAACATGAACACCACGGCCGCGCCGATGATCACGCCGACCAGCACGTTCGGGCTGAACACCTGGTAGAGGAAGGAGCGCGGCAGGTCCGCCGCGGCCTGCCCGGCCGAGGCCAGGGTGTTGGTGATGGCGTCGCGGTAGGAGCCGAACAGCGCGGTCGCGGCCAGCACCGCGGTGGCGATCGCGATGCCCTTGGTGATGGCCTTGGTGGTGTTGCCCACCGCGTCCAGCTCGGTGAGGATGACCACGCCCTCGCCGGTCACGTCGCCGGACATCTCCGCGATGCCCTGCGCGTTGTCGCTCACCGGGCCGAAGGTGTCCATGGCCACGATCACGCCGACCGTGGTGAGCAGGCCGGTACCGGCCAGAGCCACCGCGAACAGCGCGACGGTCACCGAGGCGCCGCCCAGCAGGAACGCCCCGAACACGGCCGCCGCGATCACCAGTGCGGTGTAGACGGCGGACTCGAAGCCGATCGAGATGCCGGACAGGATGACGGTGGCCGCACCGGTGCGGGCGGAGTCGCCGACGTCCTTGACCGGCTTGTGCTCGGTGCCGGTGTAGTAGCCGGTCAGCCACAGGATGATGCCGGCCAGCACGATGCCGATGATCACCGCGACGGACGCGATCACCTGCGGGTTCGCGCCGGCGGCGTCGGTGACCACGGTGGAGTCGGTCGGGCCGGAGAGCTTGTCGAAGCTGTTCGGCAGGTAGAGGAACGCCGCGGCCACACAGAACACCGCGGAGAACACCGCCGAGATGTAGAAGCTGCGGTTGATCGCCTTCAGGCCGCCCTCACCGGGCTTCGCCCGGGTGATGTACACGCCGAGCACCGCGGTGACCACACCGATGGCCGGCACGATCAGCGGGAACAGCAGGCCCTGCAGGCCGAACGCCGCCGAGCCCAGGATTAGCGCGGCGACCAGCATGACGGCGTAGGACTCGAACAGGTCGGCGGCCATACCGGCGCAGTCACCCACGTTGTCCCCGACGTTGTCGGCGATGGTCGCGGCGTTGCGCGGGTCGTCCTCCGGGATGCCCTGCTCGACCTTGCCGACCAGGTCGGCGCCCACGTCGGCGGCCTTGGTGAAGATTCCGCCGCCGACCCTCATGAACATGGCCAGCAGCGCGGCGCCGAAGCCGAAGCCTTCCAGCACCTTGGGCGCCTGGCCGGCGTAGACCATGACCACCAGCGCGGCGCCGAACAGCCCGAGGCCGACGGTGAACATGCCCACCGCGCCGCCGGTGCGGAACGCGACCCGCATGGCCTTCTCCCGGCCGCCCTCCTCGCGTGCGGCGGCAGCGACCCGGATGTTCGCCCGGGTGGCCAACCACATGCCGAGATAGCCGATGGTGGCCGAGAACAGCGCGCCGATGACGAAGAAGATTGATCGGCCGATCCGCTCGCCCATGGTGTCCGCCGGCAGGACGAACAGCAGGACGAACACGATCACGACAAATACGCCGAGCGTGCGGAACTGTCGGTTGAGATAAGCAGCGGCACCCTCCTGCACCGCGCGACCGATCTCCTGCATGCGCTCGGTGCCCTGGCCAGCGGCCAGCACCTCCTTGCGCAAGAAGAAACCGATCACCAGCGCAATAAGGGCGACCACGGCGACCACACCGACCACGGTGCGGTCACTCGAGGAGAGCTCAAGGCCCTCCGCGAGAATGAGCCGGGACATCCGTCCTCCTGGTTGAAATCGCATTCGTCAACGGGGGGACGGCGAGATCAGTACTGACCTTGGACCGATCCTCACGTTGTTCATGACGGTGCCGCTAGTCAGCGAACCCCGATGTGGGCGCAGTGTATGGGGGCCCTCGCGGGCTGCTGAGAACGGGTATAGGCATCCCTGGCAAAACGTGTCGAGCATCATTCTCAGCTCAGCCAGAATTCACCCAAGTTGGTGGCATTAGTGGTGGGCTCGCCATGCGCAACACCCGATGCGGAACGCGATCGTTTGATATTGCATCTCACCGGCGCGCCCAGTCCTTGCCCAGTTCCCGGCCCTAGTCCTCGCCGGGTCCGGCCCGGTTCGCGGCCCTAGTCCTTCCCTGGTCCGGGCCGGTTCGCGGACCAGCTGACCGCGGCTCCCCTCCGGGGATTCAGGTGTCCTCCAGGTCCGGGCCGAGGGCGGCGAGCCTGCTCGGGGCGGGCGGCCGACTCATGTTGTCGGTCCGGCGGGTCACAATGAGACCGATGCCCGCTCTCCCCGGTTCCTACCCCGGTGCGTCGACCGACGCTCCGCCCCTTGATCCTCGCGCGGAACCCGTCGCGCCGAGGGTGCCGCCCGCGCCGCCAGCAATCGCTGGACAGCCCCGACCGGGAGGCCTGCTGGGTCGGGTACTGGCCGGCGTCCCCGCCGGCGAATCCCCGCTGACCCACGTGGCCCAGCTGCCCGCGCGCCCCGCCGAGGAGGCCGACTGGCCGGGCTGGGCACATCCGCGCGCGGTGGCCGCGCTGGGCGAGCTCGGCGTGCGCCGCCCCTGGTCGCACCAGGTCGCGGCGGCATCGTTGGCGCACACCGGGCGGCACGTGGTGATCGCCACCGGAACCGCGTCCGGGAAGTCGCTGGCCTACCAGCTGCCTGTGCTGACCGGGCTGCTCGAGGATCCGAAGGCCACCGCGCTGTACCTGTCACCCACCAAGGCGCTCGGCGCTGACCAACTGGGCGCGGTGCTGGCCTGCGAGTTCGACGAGCTGCGCGCCGCGTGCTTCGACGGAGACACCGCCCTGGAGGAGCGGGACTGGGTGCGCGCGCACTCCCGGTGGGTGTTCAGCAACCCGGACATGCTGCACCGCACGATCCTGCCCCGGCACGCGAAGTGGGCCAGCTTCCTGCGCCGACTGCGCTACGTGGTGATCGACGAATGCCACGCCTACCGAGGCGTGTTCGGATCCCACGTGGCCCTGCTGCTGCGCCGGCTGCGTCGGCTGTGTGCGCGCTACGGTGCCGCGCCGACGTTCGTGCTGGCCTCGGCCACGGTCGCCCAGCCAGCAGAGTCGGCGTCGCGGTTGGTCGGCGTCCCGGTCACCGCGGTCACCGAGGACGGGTCGCCGCGCGGGCCGCGCACCGTCGCGCTCTGGGAACCGCCGCTGTTGGAGGAGCTGACCGGTGAGAACGGCGCCCCGGTGCGGCGGTCGGCGGGTGCGGAGGCCGGCCGGATGCTGGCCGATCTGGTCGTCGAGGGGGCGCGCACGCTGGCGTTCGTGCGATCCAGGCGCGGCGCCGAGGTGACCGCGCTGCGGGCCGCCCGCGACCTGGCCGAGGTGGATCCGGCCCTGGCCGCGCGGGTGTCGGCGTACCGGGCCGGGTTTCTGCCCGAGGAGCGGCGCGCCTTGGAGGCCGCGCTGGACTCCGGCGAGTTGCTCGGGGTGGCCTCGACGAACGCGCTGGAGTTGGGCATCGACATCGTCGGGCTGGATGCGGTCCTGGTCGCCGGGTTCCCGGGCACCCGGGCGTCGTTCTGGCAGCAGGCCGGCCGGGCCGGTCGGGCTGGCCGGGAGGCGCTGGTCGTGCTGGTGGCCAGGGACGACCCGCTGGACACCTATCTGGTGCACCACCCTGAGGCGCTGCTCGGCCGGCCGGTGGAGAGCTGTGTGCTCGATCCGACGAACCCGTACGTGCTGGCCCCGCAGTTGGCCTGCGCGGCCGCCGAATCCCCGGTGACCGATGCCGAGGTGATGTCGGTGTTCGGTGGCGCCAAGGCGCGCGCGGTGCTGGATGCGCTGGTTGAGGACGGGGTGTTGCGGCGGCGGCCGGCCGGCTGGTTCTGGCCGCTGCCCTCCGAGCGGCCGGCCGCTCAGGTGGACATCCGGGGTTCCGGGGCCGGCCAGGTGGTCGTGGTGGAGGCGGACACCGGTCGGATGCTGGGCACGGTGGACGCGGCGACGGCGCCGGCCACGCTGCATCCGGGCGCGGTGTACCTGCATCGGGGCGCCAGCTTCGTGGTCGACGAGCTGAACCTCGATGACGGGCTCGCGCTCGTGCACGCCGAGGAGCCGGACTGGTCCACGTCGGCCCGCAGCGTCGTCGACGTCGCGGTGGTCGAGCCCGACGTCGCCGCGGCCACGCGCCCCACGTCCCTACCGCCGCCGGGGGTGACCGTCCGGCTGGGGGATGTCACGGTGACCTCGCAGGTGGTGTCCTACCTGCGCCGGCGCCCGAGCGGTGAAGTGATCGAGACGGTGCCGCTGGACATGCCGCCGCGGACCCTGCACACCCGAGCGGTCTGGTACACCATCGAGGAGTCCTTGCTGCTCGCCGCTGGGCTGGACGCCTCTCGGATCCCCGGTTCGCTGCACGCCGCCGAACACGCCGCGATCGGGCTGCTACCGCTGTTCGCGGTGTGCGACCGGTGGGACATCGGCGGGATGTCCACCGCACTGCACCCAGACACCGGCGCACCGACGGTATTCGTCCACGACGGCCACCCGGGCGGCGCCGGGTTCGCCGAGCGGGGCTACCAGGAGCTCGGCCCCTGGCTGGCCGCGACCCGCAACGCCATAGCCGGGTGCGAGTGCCCAGCCGGCTGCCCGTCCTGCGTGCAGTCACCCAAGTGCGGCAATGGCAACAGCCCGCTGGACAAGGACGGCGCGGTGATCGTGCTCGACATCGTGCTGGAAGCGCTCAGTCGGGGCGACCGGACCCGGGATCGGCACAACGTGCCCGCCGCGGCCGGCTGATCCGCAGGCCGGGCCCGGGCTGTGCGCGGCTCAGGACCGAACGCCGGTACCCACGGAACCGAGCCCGGTGTCCGCCTGCGCGACCGGCGGGCGCTGGGCCAGCACCTCCAGCAGCGCCACCTGCAGATCGCACGGGTCGGGCAAGTTCCACCCGCAGGCCGGTGGCGGGACCCGCCAGTGCACCACGCCCTGCGGCCCTTCCGACGGCGGCGCCGCCACCCACGATCCCCGGCTGTGCAGAATCACGTCCGGGCGTGAGGCGAGCTCCGGGCGCAGCGCCTCGCCGGCACGGACCGCGAACCACCAGCGCCCGGTCGGCGTGGCCGCTACCGGAACCACCAGGTCAGTCTCCCGGAGCCTCGCGCACACGCGGCGCCCGACCAGCGCGGACACCTCGATGGCGTCGACCACGAAACCGGTCGCCAGTAGCACCGAGTAAGGCCGCTCCGACCACCAGGTGTCGACCTCTGCCGCATCCCGGCTGGCCGCCAATTCATCGACGTCCAGCGGGGCAAGACCGGTTACCGAAGCACCCTCCGCTCCAACCCACCGGTCGGCTTGCCAGTAGTTGCCGCGAAGTACCGGCCAACCGTGATCCGCCAGCTCGAATGCGCTGGCCTTCAGCTCGGCGCGGTACACCGCGCGATAGCTGTCCCACCACGACATTGCCGTGTCCTCCGTCGTCCATACGTGCGGCACTCGCCACGGCGATACCGCGCAACCACAGTCAAAGGGCCGAGGGGAAGCCGCGCCAGCTCATGTCGCCGATCGGCGCGGTGTCTACGACGAGCGCCGCCCTTGGGACGGCTCAGCGGGTGAACGCGTGATCAAGAGGCAGGGGCTGCCAAAAAGCCCCGGTCCCGCCGCTCGCCGAGACTTGCCAACCACTTACCGCCTTTCCTTAACGATTCCGCTACGGCACCTCGACGCACCGGGTGCCGGTCATCCCGGGGATGGCCCGGCTCGGGCCCGACCGAGGGCAACTCCCGACCCACCGAGGGACAGCGGCGACCTGACCTCCACCTCGACCCTCGCTTCCCACCCGGAGAGCCGGCAGCTGACCAGCCGCGCGGACATCCCTTCCGTCACCCGCGCGCCATGCGCACAGGCGGCGATGTCCCCGTCCGCGGCGTGGCTGGCGGCGGCCAACGCGGCCAGATCGGCGGCCGCCTCGGCCCGATGCCGACTACCGATGGCCGCCCCGAGGTTGACCCCGACCGCGGTGAGCGCGAGTACCACCGCCATGCCACCCGCGGCCCACACCGTGGCGAGTCCACAATCCCGCTCGTCGATGCGGCCGGCGGCCCGCCAGGCCGAACTCACGGCGGCCCGCTCGGAAGCCGCGACTCCGTCTCCGGTGGACCACCGATGAGCACCCCCGGCTCCAGCACACCCAGCGCCCGTCCGGAGACGCTCAGGCCGGGCAGTTGGTCGACGCCCCTGGACACCTGCACAGTCACCTCGTCGCCGACGATTCGGATGTCCACCCGGGCGCCGCCAGGCGCGATTGCCTCGGCGGCATGACGGGCGCGGTCAGGTTCCCCGCGAGCCACCAGCCTGGCGGCCTCCCTGGCGGCGTCCATGCAGCGCAGCTGGGCGCCGGCGGCCGCGACCGCTCCGATGGCCAACGCCAGCACCAGCACCAACGAACACAGCGCGAGAGCGGCCTCGACCGTCACGGCGCCCCGATCGTTGGCGCGGGCGCATCGGCTGGGCCGGCCTAGAAGTTCACCGACAGCGCCCGCTGCACGATGGAGGTGAGCGCGCTTACCACCGTGTCGCCTTTGACCACCGCGTAGAGGACCGCGGCGAACGCCGCCGCGGCGATGGTGCCGATCGCGTACTCGGCTGTGCTCATCCCGTCGTCCCCGGCCAGCGCCGCCCGGACTCGCACCGTCAGCCACAACCGCATATGACGCATGATCTTCTCCCTGTTTAGGTTTGGACCGCGCCGTTGGAGCCGACGCGGTTGACCTCGAGCCGGTCGGCCCGAGGTGGCTCACGATGTTCACCAGGCCACCGCCAGGCCGCTTGCCAGGCCAAGCACCACCGGGACCACGCCCATGGCGAGGAACGCCGGCAGGAAGCACAGCCCGAGCGGACCGGTAATGAGCACACCGGCGCGTTGACCTCGGGCCGCCGCCAGGTCCAGCGCCGCGCCACGTACCTCGGCGGCCGCGGCCTCTGCCACGGTGGCCAGGCTGGCGCCGCTGCGCGCGGAGCGGCGGGCGGCCCGGGCGAGCTTGTGGATCGGTGAGGTTTCCGGCACATCCCACGCGGTGCCAGGATCGGCCCCGAGAGCCAGCCGGTCGGCGATGGTGCCCAACTCAGCCGCCGCGGCGCCCGGCATGTGCTGGGCGATCGCGCGGACGGCGAGCGGGACCGGCAGACCTGACCGCAGGCAGGCGGCCAACAGATCCCAGCCACCGGCGAGGCGGAGTGGATCCAACTCTGGTGGACGCTCGCGGCCGAGTAACCGCCGGCACACCAGAACGGAGCCGACCCCCAGCGGAGCGGCAAGCACCGGGCCCAGCACGCCGCCCAGCGTGGTGAGGAGGAGCAACCCGATCGCCACCCCGGACACGGCCGGCAAGACCGTGCGGCCGGGCCGCCAAGGAGGCCGGTCCGGGGCGCTCTCAGCCTGCCGGAGCCTGATCAACCGGGCCCGGCCCGGTGACCACGAGGGCGCCACAAGCAATGCGGCCGCCAGTAGCAGCAGCGAAGTCACTGGGGCACCGCCTTGCCGGTGATCCGCCCGCTCCAGAGCATCCCGGCGCAGACCAACCCGGTCCCCACCACCAGGAGGACCTGGCCGACCGGCGTGCCGGTCAACACCTGCCACGGGTTGGCACCGATCCCCTGGCCCAACGCCACGCCCAGCACCGGCAGGCCGGCCAGCACCGCCGAGGAAGCCCGGGGACCGGCCAGCTGCGCCTTGATCTGCCCGGCCAGTCGAACCCGCGCCTCCAGATCGGCGCGCACGGCGTCCATCAGCTCGGCAAGCGTGGCACCGTGGCGTTCGGCCAACGCCCAGGCCGCTGCCATTCGCCTCAGCTCATCAGCGATGGCTGGTTCATTGCTGGCGTGCCGCTCGAGCAGGGCGGGAACCTGGGCGCCCAGCTGAGCACCCGCCGCCACCGAGGTGAGCACCCGGTGCACCACTCCGGCGCCGGCGGCGGCCGAGGCCGCGGCGCCAGCCGGATGCGCGCCCGCCCGCAACTCGGCCGTCATCACCGCGACCGCGTCAAGCAACGCCGCGACCTCAGTTGAGTGCCCTCGGCGCACCGCTCCGGCGCGCCATCGGTGGTAACCGACGCCCGACGCGATGGCCGCGGCGAGCGCGCCGCCGACGCCCGCCAGCAGCCCGCCGCCCAGCGCCGAAACCACCAGGACCACCACGCCTCGGTGTGGGTCCACCGCAATCCAGCCGGCGAGGTGACCGAGGCGCCCGCCGGGTCCTCGCGCGGGCGCCAGCAGGGCGACCAGCCGACTCCGCGCCGGGGAGGCAGGCCAGCACGCGATCGCGGCGGCCAAACTGAGCGCGACGGCCACCCAGGACCAGCGCGGGTCGTGCGGCGGGGTCACCACGGCGGCTCGACCCCGCGCTCCCGCAGCAGGGCGTCCAGCGCTCGGCGACCCCGGCCGTCGCCCCAGCCCCGGCCCAGTTCCCACACCGGTTCGGCGACCAACCCGCCGTCGGTGCGTTCCAGTACCGCGACCGCGGCCAGCCGACGCGCGCCACACTCCGCCCGCACCACGTGCAGCAGCACCTGGACGGCCGCGGCCAGCTGACTGTGCAGGGCGTCCCTGGACATACCGCCGAGCGCGGCGAGCGCCTCCATCCGCGCGGGGACCTCCCTTGTCGAGTTGGCGTGCACCGTGCCCGCGCCGCCCTCGTGCCCGGTGTTCAGCGCGGCGAGCAGATCGCAGACCTCGGCGCCCCGGACCTCACCGACGATCAGCCGATCCGGCCGCATGCGCAGGGCTTGGCGGACCAGATCGCGCAGCACCACCTCGCCGGCCCCCTCGATGTTGGGCGGCCGGGCGACCAGCCGGACGACGTGCGGGTGCGCCGGACGCAACTCCTCCGCGTCCTCCACGCTGACCACCCGCTCGTCATGCGGTACGCAGCCGATCAGCGCGGACAACAGGGTGGTCTTCCCCGAGGCGGTGCCGCCGGAAATCAGGAAGGCCAACCGGGCGGCCACGATCGCGCGGAGCAGCCGCCAACCGGTGTCATCGACGGTGCCGAGCCGTCGCAGGGTGGCCAGATCGTGGGCCGCCGGGCGCAGCGTGCGCAGCGACAGGCAGGTGCCGTCCGCCGCGATCGGGGCGAGCACCGCATGCAGCCGGACCCCGCTGCCCGGCAGGAGAGCATCGACGTAGGGGCTGGCGTCGTCCAGCCGGCGCCCGGCGGCGAGCGCGAGACGCTGGGCCAGCCGGCGCACCGAGGCCTCATCGGTGAAGCGCACATCGGCGCGGACCAGCCCGTCGCCCCGGTCCACCCACACCGAGTCGGGCGCGGTGACCAGCACATCGGTGGTGCCAGGGTCGCGCAGCAAGGGCTCGAGCGGGCCGGCGCCGGTGAACTCCTGCTGGAGCATCCGCAGGGCGGACAACACGTCGACATCGGAGACGACGCCACCGGCCTCCGCCCTGACCGCCGCCGCGACCACCGCCGCGCTGATCTCGCCGCCGGCGCTCGCTAGCCGCTCGCGCACCCTGTCGACCAGCGCCGGGGCGGTCACGCGGACACCTCGCCGAGCGCGGCTCCGCCAGCTCGGCTATGTAGTTCGTCGAGCACCGCTCGAGCCGCGACGGCCAGCGGGCCGCGCCGGGTACCGGGCGGCGCGCCCCGGTCCAACGCGCGGGCCAGGCCAGGCTGTGGGCGCATGGCATGTAGCAGCGGCAAGCCGAGTGCGGCGGCCACGTCCCTCGCGGACAACCCGCCGGGTGCCGGCCCACGCACCACCAGCTGGACGGAGGATCCGCGCTGTCGCAGCACACCGGCAACCCGCGCGGCGGCGGCCGTGGAACGCACCTCGGCCGGCACCAGCAGAACCGTCAGGTCGGCTCCGTCGAGCGCGGCCAGCGCGGCCTCGGTCGGGTACCGGGGGACGTCACACACCACGGTTTCACCGGCCCGCCGCCCGGCATCCAGCACGGAGGCAACCGCTCCGGGCCGTGGCCCCGCACCGCCACGATCGCAGGACAACACGGTGAGCTCACCAGGGCCGCCGCCCAGGGCAGGTCTGGGCAACGCGGCTCGCAGCGACGCCGAAGCCACCCGGCCTTCGGACAACGTCAGATCCGGCCAACGCAGGCCCTGCGCGTCCTCCGCGCCGAGCAGCAAATCCAGCCCGCCGCCCAGCGGGTCGCAGTCCACCAACATGACCCGCTCGCCGTCAGCCATCCCCGCGATGGCGACCGCCGTGGCGAGCACCGACGCGCCGGCCCCACCGCGGCCACCGACCACCGCGACCACCCGTCCTCGACGGCTCGCCCCCTCCGCCGCGTCGGCCAACGCGGCGACCAGCCAGCTCTCCCCCTCGGGCAGGGCAATCACGTGCTCCGCGCCGACCGCGACCGCGTGCTGCCACAGGCCGCCAGGCGGTTCCCCTCGAGACACCACGACAACCCGCTGGCGGCGCCCCAAGCCGGCTCGCGCGCAACCGAGGGCGGCGGCTTCGTCGAGCAGCACGAGCGGTGCCGAGGACCAGCGCAGCCGCGCGGCCGAAGGATCGGGCACCCGCTCGAGCTCGCAGCCGGCCGCGGCGGCCAGCCGCAGTACGTCGTCGAGCAGCTCATCGTCCTCGATGAGTACCAACGTCCGCTGTTGATCCATGCCCGTGCCCTCCCGGCTCGGCTCGAGGCGACGCCGGATCGGTCGGCTCGCCAGAGGTGTCTCCACCGTCTGCCGAACTGGCGAACATGGGTAGCGGCTTTGATCAACATGTGGATAACCCACCGCCCTGTGGATAACTCAGGCGGCTCAGCGCCCATCCGCGCGGAACTGTCGGCGCGGCGCGAGACGCTAGTAAGTGGGGGTCCCCCACGCGCGGGAGGCACGGCTTGCACGGCGTGGCGGCGGGCTCCCGTGAGGCCCGGGCGACGCACGGGCACGACGTTGGGACGCTACGGAAGAGGCGGAGGGGAGCACAGAGGCTGGAGCCGCCCGACGCGGACTGCGAGCGGGCAGTGACGCGCGGTGACTGCGATATCGCTGCTCATGAACGGAATGTGGCTTTCACGTTTCAATGCCGGAAAAATATCGTCTCCGTGGCCTCGAATAGTGCCCGAAGCGCGGATGCAGGGCATGCTAGGAGCGAGCTGTGAGTCAGCATCTCAGGCCCGCCAGCGCCGCCGGCAAACCCGCAAGGCCCCGGGCACCGAAATGGCAGCCCACGAGCTAGATACCGAGCGCACCCGCAACTTGTCCCGAAATGTGGACGACCCCCGCCAGGGGGGAAGGCGGGGGTCGTCGTACGGTTCAGCTCCGGGGGGTCGAGCTGAACCTGTCCGGCCGGAGCCAGACCTACGTACTGTAGCGCCATCTGGGCCAACTCGCCCGAAATCTTGTGGGTAGATACAGATCCGTACCCGGCGGACCGCAACGGAACCGGGATCTCCTTCTCTATGCTCGCCGACGTGTACGGTCGCACCCCATCGTCCAGCCCGGGCACCTCGGTGGAGGCGCACGCGCCACCCCCCGCCGGCGCCGTGACTACTGACGCCCACGCCGACGGCCACGCCCCAAACGCCGACGGCCGTGTCGCGGATGCCGACAGCCGTCCCGCGAGCGCGGACGGCACGACGGCGGGCGTCCCCGCCACCCCGGTCGCGGCGTTCTTCGACCTGGACAAGACGATCATCGCCGGGTCCAGCACGCTGGCCTTCAGTGGCCCGCTGCGCGACCGGGGGCTGATCGGCCGCCGTGCCCTGGTGCGCAGCGGGTATGCCCAGCTGCTGCTGATGGTGGCCGGCGCGGACGCCGACTTCATGGAGCGCATGCGTGAGCGGATCAGCGCGCTGTGCGCCGGCTGGGAGGTGGCCGAGGTCCGCGCGGTGATCGAGCAGGCGCTCGGCGAGATCCTGCACCCGATGATCTATGCGGAGGCCGCCGCGCTGATCGAGGACCATCACCGGCGCGGCCACCACGTGGTGGTCGTGTCCGCGTCCGGCGAGGAGATGGTGCAGCCGATCGCCGCGGCGCTCGGCGCGGAGCATTCCGCGGCCACCCGGATGGCCGTGCTCGACGGCCGGTACACCGGCGAGATCGACTTCTACTGCTACGGCGAAGGCAAGGCGATAGCCGCCCGGGCGCTGGCCGATCAGCACGGCTATCAGCTGGCCGAGTGCTACGCCTACTCCGACTCCATCACCGACCTTCCGCTGTTGGAGCTGGTCGGTCATCCGCACGCGGTCAACCCGGACCGGGCGCTCCGCCGGATCGCCCGGGCGCACGGCTGGCCGGTGGTCAACTTCGTCGCGCCGATCCCGCTCTACGTCCGACTCAGCTCCCGGGTCCGCTCGCTGCTGCCTACCGGAGCCCTCTCGTGCGCGTTCGCGGTCGGCGGACTCGCGGTCATCGCCATGCTCGGTGCGCGCTGGTTCGGCCGCCAAACCCCCGTTGGATTCGGCAATCCCGGTCCAGGCCGGCAAACCCCGTCTGAGCTATCCGGCTCGACTCGCGGGTGAGCCGAGGCAACGAATTGACGACTCCCCGTTGACGGCCATGCCACAAGGCCCTGAACGGATGACTACTCCTCGGTCGGGTCACTTCCGCACTACACCGAGAGTGTCTGAAACGGTGCACTTGGCGCAGGCCCTTGATGTGACCGCCACCACCCAGTAGGAATGAAGGCACGGACCTCTGGTCGGCCAGGGGCGAGACGGCAGAGAAGCCTCGTCCACCCCAGCCAGGGCTCCGGGTATGAATACCGGGCACTCCACGCACAGCACGCCGCGGGAGGCATGTCGTCGTGGGCCTGCGTACTGGGACGCCGGACGCCGAGGCCATGAGCACGACACGTAGTGCACGCCTGGAACCCGAATATTCATACGCGTCGGGCGGTGTCCCTCCGGGGGCGCCGCCCGACTCATGTCTGGGCGCTGGCCGCCTCGGCGATCGTTTCCGCCTCCCGAGCACCCAGCTCCCAAGCCGCACAACAGTGCAGCAGCCAGCGGGTGAGCGCCTCGCTGGTCCCGGAGGCGAACCCGGCGGCCGCCTCCCGGTACTCCCCGGACCGCCGTAGGTGCCCGACCTCCGGCACCGCGAGGCCCTTCGGGTCCAGGCCGGTGCTCAGTCCGGTCAAGCGCGCCGCTGCCCTGGCCACCACCCCGTTCGCCTCGGAGAACGGCGCCACCGCGAGCAGCTCGCCGTGCACCACCGCGACCAACACCGGTCCGGGCGCGGAGCTCGTGCTGACCAACCGACCGAGCAGCTCCAACCGCTCGGTCACCCCCGCCACGCGCCGGGGGCGACCCAGGACGGCGTCCCGCTCATCGGCCGGCACCAGGTCGGTCGCGGCCAGCACATGCAGCCGGGCCAGCGCCTGCAGCGGCGCCCGCCGCCACACCGGCAGCAACCGGCCGAGCTCCTCGGCGACCCGCAGCGCACCGGCCAGCACCGGGTCGTCCACCACACCGTCGGGCGGCAGCTCGGCCCGGCCGCCGTCCAGTGCCGCCGAGGCCCGCGCCGCCCGGACGCTGGCCTCCGCCGCGGTGGCCGGCCAGCCGCGCCGGTTCGCCGGATGCGCGTGCGCCCGGGAGACCGCGTCCCGCACCCGCGCCACCGCGTCCGCCACCCCAGGCAACGCGACGAGCGGGGCCAGCGGGTCGGCGGCAGCGGTGGAGCTCACCCGGCGATCCTGCCAAACCCGGGCCAGCCGCCCGCTGGCCCACCCACCGCCGTGGTCGCCGCCCCGGGGACCGCCGCCGAGCAGGTCATTTCTTGCTCCAGGTCAATCGGCCGCCCGGTATCTGCTCCGCTACGGTCAGACACTAGGTTTCCCATCCGCGAGCCGCGGCTATCCGTATGGCTGACCGCCGGGTGCGTGAGAACTGGGCCACATCACAGACGAGCACCACAACCAGGAGGAACGGGTGACCGACTCCAGCCAGACCCTGAGCAATCTATCCACCGAGACGCGCAGTTTCCCCCCGTCCGCCGAGTTCGCCGCGCAGGCGAACGCAACCGAGGAGATGTACGCCCACGCGGACGCCGACCGGGAAGCGTTCTGGGCCGAGCAGGCCGACCGCCTGGTCTGGGAGAAGCGCTGGGACCAGGTGCTGGACTGGACGGGCGCGCCGTTCGCCAAGTGGTTCGTGGGCGGCAAGCTGAACGTCGCCTACAACTGCGTGGACCGCCACGTCGAGGACGGCCACGGCGACCAGGTCGCCTACCACTGGGAGGGCGAGCCGGGCGACACCCGGACCATCACCTACGCCGACCTGCAGCGCGAGGTGTCCAAGACCGCGAACGCGCTCACCGAGCTGGGCATCGGCGCCGGCGATCGGGTGGCGATCCAGCTGCCGATGATCCCGGAGGCGGTGTTCTCCATCCTGGCCTGCGCCCGGGTGGGCGCGATGCACAGCGTGGTGTTCGGCGGGTTCTCCCCGGGCGCGC
>Ga0193743_1001276_pt1 | contig 18761 bp, 17 predicted proteins | sample L2c2metaG_FD_143038 | JGI IMG/M metagenome (GOLD analysis project Ga0193743, IMG submission 143038) | Soil microbial communities from a riparian zone of the East river system, Colorado, United States - L2c2 | ecosystem: Environmental > Terrestrial > Soil > Riparian zone | place: USA: East River... | reverse complement strand
CTGGCAGCGATCTGTTGCTGACGGTGCCGCGGTCATATGCGCTTAGCGTGTCCGCCAGCTTGCCAATATCGCTGCATCCACTACCGATCCGGCTTAAACCCATTCCGGTGCGAATGTACTGGCATGAGTCCAAGCAAGGCGATCGTGCCCACGCCTGGTTCCGCGGCGTGCTGTCCGAAGCCGTGGCGGCGGTCATGCCGCGCGAGGCGGCATGACCTTGGCGCCAACCTGTTACCAGATCTTTACCCGCTGGTTCGGATCCAGGTAAAGCTTCTGTCCCGGCTGCGGTTTGAACGCGTCATACCACCCATCGAGATTGCGCACGGTCTGGGCACGGAACTGGCCCGGTGCGTGGCCATCGCCGATCACCTGCGCACGCAGCGCCGCTTCGCGGGTCTTGGTGCGCCACGATTGTGCGAACGCCAGGAAGAAGCGCTCGTCGCCGGTCAGGCCGTCGATCACGGGCGCGGGCTTGCCACCCAGGGACTTGTGGTAAGCGGCCAGTGAAATGGTCAGGCCCGAAACGTCGGCGATATTCTCGCCCAGCGTCTGCTGGCCGTTCACATGCAGGCCCGGCAGGGCTTCGTACTGGCTGTATTGCTCGGCCAGTTTCTGGCCGGCAGCCTTGAAGTGGGCTTCGTCGGCGGGTGTCCACCAGTTGGCCAGGCGGCCCTGGGCGTCGAATTCCGCCCCGGTGTTGTCGAAGCTATGGCTGATTTCATGCCCGATCACCGCGCCGATCGAACCATAGTTGGTGGCCGCGTCCGCCTTCGGGTCAAAGAACGGCGCCTCCAGGATGGCTGCGGGGAAATTGAGCGCGTTCTGCAGCGGCAGATTCACCGCGTTCACTGTCTGCGGGGTCATCCACCATTCGTTACGGTCGACCTTGGTATTGAGCTTGGCCAGCTGGTGCGCGGTCTCGAAGCGTTCGGCGCGCAGGTTGTTGCCGACCGGATCGTCAGCCTTGATCTCAAGCTTCGAATAATCGCGCCACGATTCGGGATACCCCACGCCGACGACGAGGGTATCGAGCTTGGCCTTTGCCTTCGCACGCGTGGCAGGTGTCATCCAGTCGAGCGAGTCCACCCGGTCGGCGAAGGCGGCGATGATGTTCTTCACCATCTGCTGCACTTCGGCCTTGGACGAGGCCGGGAAATAACGCTTCACGTACACCTTGCCCACGGCATCGCCCAGGTCCGCGTTGACCCGGCCGATGCCGCGCTTGTAGCGGTCGCGCTGCTTGGGCGTGCCGGAAAGCACGGTGCCGTAGAAACCGAAAGCCAGGTCGTTGTATGCCTTGGGCAACAGGCCCGCGCTGTGGTTGATGGCGTGGAAGCGGAGGTAGTCCTTCCAGGTTTGCAGCGGCTGGCTTGCCACCAGCGCCGATACGTCGTGTACCGTGCCTGGCTGCCAGACGTTGATGTTCTTGGCCTTGTCCAGGTGCGCGGCACCAAGATAAGCGGCCCAGTCGATGCCCGGCGCCTTGCTGGCAAATTCAGCCGTGGGCCACGGGTTGTTCGCCTTGTGGATGTCCTCGCTGTCCACGATGCTTTCCTGGGCCGTGGCGATCTTGGTTTCCAGGTCGAAGATGGCCTTGGCTTTCGCCTCGGCATCGGGTGTGCCGGCCTGCTTCAGGATGGCGGCGATATAGGTCTGGTAGGCCGCGCGTGCATCGGCCATGGACTTGTCCTTGCCCAGGTAATAATCCCGGTTGGGCATCCCCAGGCCGCCCTGCAGCAGGTAGGGCATGGAGTGCGCCGGGTCTTCCAGGCCCTGCGCTACCCACAGTCCGAAAAGGTGCTCGGTATCGAGGTTGGTGGCGTTGATCGGGTCCACGTCAGCACGCAGGCCATCGCCCAGTACGCGGGAGAGATCCTTCACCGAGGCGATCGCATCGATCTGGTCGAAGCTGGCCTTCAGGGGCGCCAGGCCGTTCTTCTCGATCGCTGCCTCGTCCATGAAGGCGGCGTAGTAATCGGCGATCAGGCGCGCATCGCTGTTGGCCGCGGGATTGCCCTTGCCTGCGTCGCGGATCAACTCCGCGTTGCGCTTTTCGGCCTTCTCGAACACCTGCAGGAAGATGCCTGTGCTGGCCCGGTCGGCCGGAATCACCGCGGTCTTGCGCCAGGTGCCATTGGCATAACCGTCGAAGTCGTCACCGGGCTTCACCGACTTGTCCATGCCGGCAAGGTCGACGCCCGAAGGTTTGTTCTGGGCCATGGCGGGGGAGGCCAGGGCAGCGAGGATGGCAGTGGCAAGAAGCCAGCGGGAGGCGGTCATGACGGCACGTCCTTGAGAAGGGTCCGTGCAAGATAGTCCCCGCGGGGCGCCGCGGGGACCATGACCTTTGGGAGGGGTGGAGCGGTGTCCCGCCGGCCTGGGCTTGCCGGCCAGTGGCGTCAGTCCAAGGTGGGCAGGTCGAACACCAGCACTTCGGCGTGGTCGCCGTGGTCGAGTTTCACCATCGACTCCTCGCGCATCATCACCGCATCACCGGCGCGCACCGCCGTGCCGTTGACGTTGAGTGCGCCACGCACCACATGCACGTAGACGATGCGGCCGTCAGCGATGGCAAGGCTCGCCTCCTCCGCACCGTCGATGAGCCCGGCATAGAGCCGGATGTCCTGGTGCACCACCACCGAGCCTTCCGCACCGTCGCGGCTGCCGACCAGGCGCAGCCGGCCGCGCTTGTCGCTATCGGGAAATTCCTTCTGCTCGTAACCGGGCTTGAGGCCGGCACGCTCGGGGATCACCCAGATCTGCAGGAAGTGCGTTTTGCCGTTGGCGTTGTTGCGTTCGGAGTGCACCACGCCGGTGCCTGCGCTCATGCGCTGCACTTCGCCAGGGCGGATCACCACCTTGTTGCCGATGGAATCCTCGTGGGCCAGTTCGCCCTCCAGCACGTAGCTGATGATTTCCATGTCCCGGTGCGGGTGCGCGCCGAAACCGGTGCCGGCTTCGATGCGGTCTTCGTTGATGACGCGCAGCGGGCCGAAGTGCACGTGGTCGTCGTCGCGGTAGTCGGCGAACGAGAAGCTGTGGTGGGAATCGAGCCACCCGTGGTTGGCGTGGCCGCGGTCTTCGGAACGACGCAGGGTAATCATGGCTAAAACTCCGTGGTTGATGGGTGCCATTTTCCTCGCGCGGACAATAACCCGGTAGATGGCGAAAATCGTACCGATCGTTTCCGTTTTGATAACAATCATGGTTTTCGCCCTGGGGCCAATCCCCGTCGACGGGCGCAGGGCGTAGCATTCACCCATAGGCACCAGGAGCGTTCGTGAGCAATAAGAAGGTCAAGGGCATCGAGCCTTACGACAGGCCGGCGGGCGGTTGGGGTGCATTGCGCGCCGTGACCTCGGCTTTGGCCGGGCAAATGGCCGTGGGCCGGGAATCTGCGGCCTTGCGCAAGATGAACCAGCCCGCCGGGTTCGACTGCCCGGGTTGCGCCTGGCCCGATCCCAAGGACACCTCCAGCTTCGAGTTTTGCGAGAACGGGGCCAAGGCCGTGTCGTGGGAGGCCACCGGCAAGCGGGTGAAGCCTGAGTTCTTCGCTTCGAACCCGGTGAGCCAACTGTGGAACCTCTCCGATTACGCCCTCGAGGGCCTGGGCCGCCTGACCCACCCCATGGCGTACGACGCCGCGAGCGACACGTACCGTGAAGTGAGCTGGGAGGAGGCCTTCGGGCGCATAGGCAAGGCGCTGCGGGCACTGCCTGATCCGGACATGGCCGAGTTCTACACCTCCGGCCGTGCCTCGAATGAGGCGGCGTTCCTGTACCAGTTGTTCGTGCGCGAGTTCGGCACGAACAATTTCCCCGATTGTTCCAACATGTGCCACGAGGCCACCAGCGTTGGTCTTCCCGAATCCATCGGCGTGGGCAAGGGCACGGTGACGCTCGAAGACTTCGACCACTGCGATGCGCTCTTCTGCATTGGCCACAACCCGGGTACCAACCACCCGCGCATGCTCACCACCTTGCGCGAATGTAGCCTGCGCAACGTGCCGATCGTAGTGATGAACCCGATGCCCGAGCGCGGGCTTGAGCGTTTCACCTCGCCCCAGCATCCCACCGAAATGCTCACCGGCAAGTCCACGTCGATCGCTTCCACTTATTACAAGGTGAAGATCGGCGGTGACGTGGCCATGCTCAAGGGCATCATGAAATCGCTGATCGAGCGGGACCTGGCCGACAAGGATTTCATCGCCGAGCACACCAGTGGTTTCGAAGCGCTTGCCGCCGACGTCACGGCCACGCGCTGGGACGACATTGAGACCGTGAGCGGCGTGAGCCGTGCCGACATCGAGGCGGCGGCCGATATCTACGCCAGCGCCGGGCGCGTGATCGTCTGCTACGGCATGGGCATCACCCAGCACAAGCACGGCACCGAGAACGTGCAGCAGATTGCCAACCTCATGCTGCTGCGTGGCAATGTCGGCAAGCAGGGTGCGGGCTTTGCGCCCTTGCGCGGCCACTCCAACGTGCAGGGCGACCGCACCGTCGGCATCACCGAGAAACCCGACCAGGCACTGATCGACGGCATCGAGCGTACCTATGGGTTCAAGGCGCCAGCGACCCATGGGCACGACGCGGTAGCGGCCATCCAGGCGATCCGCGACGGACGCTCCAAGGCCCTGGTTTCCCTCGGCGGCAACCTTGCCGTGGCGATGTCCGACCCGGAGGCCAGCTTCGCTGCCATGCGCAAGCTCGACCTTGCCGTGCATATCGCCACCAAGCTCAACCGCTCGCACCTGATCCTGGCCCGGGAGTCGATCATCCTGCCGTGCCTGGGGCGTACCGAAGCGGATGAGCAGGCCACCGGCATGCAGTCGGTGACGGTGGAAGACTCCATGTCGATGGTGCATGCCTCGCAGGGCACCCTGAAACCCGCGTCGGCGTACTTGAAATCCGAGCCTGCCATCGTCGCGGGCATCGCCCGTGCCACGCTGCCCGATTCAAAAGTGGACTGGGAAGGCCTGGTGGCCGACTACGACCGCATCCGCGATGGCATCGAATCGGTATTTCCCATTTTCAAGGATTTCAACCTGCGGATCCGCGAGCCGGGTGGTTTCCGCCTTTACATCGCAGCGTCCGAGCGCAACTGGGTGACGCACGACAAGCGCGCGCATTTCCTGGTGGCTCGCGGCCTGCACGAGGATGGCCTGGTACGTGGCGGCGATACCCTGTTGCTGACCACCATTCGTTCGCACGACCAGTACAACACCACCATCTATGGCTTGAACGATCGCTACCGCGGCGTCACCGGCCGGCGCGACGTGGTGTTCGTGCACCCCGAGGACCTCGCCGCCCGTGGTCTGACGCACGGTGACCTGATCGACGTGGTGGCGCTGGGCGCCGAAGCGGGCCAGCACGCCGAGCGCGAGGTGCGCGGGTTCGTCGCCGTGGGCTATGACATCGCCAGGGGTTCGGTGGCCATGTACTTTCCCGAGGGAAACGCCCTGGTGGCACTGGAGAACCATGACGCGAAGTCAGGCACGCCGTCGTACAAGTCGGTGGCGGTGACTTTGCGTGCCGCCCGGGCCAGCGATACCCGTGCCGCCTGAGGACACCGTCGACCGCCGTGGTGCGTCGCGGCGCGAAGTGTTGCGGGTGGAGCGTGGCCAAGCCTCGATGGCGCACGACTGGCTGGCCGAGGAAACGCCGGTTCAGGTCAGCGTGAACGGCCAGGCGTTTGCCGTGATGATGGCCACGCCCATGGACCTGGAAGATTTCGCCTGGGGATTCGCCGCCAGCGAAGGCCTGCTCGCTGACGGTGCCGTGATCGGTGACGTCCGCGTGCGCGAGCACTTCGAGGGCATCACGCTGGACATCATTGCCGACGCCTCGGCGCGCGTGCAGGGCGAGCGACCGATGCCCGGCCGCAGTGGCTGCGGCATCTGCGGCTCGCGCCTGCTCGAGGACGTCGTCCGGCAGCCAGAACCGGTGAAGGGTGGTCCCACCATCGACGACGGGGCGATCGAGCGCGCCCTGGGCATGTTGCGCGAACGCCAGCCGATGAACATGGTCAGTGGCGCCGTCCACGCCGCCGCCTGGGCCAATGAGCAGGGCGAGATCTCCCTGGTGCGCGAGGACGTGGGCCGGCACAACGCCCTGGACAAGCTCACCGGCGCCATGGCGCGAATGTCAGTGGATGTGTCCCGCGGCTTCGCCGTAGTGACCAGCCGTGCCAGCTACGAGATGGTGACCAAGGCAGCGTCGGCGCGTATCGCCATACTGGTGGCGATATCCGCGCCCACGGCGCTGGCCGTGCAGCTGGCGAAGAGTTGCGAGGTAACCCTGGTGGGCTTCGCCCGTCCGGGCCGCCACGTGGTGTACTCAGGCGGTCAGCGGGTGCGGCGTACTCAGCCGCGGTCGCGCTGACGACGACGGCGCACGCTGTCGCGCACGTCCACGTCGAACAGCACGGCCAGCCCGTCGATGTCGAACGACAGGCCGTCACGGCTGGGCAAGCGCGAGGCCAGCGCGGCGATGTCCTGCCGGGGCAGGGTGATGGTGCAGGCGGACGCAGTTCCGTCGATGGCCGCGACATCGCCAGGCGCCAGTCTGAAAGCCAGGCGGAAAACACGCCCGACCGTCGTGATCGCATCGACTACGGTGCCTTCGAGCAGGGCTTTGAACTCGTCTTCGTCCACACGTAGCCGTAGCGATTGTTCGAAGAGCTGGATCCTCATGACGACAGGGCCTCCCAGTCGGCCGGGGTGTTGCCATTGGCAAGCATCAGCTCGATGGCAGGCGTCGTTGCCAGCGCATGTGTGCCGATGCGCTGTTGCAGTGCGCGTATCGATGCCCCGCGGCCGCCCGTTGCCAGGCAATCCGCCATCGCCGCGCGCGTGTCGCTGCGCAGTTCCAGCGCCATCGGCAGGGGCGCACCCTCGTGGCACACGCAACTGTCATTGGCGCGCCAGTGGGTGTCATCGTCCATCAGCGCGCGCAGCAGGCCGGGTGTGAGCCGCGGCATGTCCACGGCAAGCACCAGCAGGCGGCCGTCCGGTAGCGCGGCCGCGGCGCTGGCGAGGCCACCCAGGGGTCCAAGCCCAGGTTCAAGATCGGGGATCGACCGATAGCCGGGCCGATCGCCGCTGACATAAACATGGTCGATGCCGGCCTCGCGTGCCAGGCCGATCATGTGGTCCAGCAGCGGGCGCCCGTGCCAGGGCAGCATGGCCTTGTCACGGCCCATGCGCATGGATTGTCCTCCGGCAAGTACCAGGGCGGCGCGCAGGCTCATGGGGTCACGTCGATCATGCCGGCCAGCGTAGCGCAGTCGCGTGACTGTTACCGATGGGCGCTATGATGTGCCGATGGAAACGATCAAATTTGAAGTAGAAGGCGATTACGTCGAGCTGAACCTGCTGTTGAAGCTCACCGGCTTGTGCGACTCAGGCGGTGCCGGCAAGAAAATCGTGGCTTCCGGCGATGTCTCGGTGGACGGTGTGCAGGAATTGCGCAAGACGTGCAAGGTCCGCCGGGGCCAGGCGGTGACCCTGGGCGACATGCGCATCGAGGTCATTTAGCCGCCGGGCGTTCCTTCAGGCGGATCTCGAAGAGTTTCGTCCAGTTCTTGCCGGTGACGAACAGACGGTCACCCTTCCCGTCGTAGGCGATGCCGTTGGCCACCGCATCGGTGTCGTCGGAGGTATCGGCGGGCTTCAGGCCTTTCAGGTCGATCACGCCCACCACGTTGCCGGTGGCCGGATCGATGCGCAGGATCCAGGTGGTCTGCCACACGTTGGCGTAGATCTGCCCCTTCACCCACTCAAGCTCGTTGACGTAGGTCACGGGCCTGCCGTTCAAGGTGACGTGGATGCGGCGCTCTTCGTTGAGGGTGGTGGGGTTCAGCACGCGGATGTCCGCCGTGCCGTCGCTCATGTAGATGTGCTTGTCGTCCCGGGTGAGGGCCCAGCCTTCGCCCACATAGTGGAATTCCTTCTTCACCGCGAAGGTGTCGAAGTCGCGGACGAAGCCCACTTCCGTCTGGTAGGTGAGGCTGATCAGTTCCTTGCCCCAGTCGACGATACCCTCGCCGAAATACTTCGAGGGTACTTGCACGCTGCGGATGACCTCGCCCGTGGCAAGGTCTACCTTGCGTATCGTCGAATGCCCGGCAAGGCCGGTGCTTTCGTAGAGGAATCCATCCTTGTAGAACAGGCCCTCGGTGAAGGCGCCGGCATCGTGCGGATACGCATGTACCACCTGGTAGTCGTAGATGGGCAGGTCCGCCGCATCGACGGGGCGGGGAAGGACGATTGAGATGGCGGCGAGCAGTACCGCTGCAAGGCAGGCCAGGCGCATCGTGTCAGCGGCCGTCGGAGATCGGGGCGTTCACGGCGATCGCCGCGGCCTTCACCGCCACCGGCAACAAGGGCTGCGAAGGATCGGTCTGGCAGTCAGCGGTGAGTTCGTCCACGAAGGGGCCGGCCGCACTGGTGCGGATGGTGCCGATGCCATTCTTGGCGCTGGCATAGCCGAAGAGCCACGTGAGCATGGTCTGGATCTCAGCCGTATGGGTTTTTGAATCGCGGTTGATGCGTGAGACGAATTCGCCGCACTTGACGTTGTCCAGGGCTATGTCGCCGCGCCTGGCGACCAGGGTCATGTGGGTGTCGGCGGGGGCGGAGGCCGCGACCGCTGGTGCAGGCGCCGCCACTGGGGCCGGCGCGGGGGTCGGGGCAGGTGCCGCCGCCGGAGCCGGCGGGGCAGCCGGGGTGGTGTCTTCGCGCGTCGCGTGGCGGTGGCAGGCCGTGGCCAGCAGGGCCATGGCGACAATGACGGGCAGGCGCTTCATGGGTCATCCGAAACAGCATGGGAAGCGCAGAAGCCTACTTGATTTCCCATCCACCAGGCATGGAAAAGGCGCCCGAAGGCGCCTTTTCGGTCAGCCAGGGTTGGCTTACTTCGAGGTGCTGCTTGCGGCCGGCGTGTCGCTGGACGAGGCGGCCTTTTTCTTGTGGTGCATTTTCTTGCCGCCTGCGGCGGTGGAGCTATGGGCCATCGAATCGTTCGACATGCTCGAGCCGCTCTTCATCGAATCATTCGACATCGAACCCGAACTCATGGATCCCGACGTGCCGCTGCTGGTGGGCGTGGACTGCTGCGCCATGGCCATGCCGGTGGCAGTAAGGCCGCAGAGCATCAGCGAAAGACAGATCTTGGTACGCATGGTGGTTTACCCTCGATGGTAAGCGCCGGATGGGGTGGCAAGGATGCGTTGGCGCGAACGCGCATCGTCCTGTGGCTAAATCCAAGACCGGGAAGGGCCGCGTCCCATTACGCAAAGTTTTCCGTGAATCGGTCGTGACCGGTTTCGCTGCAGTGCGTCAAATTCCGTCTCAATGAAAGTCGCGGGACACCGAAGCGAATCCGGGCAGCAGGTCGCCATAATCGTGTAACCGCCTTGCAATGAGATGGCGTACGCCTTCCACTGCTTGCAGCTCACCGTCCACGGCCATCAATACCGCCCCAAGAAATACCTCGCGCTGCCGCTCGGCGATGTCGCGGCGCACCACCACATTGACCTGGCCGGTCTCGTCCTCGAGGGTGAGGAAGGTAATGCCGCTGGCTGTTGCCGGTCGCTGGCGCACCGTGACCAGCCCGGCATGGCGGATCCACTGCCCATGTTCCATCGACGGTAGCTGGCTGGCCACGCAGGTGCGGCGGCGGCGCAGTTGCTTGCGCACCAGGCTCAAGGGATGGGCCGTGAGCGAGAGGCCTTGCGTGGCATAGTCGGTGAACACGGTTTCCGCCATGGTCGGCGGCCGCAGGATCGCGCGTTCCTCGCCGGTGGTGCCGAGCATCGGAAGGTCGCGCTCGATGCCGGCGCTTTCCCAGCGGGCGCGGTGGCGATGGCCGCTGAGCATACGCAGTGCGCCGGCATCGGCCAGCCGCTCGCGTTCGCCGCGGCCCAAGGCCGCACGCCGGCAGAGGTCATCGAGGTCGCTGAAGGGGGCCTGCATGCGCGCATCGCTCACCCGCTGGGCCACATCGGAAGAAAGCCCGGCGATCATGCGCAAGCCCAGGCGCAAGGCAAGCTTCGCCTTCCGGTTGCCGGCATCGCGTGCGTAAACCTGCTCCAGGCTGCAATCCCACGTACTGGCGGTGACGTCCGGTGGCCGCACCTCGAAACCCTGCCGGCGCAGATCCTGCACCAGTTGCGCCGGTGCGTAAAAGCCCATCGGCTGGCTGTTGAGCAGCGCACAGGTGAACACTTCCGGGTGATGGCATTTGATGTACGAGGAGGTATACGCCAGCAAGGCGAAACCGGCCGCGTGCGACTCGGGAAAACCATAGCTGCCAAAGCCCTGGATCTGGCTGTAGATCCGCGCGGCGTACTCCGGGGAATATCCGTTCTTGGCAAAGCCCTCGAAGATGCGCTGCTCGAAGTGTTCCAGGCCACCGGTGCGCTTCCACGCCGCCATCGAACGCCGCAGCTGGTCGGCCTCACCTGCGCTGAAGTTGGCCGCCACCATCAACAGGCGCATCACCTGTTCCTGGAAGATCGGCACGCCCAAGGTATTCTTGAGTACCTCGCGGACTTCATCGGAAGGGTAGTCCAGTGCTTCCTCGCCCGAGCGGCGTTTGAGGTAAGGGTGCACCATGCCACCCTGGATCGGTCCGGGGCGTACGATGGCCACCTGCACCACCAGGTCGTAGTAAACCTTGGGCTTAAGCCGCGGCAGCATGCTCATCTGCGCACGCGATTCGATCTGGAACACACCCACGGTGTCGGCGGCGCAGATCATGTGGTAGGTGGCTTCATCCCCGATGGGAATATCGGCCAGGCGCTCGTAAACGACGCCACGGTGTTCGCGCAGGAGGTCCAGGCATTTGCGCAGGCACGTGAGCATGCCAAGGGCCAGGCAGTCGACTTTCAGCAGGCGCATGGATTCCAGGTCGTCCTTGTCCCACTGGATCACCGTGCGGTTGTCCATGGCGGCGTTCTCCACCGGCACCAGGGAATAAAGCGGCTGGTCGGCGATGACGAAACCGCCCACGTGCTGGGAAAGATGCCGGGGCATGCCGTGCAATTCCGCCACCAGGCCTACCAGTTGGCGAATGGTGCGGCTGGAGGTGTCGAAACCGCGCTCGCGCAGGCGAAGGCCGATGTCGACGTCCCCATGCGCGTGGGAATAGGCGTGGCTCAATTGATCGAGCTGGTCCTCGCTCAAGCCCAGCGCGCGGCCGACATCGCGCGCGGCGCTCTTGCTGCGGTAGGTGATCACCGTGGCCGCCAGCGCCGTGCGTTCGCGACCGTACTTGCCATAGATATACTGGATCACTTCCTCGCGCCGCTCGTGCTCGAAGTCGACGTCGATGTCCGGCGGTTCCTTGCGCTCGGCCGAGATGAAACGTTCGAACAGCAGCCCGGCGCTGGCGGGGTCCACTTCAGTGATGCCCAGGCAATAGCACACCACCGAATTGGCGGCCGAGCCGCGGCCCTGGCATAAAATGTCCTTGCTTCGTGCGAAGCGGACGATGTCGTAGACGGTCAGGAAGAAGGCTTCGTATTCAAGCTTCGCGATCAGCGCCAGTTCGCGCTCGATGGTGGCGGCGATATGCCCGGGTACGCCGTTTGGCCAGCGGCCGCCCATGTGCGCCTGGGTGAGTTTCCGCAGGTGCTGGGTGGGCGTGCTGCCTTCGGGCACCAGCTCGCGCGGATAGACATAGTTCAGGTCATCCATGCGGAACAGGCAGCGTGCGGCGATGCGCGTGGATTCGGCCAGCAGGTCGGGCGGATAGATGCGGCCCAGCACCTCGCGCCTGCGCAGGTGGCGTTCGCCATTGGGGAACAAGGCATGGCCAGCCTCGGCCACCGGCGTGTTGATGCGGATGGCGGTAAGCACGTCGTGCAACGCGCGACGCTTGCGGATATGCATGTGCACATCGCCGCTGGCGATGCATGGCAAGCCGTGGCGTTCGCCCAGCGCGCGCAAGGCGTCCAGTTCGGCATCATCGTCGGGGCCGCGGTGCAGTTCCACGGCCAGCCAGGCACGGCCGGCAAATGTACGTGCCAGCCAGGCGCCCTGGACCTCTCGCTGGGTGGCATCGCCGCCATGCAGTGGGCCAGGTGCCCATAGCGCGCACAAGCCTTCGCCAAGGCCCTGCATGTCCGCCATGCCCAATCGATATTCCCCTTTCGGGGCAGCGCGCCGCCCCTTGGTAATCAGTTGGCATAACGCGCTATAGCCGGCGTGGTTTTCCACCAAAAGCACCAGCACCGGCCCATCGTGCAGGCGGATTTCGCTGCCCACGATCAAGCGACAATCGCCTTCCTTGGCCGCTTCCCAGGCACGGACGATGCCAGCCAGCGAGCATTCGTCAGTGATCGCCAGGGCCTGGTAGCCGAGCGCACGCGCGCGGTCGAACAACTCGCGAGCGCTGGAGGCGCCACGCTGGAAGGAAAAATCACTCAGCGCATGGAGCTCGGCGTAGCCAGGCGCCACGTCGTCATTGCCGGCCATCCGCCCCTTCATGCGAACCACCCGTGCAGCATCCAGCCATCGTGACTGCCGGCCGGCAGGTAGGCCCAGGCACGCTGGCCTTGCCGCGTGCCCACGATGTAGTAGTCGCGGCGCAGGTCGCCGCCGTCCCACCATCCGCTCTCGATGCGCTCAGGGCCCGCCAGCACGCGCGTGGGTTTCGGGCGCATCGGGCGGGGGCGGTGCATCAGCCACAGGGGCCGCGGACGCGGATCGGCCCATGGCGGCGCCGAACCATCGCCACGGCGCCAGGCACGTTCGGGCCGGTGATCGGCCACGGCGGACAGCTGCTGCAAGGCCGCTTCGCCCAGGCGTGCGCGCAAACGTTCGTCCAGGGCGTTCCAGTCCAGTCCTTCGCCACGCACCGGATCGAACAGGTCGCGCAACGGCGGCCGGAAGGTGGGCAGTTGTTCGGCATGGATCTCGATGGCCCGCACCGGTGCATGCAAGGTGCTTCGCTCCACCCGCGTGCGCGCCAATTCGAACAGGCGTGCAGCCTCGCGTTGCGGTACCGCCATGCCGATGGGAATCTCCGTGGACGATTCACGCGCGTGTTCCAGGCGCAGCCGGAACAGCTGCACGCCGCCATCGCGTGCGGCCAGCATGTTGGCCAGGGCCTGGGTCAGGCGGCGCAGCGGGAACATCAGCGGTTCGCTGCCTTCCAGTTCCGCGTCGAACTCGATGCGCTGGAAGAAAGTGGGCGGCGGCTGCCAGGCGGGAATGGCTTCGCTGGCATGGCCGCGCAGGCGGTCGAGCCAGTGCATGCCTTCACGGCCGATGCGCCGGGTAAGCTCCGGACGGGGCAGGGCGAATACCTCGCGCAGGCGGCGGAAGCCCATCGAGCGCAGGGCCTGGACACTTTTTGCCGGCAGGCCGCTACGCGACAGGGCGATGTCGTCGAGCAGGCGCAGCATCTGTTCGGGGTGTTGCACCACGCAACCGTCGAAGCTTGCCGCCAGCACCCAGGCGGCGGCCGGGCAGGGTGCGGCTGCCAGCGTATGGACATGGCCCAGGGCGGCAAGCCCTTGTTTCAGTTTTCCCGACAGCGCGCTCCAGCCATCGAACAGGCGCAGGCTCGCGCCGGCCTCCAGCAACAGGCATTGCGGCGGCGCCAGGCTGATGTGGCCGCTGAACTGGTAACACCAGGCGGCCAGCTCGGCCAGCAGGCCGGCCTCGGCGGCCTTGTCGCGCGGACGCACGGCAAGGTTGGGACACAACGCCCGCGCCGCCGCCACGCTTTGCCCGCGCTGCACGCCCAGTTTCTGCGCAGCAGGATTAACGATGGCGACGGTGCGGCGACGGGCGTTGTCCTCGAGTAGCGCGCCAGGTGCATCTTCCGGCAGCGCAGCGAAAGCAGCGGCGAACGCCAGCCCGGGAAAACGCAGACAAGCCCAGAGCATGACGAAGTCCGATGGTGTTGCGACGGGCCGGTGCCCCTTGGCACCGGCCTTGATTCATCGAGTGAGGGTGTTGGGGTCAGAGTAATTACTCTGACCCCGGTTCCCGGCCTAAGCGCGCATGCGCATGGACGGCATTACGCCCTGCATCAGGCCACGCGATTTGATGACGTCGACATAGGTAGCCTCGTTGCTGTTGGATACCTTCAGGCGAAGCGCGGCAGGGCTCGTTTGCGCGGCATGCGCGGCCGAGCGGTAGAGCACGGCGCAGGCATCGCCGGTTTCGGCGGCCAGCTGCAGGCGGCGCAGGCTGCGGTAATCGATGTCGGGCAGCCAGCCGACCACGGCGGCGCAGCAGCCTGAGCGCAAGCACTGTTCCATGCTCCACGCCGCCTCGGTAGGCGTGGCGTGGATCTCGTGCAGGAAGCGAAGGTCGACCCCTGCCGCCTGCAGGGCCGGGGCGTAAGGCTGGTAGGGCGGAGCCACGAAGATGACCCGGCGGTGCTCGCGGGTCATCGCGGCCAGCGTGGGCATCAATAGTTCCAGTTCGCCCAGGCCATCGTTCTCGAAAAGGATTTCCGACAACGCACCCAGCGGCCAGCCGCCGCCAGGCAAGCGGGCATCGAGCGAGGGCATGCCGGTGGAGATGGCGCGCACCGTTGGCTGGTGCTGCGACGAACGCCGCCAGATGCCCGGGTGCTCGAGCACCTGGGCGAGCGAGGTGGTGGCAATGGACTGCTGGACTTCAGCTGCAATGGCGCTCATGGCGTCAACTCCGGCGGATGATGCCGACGTAACGGCCTTCGATGGCGAAGGCGTGACGACTGGGATCGACTTCGATCGGTTCGAAATCGGGGTTTTCAGGTAGCAGGACGATGCGGTTGTGCGTGCGTTTCAGGCGCTTGACGGTGACGTCTTCATCCACGCGGGCCACGACGATCTGGCCGTCGTCCGCCGTGGCGGTGCGGTGCACGGCCAGGTAGTCGCCATCGAGGATGCCGGCGTCGCGCATGGACAGGCCCACCACGCGCAGGAGGTAATCGGCCCGGGGTCGGAACAGCGCCGGATCCACTTCCAGCTGGGATTCGATGTTCTCGGCGGCAAGGATCGGCGAACCCGCGGCCACCCGGCCGATCAGCGGCAGTTCGTTCTCGCGGAAGCTGGCCAGCCCTTCGGGCAGGCGCAGGCCGCGGTGCTGGGGCGAGCGCTCGAGCTCGCCCTTGCGTACCAGCGACTCGATGCATGTTTGCGCCGAGCTGTGGCTGGAGAAACCCATGGCCTCGGCGATCTCGCGCAATGTGGGTGGCAGCCCCTGCTCGCGCAGGTATTCCCTGATGAAGACCAGGGTTTGCTGCTGACGGTCGGAGAGGGGTTTGAAGGACATACGTACAAATGTACGCATCCTGTGGCGGCTGTCAATCAATCTTTTTGTTTTGCACGTTTATGCACGATGTTTTACTATGTTGCTTGATCTGACTTTGCTGGTTTCGTCGAATATGTCGCCCCAATCCATTGAATCAGAAGGGAACCCAGCCCTGCCGCGAGCCAGGCTGGCTACCCGGCTGATCTTCCTGATCTCCGGCATCTCCTTGTCCTGCTGGGCACCGATGGTGCCTTTCGCCAAAACCAGGCTTGGCCTGGACGAGGCGCACCTGGGTACGGTGCTGCTGGCCCTGGGTTGCGGTTCGCTCGCCTCGATGCCGCTGGCCGGCTTCCTGTCCCATCGCTTCGGCAACCGCCGGGTGATCGGTATCGCGGGGTTGTCGGTCTGCCTGTTCATGCCCTGGCTCACCCTGGCACCCACGGCATGGACGCTGGCCATCGCGTTGTTCTGCTTCGGTGCCTCGCACGGCGTGGTGGACGTGGCCATGAACGCCCACGCGGTGGACGTCGAGCGCATGAGCGGCGGCGGCATCATGTCGGGCTTCCATGGCCTGTTCAGCACCGGCGGCCTGGTGGGCTCGGCAGGCATGAGCCTGCTGCTGGCGGCCGGCGCGCCGTTGCTGGCCTGCGCGGTGGTGTTGGCGGTGGTGCTGGCGGTGCTTACGGTGAGCCAATGGAAGAATTTCCTCGAGCACGCGCAGGCGGAGGATGCGAAGAAACACACGATCTTCGCCTGGCCGTCCACCGCGGTCATCCTGTTGGGCGTGCTGTGCTGTATTTCCTTCCTGGCCGAAGGCGCGATGCTGGATTGGAGCGCGGTGTTCCTGCGCTCCTCGCGCCAGGTGGGCTACGACATGGCGGGCCTGGGTTACGCGGCGTTCTCCATCGCCATGGCGGTGGGCCGGCTTTCGGGTGATTTCCTCGTGCGCCGCTTCGGCGCGGTGAACATGGTGCGCTGGGGCGCGGTAACGGCCTCGCTCGGTTTCTTCATTGCCACCTGCTTGCCATGGGCGGGCAGCAGCCTGTTCGGTTTCCTGCTGGTGGGCATCGGTGCGGCCAACATCGTGCCGGTGCTCTTCAGCGCCGCTGGTCGCCAGGGCGGTAGCGCACCGGGCATTGCCATCGCCACCGTCACCACGCTCGGCTACACCGGCATGCTCACCGGCCCCGCCGCCATCGGCTATGCCGCGCACGCCACCAGCCTGCCACTGGCCCTCTCCGCCATCGCCGTGCTGCTGCTGGGCGTGGCGGCGCTTGCCTCGATGGCGCGCCGCTGATGGACGCGGCCATGCGCGACATCGTCGTCTTCGATTTCGGCGGGGTGCTGTTCGACTGGAACCCGCGTTACCTGTATCGCAAGCTCTTCGACGACGAAGCGGCGATGGAAGCCTTCCTGCGCGACGTCACCACCGATGAATGGAATGCCAAGCAGGATGCCGGTCGTCCCTGGGATGAAGCCATTGCCGAACTGGTACAGCGCCACCCCGAGCACGAGGCGCTGATCCGGGCCTATCGCGAGCGCTGGCCGGAAACCCTGGCCGGCACCATCCCGGAAACCGTCGCCGTGCTGCATGAACTGAAAAATGCCGATACGCCGCTGTACGGCCTCACCAACTGGTCGCAGGAGACCTTCCCCATCGCCCGGTCCATGCATCGTGAATTCGATCTTTTCGATGGCATCCTGGTGTCGGGCGAGGAGGGCATGGCCAAGCCCGATCCACGCATCTTCCAGCGCCTGCTCGATCGCTTCGAGCTGCCTGCCGAACGCGTGGTGTTCATCGACGACAACCGTGCCAACGTCAAGGCGGCGGCAAAGCTCGGCCTGCATGCGATCCACTTCACCGATGCGAATTCCCTGCGCAAGGAACTGGTCGGCCTGGGGTTGCTCGAGGGGCGCGCATGAACCGCGTAGCGGATACCACGCTGCCCCGTGAGCGCGCGCAGCTGATCGTCGAGCGCCTGCAGCGCGATGGCCGTGTGGTGGCGGCGGAGCTGGCCGCCGAATTTCGCGTCTCGGAGGATTCCATCCGCCGCGACCTGCGCGAGCTTGCCGCGGCCGGCCAGTGCAAGCGCGTGTACGGTGGTGCGCTGCTGGCAGCGAACTTCGCTCCGCTGCGCCAGCGCGATGCACAGCACATCGCCCGCAAGCAGGCGCTGGCACGCGCCGCGGTATCGCTGGTGTCGCCGGGGCAGATCCTCTTCATCGATGCCGGCTCCACCAACACGCAGATTGCCCTGGCGCTACCCGAACGCCAGGAGCTCACGGTGATCACCAACGCTCCGGACGTGGCCAATGCGCTGCTGGGTCGCCCTGGTTTCGAGGTCATCCTGCTCGGCGGCCGCCTGCATCACCGCATCGGCGGCACCATCGGCGCCCAGGCCGTGGCCCAGGTCCGCGGTATCCGCGCGGACCTCTGCTTCCCGGGCATCTGTTCGGTGGATGCCCGCAGCGGCATCTGGACTTTCGACGACGAAGAAAACCTGTTGAAGCAGGCGATGATCCAGGCCAGCGGCGAAACGGTGGCGGTGGCCACCGAGGAGAAGCTGCAGGCGGCGGCGACGCACCTGACCGCCGGGCTCGAGGCGGTAACGCATCTGGTGACCGAGGCCTCCGCGGCCATCGACTGCTTCGCCCGCACCAACATCAACATCGTGTTGGCGTGATCGGATTTCCCCGATCGCGCCGCGGCATCCATGGCAAGGTCGCGCTCAGTTGTGATGACCCGGCGCCAGCCACAGGCGTTGGTGCGGTAAATCCAGGGTAATCACCCATTGCTTTAGCACCGGCGCACCGATATTGCCGTCGATAGCAAGATCCATGATCTGCGCATTGGCCTTCAGCGGCATACCGCCCAGGCTGGCGGTCAACGGTTGCTTGCCCTTGGCGGCGGGATCCAGCCCGAGCGCTGTCGCGATCGGGCGATTGACGATGACATTGCCGTCGCTGCCGCAATCGAGCTCCATCCACAGGCGTCCCTTGGGCGTATCGACCGCCACGAAGGGCGTGAGCGAGCGTCCGCCGACCTCGCGGCCGATCCGCATCGGTACTTCCCTGGCCGACTTGACGCGATCGACGAGGCTTCGCGGTGTCTCGACAATCAGCTTGCCGGCGGCAAGGTCCAGCGTGATGGCGCGATCGGCGAAGGCATCGAGCGCGATGGATCCCGCCAGTGGCGGCGCATCCTTGGGCAGCAAGGCTGAGAAATCCCAGACACCTGCCGATTCCACCCGCAAATCGACCGCAGGCAGGGATAAGTGCACGTTGTCGCAGCGCGCTACGTCGATACGATCGCCGCGCATGCGAAAGCCGGTCATTTGCCCCCAGGGCTGGCACCCCAAAGCCTTGACCGTACCGGGTGTCACCACCGTCAGGCCACCAGCGGTGTCGAGCAGGAACGTGGCCGGCTTGCCGCCGATATCCACCTTCAATGAGGGAATCGCGCCCAGGTAGGCCGTCAGCGGGATTTCAACCGGATGCTCGG
>Ga0193743_1001275_pt1 | contig 18767 bp, 18 predicted proteins | sample L2c2metaG_FD_143038 | JGI IMG/M metagenome (GOLD analysis project Ga0193743, IMG submission 143038) | Soil microbial communities from a riparian zone of the East river system, Colorado, United States - L2c2 | ecosystem: Environmental > Terrestrial > Soil > Riparian zone | place: USA: East River... | reverse complement strand
ATCGGACTCCGGTATCGGAGCCGCGAGTGCACTCCGTCTTGGGCTGGCGACGATGAGGAGGAATATACAAAGGTGACGGAGAAATATCGGAGGAAACATCGGAGGACGTGGAGCGTCCCCTAACAACAACTTTCTACCAAAGTTGAGACCCGTTTGTTTAGGCCTAGCTGCGAAATATTCCAACAACATGGTGCTGGTTGGTAATGGAAATGATAAGAATGCAGGTTTGTTGGTGGTATTGGAGTAGAGGAAGTATTCCGATGGAGCTCCGATATTAGTCTGACAAGGGTGGCTGTGGGTAACGGTGGCACTGAACAATGGTAAGGTGTCCATCATCGGAGACTCTGTTGGAGCCATCTTTTGATTGTTCTTCAGAAAGAATGTGACTGAGCACGGACCATGACATAACCTTTGGAAGTGCCTTTTGCTTGTATAGAACTTAGCTCTTTGTTACTGTCTTGTCCTAGCACCAAATTCTAGTGCAAGATAGTGAGACCTGTAACAGTGAGCTTTAAAACAAGCCAAAAAACAACCAAAGTGGTCAAATGTTGAGTGAGCTATTATCAAAACCACAATCTAGGAATGTTTTGACCATAACTCAGTCAATTCTTCACCATTTTGGCTGTTTTTTGGTTTGTTTCGATGGGTAAACCTGACAGGTCATGTTTATGGCCTGTCACAGGTGCAGGTGCAGGTACAGTGGAAGATACCTGCAGGTTACCCATGCCATTCCCTAACCACTACACCAAGTCAAGCATGGAGGAGGAACAATTTCATGGTATGGGGGTGTATGGGGTGGAATGGAGTGGGATCACTTGTGGAGGTTCAGGAAATAATGAATGCAGAGTAATACTGTCCGATTTTGGAGCATGGAGTGGAGGAAAGCTACAAAAACTTGGAAATAGATTCCAGAGGGGACAGCAAGATAATGACCCTAAACACACATCAAAAAAGGCAGATTAGTGGTTTGAAGAAAGTTCTCAAAAGGCCTCACCAATCCCCTGACTTAAACCCCATTGAACACTTGTGGACCCACCTCAAAAAGCAGATGAACAAGTATCCAAAACCATCCAAAGGAGTATTTGAATTGTGGGACAGGGTGTTAGGGCAACTGCAGCTGTGACTTAGTCAAGATCTAGCAGGGGATCCTAAACAATATATTCATACAATACAACAGGAAAGTGCACCTAGCAGGGGATCCTAAAAGAAAGGGATGGAGTCCTGCTAAGGTGTCTATATACTAAAAATTGGAGTCGAAATAGTAGAATGATAAAAAGAGTGATAAAAATGCAGAAGGCAGCTATGTCATGTGTCCATTGGACTCTGCTATCGGAGCCATGAGTGCACTCTGTCTTGAGTTAGCGACAATGAGGAGGAATGTATGGAGGCAATGGAGCAATGTCGGATGGGACAGAGCATTTATCAGAAGAAACATTGGATGAAATGAAACGTCCCCTTGTTACGATTCCATCTTCACACGTATGATTAACTTGATTTTTTCATTACATTTACTTTTCGAATAACATGCTACCAAAGCATGTTCTTCTATTTTCATTCTTCCTCATGCATAACGCGCATTTTACATGCTAGCGACGCATGTTTCTTTTACATGCCTTTTCCTCTTTGAACACATGTAGAACATGTTTCGACCATGCGCTAGACGCATGTCTCTCTTATATAAAGACATAGCTAGATACTCTGTAATCTTTAGCTAGTCTTTATTAGACAAACCTTTTACTTGAACGTAGCTCGACCTTAAGACAATACTTTGGAATAAAACCCAAAGCATTCTTTTGAGTCTTTAAAAACCGAACGTCTTTAGCCTCAATTGTCTTTGGTCACGACTGTAAAGTCTGAACCAATCGAAGTCGTAACACCCCTAACACAGGGTGGCAAAGGAATGGGATGAAATACCCTCAGAAACCTGCCAAAGACTTATAGAAAGCATGCCAAGGAGGATAGATGCTGTGCTTAAAGCAAAAGGAGGTCATACTAAGTACTAGTTGAGAAAATAATAGAGGCTCACAAAACTGTCCCAATGACATATTTTCCTATTTATTTAATTACTCAATCAGTTTTTATTGGAATCATATGTTCCTGGATTTGTTGGAAATGTAATATGCCCCCCTATAATACTGTATATATTGATTTCAGAATCTTAGCATATGTACATTTTGTAACAGTTACAAGCCAATTAGTCTCAACCTGCTTAACACATTGGGACAGTTTTGTGAGCTACTGTATAACCAGCCCTATTATACCCCTTCAAAATGCACCTAAAATAATCAAAAACACTCAAAATTTGACTGAGTTTTTGTCAAATCTCTAAAAACCAGTCAAAAGTGTAGAGTTTCAAGAATATTTCATATGTAAATATATCAAGTGTTCTTGGGCTCATTTTAAAGCTAGGATATGCAGCAATAATATTTACTGAGATGTATATGGACCATTTTGACAGATTTTTATTTTTTCAGTCCTGACTAGTTAGTAACTGCAAATAACTAACCATAACCAGACTTAACCAGACTTTCAAACACTACTTATGCTCTCTTTATTTTTTCACCCTACCCTTACTGCATTCCCAATTTCTTCTTTTCATCTTTGTAACTACTGTGCTGGCTTGAGTTCCCATCTAGGGAATCCGTGCCACGCGAGAGAGCTTTGGCGACCAATAATGAATTTATTTTGATCCCAGATCCTCTCGTGCCTTTTCGAATCACTTTGGGAACTGCACGTGATTTCGCTTATTTTAATGGGTGCGGTCCTACAAATAGACTAGCTCAGTGCTTGCCTTCAATCTTGATCTTTGTCGAAAAAATGTCATCTCAGGAGGCCGAAGCGCTGGTGATTTCTACCGATCCTTTGCATGTAAGATTTCAAATTCGACCCAGTAGATCTCCTCACTCATCAGGTGAAGTAGCCTGCAAATCTGATACCAGAGCTGTGTCGTTCGTTCTACCAGGCAATTATATTTTTTATCTAACCTCATCGGTTTTGATCAACCTGATACTTCATAAAGCTTGGGTGGGTAACTGGAACTGGAGGCGGCATCTGTATTCGCAAAGGGTAGGTACCTCTTCTGCTAAGGACATCTGTTCAATGTCGGACCTTTCTCTTCCTAGAGATACAGTTTACATTGCACCATCTGGTGTACAGAAGGAACGGATCGAACCGATCCACATATTTGTGCTCCCGTACCCACAAGCGGAACCTTCTCCCCACACTGACAGGGTATTTCTCCGTCGACCTGCTTTGAATCTCAAGGAGTCAGCATGCACCCCTTTATTTTGGAATTCATTCGATATTCGCGATGCCGGCAGTTGCATTCATACCCACTCTCAGCATGCGGTTATGGCAACTCTATTGTGGACTGGACCTGTCTTCACCATCTCACATCAGGTCAGTATTGCTTAGATTTCTTGTTCTTTTTTATAATGACAAATGGTCAATCCTGCTATTCACAGGAGGTACAGAAACATCATTTCTTTTTATCCGTCATTTAAAACCAGATATCTATTCCAGATGATCAAGGGGGTTCGAATTGGTGGAACTGGTGCCGCACTTTCGTATCTAGATACTCTGGAACTGCCCATCATCGAGAACACTCCTAATGAGGAAGATCTGAAAGACAGTATGGCGGAGGCAATGATTAAATATCCCAACGCCGCAGGTGTCCTTGTTCGGAGGCATGGTGTATATGTTTGGGGTGCGTTTCTTTCTTTCTATCATCCGCCACTGAGTCTTATCTGAGAAATAAAATACCCTAAAGGAAACGACTGGGAGAAGGCGAAGACGCAGACAGAGGTACGGTCACCGACATTTCATATATAAACCTTTCCTTATAGTAATTTTAGTGCCTTGACTACCTATTTGAGGTCGGAGTGAAGATGAAACTTGCTGGATTGCCAACGGTTATATAGCTTGAAAATTGGACTCCAGTGCTCTAAAAAAATAAGTACTTTGTATCATCGTTTTCGCTACCCGTTACAGATGTTTTGTTGTTTGTCTTTGTACCTTCAATGCGTGCCTTTTTTTAGCATCAGCCAATTGAATATTGAATTAAACACGATCAGTCACGTCACGATACTCAGTGTCACCAACCGTGATTGGCACGCGCCCCTTCTTAGTCCAGGCATGCCACTGTGAACACGAATCGCGTGCAGAACGAATTCGAGCTTCCATGGCTCCAACTACTGACTATGGGCCAGACTTGAGCTCCTCGCTTTTGCAAACCCCTCCACCTGTTTCTATGTATCCAAACTTGCCACAAACGGTGCCTGGCCGCCCGAAAGGCAGAAGCAGGACGACGAATGACTGGGAAGATAATGATGAATGCTTTCAGTGTGTAATGCTCGCACTTCTGACTTTATCGTATATCAATTACCATTAGAGTTTTAACGCAGAGCAAGTGTGAACAGCTTTTGATCGAGAAGTTGGTCAATGTTTCCTGTGTTTTGTAGTTTTTGGCCATAAGAAGTTCAAGGGAAAGCAGAAAGAGATCGTTGAAGCTGCATATAGAGGTGCGCTCCTCTTTTAAGATGTTTCTTGCGTCAGGTCTTCATACATGCTATAGGCTGTGATGTTCTCGTTGTCGCACCCACTGGAATGGGGAAGGTAGTACACATTTCTTGTTATAACCCTCAGTAACATGAATGACGCGCATATATTCTGTAGAGCATATGCTTTCAAATACCTGCCATTGCCGACAAAGTGCGTTAAGTTGGTCCTCCTTTGCTATTGCTTCTGATGGTACTTTTGACGACAGCGGGGGGTGACGCTTGTGGTCTCCCCCTTGTTGGGTATGTTTCAAACCATTCTCTAAAACTAGCTAGTGACCACTGTCCCTCTCTGAAGCTCTCATGCAAAACCGTGGGTCAATATCGTAACCCGGATGGATTGATAGGCTCAAATTCGAGATATCATCTTTTAGAAATCGAAAGCTTGCGTGAGAGGAACATTGTCGTTGCATCAGTATCGTCGCAGACCTCCCCTGGGGAGAAGGAAGAGGCAAGTGTGGCGCTCAGGCACGACTTGTATCTACTAACGAGTGGAAACTAGATTAAGAATGATTTGCAATCATACGACTGCACCATCAGGTTGTTGTATGGTAAGTGCTCTTCTACAAATGACAGCTGTTTAAGTAGCCTTCATGCACTTGCAGTAACGCCAGAGAGGTTGTGTACCGTGGACTTTATGGAACTTCTCGACACAGTTTATGAGAACAATAATCTCAATCGCCTAGTAGTGGATGAGGTAGGCCATATGCTTAACACTCTTATCACAACGAATGATATTAAATGTGACAGGCCCATTGCATATCGGTTGGTTTCTTCAAGACATTCAAGTTCCTTTTGTATATAAATTTTAAATGCCACCTACTATCCATACAGGAATGGGGGCACAATTTTCGTGCAGAATACAGACGCATTGGAAAGTTTCGAGATCGGTATCCAGATATTCCAATAATGGCTCTGACTGCGACAGCCACAGATGCGTACGTGTCCATGAATACATTGTGTTTTTCGCCCGTGCTAAGCCGATCATTATTCAGCGTCCAAAGAGATATCATTAGAAGTTTGAAACTCTCTGAAGAGCATCTCTTTCGTGCCTTGCATCCTTTCAACCGTATCAACCTGTTTTACGAAGTTCGATATTTATCGAATCCTAGTCCAACTGCCCGAATGGCAGACATCTTCGATTATATCACCATCCTTTATCGGCGCCGTGGCAAGTCATCTTCTGGAATCATCTATTGCCGGATGCGAAAGACTTGCGATGAGCTAGCTTCATACCTTCGAGGCAAAGGTCTGAATGCAAAAGCATACCATCGTGGAATTCCGTATGACTTTTTAAGCTTGTTTCTGTCACACATGATCTCTAGCTGGCCAATTTAGCTCTGCGACGCTTGAACGAACACTGAAGGGCTGGACTGTTGGCCCCTCTAAAGATGCTGGTGGTATTGACCTAGTATGCTTTGCTTTCCGAGCTTCTAATTTTTTTCATAAGCCTCATCAAGTGACCTTAGGTAGTAGCAACCATAGCATTTGGTTTGGGCATCGATAAAGGAGATGTTAGGTAAATTTTCACAGCTTGGTCCATCGTATTCCCTTTGTTGACTTTATGTTTCATTCCAGATACATCATTCACTATGATATGCCTAAGAGTTTTGAAGGTGCGCTAGTAACACCTACGATCTCTTATGCAATCACTTGAACTTGGCCCAGGGTATTACCAAGAGACAGGTTTGTCGTTGAACGGTATTCTGTCGACTTGTAACGCACTAACTAGTGTTGTTATAGGTCGTGCTGGTCGAGATGGTCATGTATGATTCTTTTTTATCCTTCTCCTAACTACTCATTCGATGAATGTTTTTCCGTTAGCCGTCTAAATGCATACTCTATTATTGTACGTCTTTGTTTTCCTCGTCTTTATATGCTTCGCTGAATGGGGAAAAACTTTGCAGCAAGAGAAGATGCAATCCGGGTGAAAAACTTTGTTCGTAGTCCTGGTTCTAGCCACCTGCAGGAAGGTAGCGATGAGCCTACTCCAACGCAGCAAGCCTCTGGCAGCCTTGATGCTGTATGTCTTCTTTGCTTTCCTTGCATATCTTAACCTCAAATTTTGAATAGCTTGTCAAATTTGCGGAAAGTCCTACTTTATGCAGACATGTGGTACGTGCGTTTTTTCCCCACCAAAACTCATTCTTATATAGTCCACGGAAGTCAATATGTCGCTACTTCGGAGAATCAATCGACGAGAATGACCAGAAAGTTCTAAACCTGTATTGCAATCAAATGTGTGATGTGAGTACCTGCATCCAACAAGACAGGTTTCTCGCATCTCAAACGTGTGGCAATAGATTTGTAAATATCCAGAAAAGACGAGTAACAGAGCTGCTAAGTTATCCTCTAGAGAAGCGGCTGCTAACCATGTGCCGCCTTGGATTACCAATATGAAGAACGACCCTCAAATTCCATCTAAGAGCAGTGAGCGACAAATTGAAAACCATAGCGCACCCTCTCGCGGCTCGTTTGGCGCCCAGAAGCGCCCAGGGCCGGATACGTTTGGAGGTCCGTCGAAGAAACCCAAGGTATCATACGCACCCAGGCTTGGTAAGATATCCGTGTAATTATCTACTATGATACTTGCTGAGCGTCTGCAACTAGTAACGAAGCCATTTGGTTCTGCATCTGCATTATCAAAGCCGTTTCGACCACCTTCGTTCATTCGTCCTCGAGTAGGACCTGCCCAACTGCCGGCGCGAATTCTAGCTGCTGCTGAAAAACCTCAACATACGACTGCCGCAAGGGAGCTAATCAAACTGGAACTACCTAAACTTTCTGAAGAAGGCATGGAAGAGGCTGGGCATCGAGAATGTACATCGATGCTGGATTCCCTTTTTCCAACGTTTTAACTTTATTCTCAGCCTCGCAAATAGAATTGCCAGACGTAGACATATTTTGGCAGCCTGAATATTCTACGAAAATACCGGTCAGTTTCAAGCCGTTTACCGTTGATGATGAATTGGTTGATTGGTTGGGCTTTCAGACTAAAGATCGGGAAATCAAGTTTGAAATCCTGAGACGTAGTCTCCACAAAGTTTTTATGTCACATGAGGAAGAAGAAGCTTGGTCAAAGCTGTCCGCCAAGAGTTTAGACGGGTACAGAAGGTACGCTCATTCTGGTATCTAAAATAGGATGCAAATTTTCATTTCCTACGCAAATCGTCAGGGACAAAATCCTCTTCGAGGTCGCTACCGAATTAGAGCTTTCAGCTATTTCACTCTCGAGCACTGCAGAAGGATACAGGCAGCGGATTAACACCATGAAAGATGACATCCAAGCTATGTCTCAGCTAGAGCGATGGGATAGCGATGACAGAGCCTTCGAGGACTCGCAAGAGGTTATTCAGATACTTCGTCGTTCTTGTATGGCTAGATTTACATGATATGATGACTTGATTCAAATTTCTATATTCCAAATGTATACAGCTTCTTCGTGCCTCCCCATCATGCCAAGCAGTTTAGGACGACCGGAGGCTGGTTGCATGCTGAAGATGGCTGAGCTTCCAGCGAAAGTTTTCCCTATAACGATTTCTTAGCAAGGATGGAAAGCGATGAAAAAGATGGGTTTGACCATTTTCTTGACCACTTCGATTGCAGATGATTACGACAGTTTCATGACTTGCAGAGTCAGACCGTTCGGAGGCATTTTGCTCTTCTTGTGAGGAATCTGAGTCATTGTCATCGTCATTTCCGTTCGACCAGAGAGGTCTCATTCGAGCTGCCCAATAGTTCAAAGTACTCCAATCGTGTTTTTCTTCGAGCTCCTTTGCGGAATCAAGCCATGCATTTAGTAGGATCAATAAGTTCGATTTCTTAGAGATGCAGTGGTCAGCAATCTCATAAGGACCTTCCGCGCGTGTCCAATCGGGCATTCGAGGATTGAGATCCATGCATATGCCTAGAGTGATGGTTTGTAAAGGTGGTGGTAGAGTAAAAGTCGCGAAACCGGTGCCTTGCAGAAAACGTGAGATCAGAAAAGAGAGAGGGTTATCACATACATACCTGGTTTCGCCCAGGTCAAATCTGTTTCATAAAGATGGGTTTTACGATAACCCCCAACCCATTCACCATCTGGTCCATAAAATACAGCACTATTAGCGCCAACCTGCTTCTCATCACGAGACGTCTCCTCTTCAAGAGATAGTTTCTCAGGAAACCCTGCCACGACGTAGCATTGTAATTTTTTTGCTAATTCGGAGCAAAATTGAGATGTGATTCCTGTGCGTGGATGCTCGAGATGGGGTGTGATAGCGGTTGCGTTTTCGAAAACATATCCTGCCCCAGTTGTTATTTTATGGAGAAGAAGAAGAAGAGGGGTCTTGTTACCTGTGAAAGCCATTTCGGGGAAACATAGAAGGTCTAGAGATTGGGGCTGGATCCTAAGAGATAATATTACAAAGTCAGTTTTTTCCCTCGGTGTTATAATAGGCCCTCACTTTCGACATAGATATCGAGCGGTAGTAAGGTTTGCATGGATTTGACCGATCTTTGAAGGTTTTTCTAAGGAGGCTTTATTTACTGTAAAATGGACGCACACACCTTGGGAGCGAACTGGACCACGCCGATTCGAAGCATGATGATTATGTAATAATGATAAATGGCTGGAGTAAGCTGAGACTGCTGTGTTGTTTGTGCTGTCAGTGATGGGGAACTCTGCGTCGAATGCGTCGAACCCTCCGAGTCGAACGATCAGAGCGCCGTCGCCTTCACCGTCTCCAGGCAATCCACATCCATCTCTGCGTACAAAAAAGAAATCTCTTGAATTACCAGATCTCGCTTCCCTTTCTCTCGCCCAAAATAACAATACAAGAGGCAGGCAAGCTAAGACAGCGTCGATACCTATCCCTACAACTCCAATCTCCCCTTTCAATCATTATCAACAGCCTCAGCAGACTCAACGTGCTCCCCGTCATCTCCCATCCACCGCAGATGTCAATCTCGTCGTTCCTCCGCATCAAAATCATCCCCCTTTTCCTCCAGCCCCTAGACCAAATCCTGCCGCTCCTAGAGGTAGACAACAGCCCATATCCACTAGACAGCAACAACAACAAGTAGCTCGCATGCAAGAATTGTATAATCAGTCTCAACAACCCACCAACTCTACTTCTTCTCGTCAAACCCCTTTTCACCAAGAAACTGTCCGATCTTCTATCCCTGTCGCTTTGTCAAAAGCTCTCCCAATTGAAATACCTCCAGCGGATGAGATCGTACAGCAGGAGTATCCTCAGAAAGAGGATCTGTTGGCTGAGTTCGTTCCAATCAAGATAGTTTGGAAAGGTGGAGGCACTGAAGTGGTATTGGCTCGTGCGGGCGATGATGAATGGAAAGGTCGTCAATTGATGGAAAAAGAGTTAGTTCTTTTTCCATCCTCTTTCGTACCTTATATCTAACATTCCCAACAGATCAGCTAACGTATGGACGTTAACCGTCATGCTCCGTCCAGGAACCCATCACGTCCGATTCTTGGTAGATGGTCAATGGCGGGTGGCAGATGATCTACCAGCTGCAGTTGACGATCAAGGTTCACTAGCCAACTACGTAGCTGTCCCCATCCCAACACCAGCACCGGCACCAGCTCCTCGTCCTGTCACGCGTGATAGACTTATCCCAGGTCAATCTTTCTGGTCTGCCGATTCATCTGCAGATGGCGAATCCGAACACCACCACCATCAGCCGCAACAACAACAGCAGACGTCCCCAACCCTCCCTCACACAACGCACTCCCAATCAACCAATTGGACCAACATCCTCCCACCCGAATTAATAGAAGCAGCACGTGAAGAAGAAGCTTATCTATCTGCTTCTGCAGGTCAATATGAAGGTTCTTCCTCTTCCAACACTAGGGTTACGACTGGATTCGTTCCAGCTCCTAATATCCCACCCGCACCTGGGTTACCTAGACATCTTGAGAAATTGATATTGAATACGAGGGTAGGAGCTGGGGCGCCGGGTGCTGTTGCGAGTGGGAGTTCTAGTGGTGGTGGTGGTGGAGGGACTGGGGTACGCTCTAGATCGGGACAGGCGATGGGTGGTGTGGGATCTATGGGTGTAGGGTCTGGACAAGCACAAGCTGCGAGGAAGGAAAGGAGAGATAGGGAGAGAGATGGGGATAGGGAGAGGAGAGATGGAGACAAGAGGGACCGTGACAGAGACAGAGATAGGGAACGTGATAGGGACAGGGATAGGGATAGAGAACGTGGAGAGAGAGGGATGAGGAAGAGAGCTACAACTGCTGCTGCTTCTGCAGCTGTGAATATCCCGCCTCCACCTCCACCACCTCCTCCTAGTGAAGATGGAGGAGCTGCAAGTTGGGTTCCACCGAGTGCTCTGATCCCTGGAGCTACTTCGTCAACCGAGACTGGTTCGGTTGGCGCTACGGCTGTTGAATCGATTGATTCGAGTTTGATAACTGCGTCTTCTACTACGACTCCAAGTTCGATGTCAACACCTGCTTCCCGACTTCCAACCATTTCTACTAATACGTCCGCCACAACTCCCCAAAGTTCCTTGCCTATTACTTCGATAGCCGCTATGTCACCTGTACAAGGTGTCTGGCCGAAGGATAAGGCGCATGGCGGTGCTAGTGAGAATGGGAATGGGACTGGGACTGAAACCTCGCCAACAATCTCTCCAAAGAGATCACCTACGACACTGCATACTATTCCAAATATGTCTGCGTCGACTTCGGCGGCCACGTCTGCGAACACTTCTGCTACTGCATCTCCCAATTTAAACGCACCTACTTCTACAGCTCCAATCCCATCAACGCCAAACTCTTTCTCCGCTTGCCTTGTCCCTTCCTCCATATCGACACTAACTTACCCCCACACAACACCTTCCGGTTCCCGAACTATAACCATTGACAGTACAAACATGCCTTCACTCAGTGATGATGGTAGTGTGTTGCCTGTACCCAGTCATGTTGTGTTGCATCATTTGAGCACTAGTGCGATTAGGAATGGGGTGCTGGCTGTTGGGAATACTAATAGGTATAGGAAGAAAGTGAGTTTTATTTTATTTTTTCGTTTGTTTTTGTGGTAAGGGCGGAGATTGGAAAATATGGATACATGCGTTTGAGGGTGTCCATTTTGCGCGAACGAGTTTATTTTATCCCCCCGACTGAAGTTCGAGCTTGAGCATTCTGATCTTTTCTTTCGTTCGTTTCCTCCTTCGCCATGTATTTTTCTCCCTCTGCGTGTCGCAAATGTCTGGGTTTCCCTTGAATGGGCTCTCTTCCTTCATTTCGCCAATCCCAAACTTTTCTTTGCCTCGCCGTTGAAAGCTTTTTTACTAATCATCTTTTTTTCATGCAGTATTTGACGACGATCTACTATAAACCGACTTAGACTCGAAGATTGAGATATGTAAACGACCCTGTATGAATGAACGAACGAACAGATGGAAGGAGTGTTGGCTTTACTTGACACATAGGTATGGACTGAACAGGGTTTTTATACATCCTATTCATGATGATGGCGGGCGAGGACGAGGGACGAAGACGAAGGGAGGGATGAAAGGAGGACCGAAGGGCACGATGATGAAATTTCCCCAAAAATCCCTACATAGCGTACGGTCGTTGGCCTGTGTAGTAGGGTTGATTGTGTGTGGAAGGTTTCTGTTTATTTCGATCGATTTGCTGTTTAGAATCTCCCTTGATTTTTTTTTCTTTTCTTTACCCTCCTCCGATTTTTTTTCTTTCCTTTCATTGGACCTGGTGTCCCTTGCTTTACTTCCCCAATGTGATACGGTTGGTCAGTTTCCTTTATTTTTTTGTTGGCCTTGTTACATACAACATACATGATTACAGTTTTACCTTTCTTTTTTTTACGCCTGAATATCGTCATCGTTATTGGCATCGTGTCGTCCCTGCCCTGGACTTCCTTTCCCTTGATTATTCTTTTTTTTTCTTAGCTACAGTTTTGGTGATCTTGAACCAAAAAAAAGAGAATCCTTTTATTAGACTTTTTTTTCCTTCTTTTCTCACTTGTCATTGATCCTAAGGCTCAGCCTGCAATCTATTCCAATCTATATACTCTTTGTAGATTAGTATTTAGGTTGCCCTTCTGCAATTGCATGCAAAAAACATCTGTTGAAATTGAGAGAATTATTTTTGATTTGAAATATTTTTTACTTTACTATATGTCTTTTTTTTGTTCACTGAAATGGCTGAGCGACACAAGCTTTTACTAGAATCTCCTCAATTACAGGAGGAAATTGTTCCACATCAATCGGCCAACTCGTCTTCTGGATCTTATATCCTTTCAATCACATCTTTACTTTCACATTATGCTGCTTCTGCTTCTGCTCCTACTAATGTTATCGATCTGTTCGACAAAACAACTTTGAAAGGTGTTCAAACACTTCCCGGGCATGAAATGGCTACCACGTCCCTACACACCGTCAATAACATAGCAGGCGTGATGAATAAATGCCTCGTTCGCTCTGGCAAGGATGGAAGTGTTAAAGTTTGGGATGATCGCACCAATTAACACAGTATCAAATGTGAGTATTTCATTTCAGATTGATGATTCTTGAGCTGTCTGACAGCTCAATGAAGTCGTGTTGCAGTGACGAATTTGGGAAAACACCAGGGATTGTTGTGTTGTGATGTTGCACCTGACGGATTGACCGTTGCTGCTGGAACTGAACTACAAGGCGAAGATGCGCTCATCCTATACTGGTATGCTTCGGTCCATCGACCAATTTAAGCCGTTGTGTTACTTATAAAAAAACTTCTATTAGGGATTCTCGACAGCCTGCAACTCCTCTGCGTACTCATGGATCAAGCCAGTCTTACGATATAGCGATTTTATCGTATGCACCTTCAAAAGACGAATTGAATCCAAATATTATTCTATCTGGATCTGTCGATGGACTTGTGAGCACATCGAACGCCGACGAAGACAACGAAGATGAGGCAGTTATTCAAGTTGGAAACTGGGGATGCAGCATTTCAGAGACAGGTTGGATACATGAAGAATCAGGATCAATGCCTGCGTCAGTTTGGGCTGCCAGGGATATGGAGACTTTCAGCACCTGGACGAGTGATTGCTCAGCCTTGACATCCGATCGCCGGTTCTGCATCACCGGCGAACATGGGTCACAGATTATCTCATAACGGCACACAGTACAAAAACCTCTGTGCCAAACCTGAGTATATTCACAGGTTCCAATGAGTAAAGGCATTCTCTTCTGACTATTCATAATTCATAATATCCAACGGTCTCACACAGAGGAGACATTGCCGTACTATCGAATATGAACATCTCGGTTCCAGATGCACCTTGGTGTCTTCACAAACTATGGACTCATGGTCACGTTGGAGTCGTGCGTTCCTTGCTTTGGGACGAAGAAGTGGGCTCTATCCCTTCTCTGCTTCCTGTCCTTGATGTCATGTATCACTTCAGAACCGTGTGTTGGTTACTGGTGGTGAAGATGGCAAGGTAAATTTGTGGCCGATTCATTCCGTGGAATTAGAAGCCGACGAAGAAATCGACACAGATGCCGCCGATGAAGACGAGTCAATGGACATTGATATGCCTTCGCCAAAAGGACGAAAAAGGGAGCGTGCTAGAGACAATGAACCGGTTTGTTTTCCCCCTAATACTCTACTTTATGCCATACTGGCGTTATCTGCTTTATAGAGGCAAAAGAACCAGACATTGACTAGGTTTCACCATTTCGCGCATAACGTTTACTTTACTTTTCGGTCGGCTCGCATGATTGCGTCGCTCGTAACATGTAAATGACTGTCCTGTCCTACGTAAATACATCAGTGGCGCTGTAGTCTCTTCAACTTGTACTCATGGATGTCGGCGTCGTATTCACAGGAGTTACTTGCACAGAGGAAGAGTGGGATTGATAAGGGTTTCCTGGAAGTTAGCTTGGGTGAACCCTGGGGTGGGTCACGGAAACAAAAGCGATCTCTAGTGCTGGGTACTTGTTTGCCATTCACACTTCGGGAGGCTCAGGATTAATCTAGTTTAAAGATATAGATCTTTACGCAGGTCCAATGAACGACGACCAAGGGGCCTCTGATCACGCGACCGACCCGTCACATGCCTCTGAGCTGGACAATAAACAAACAAAGATGATACGAAACGTCTCCCATATGAGACGTTTCGAGCTGACGTTCCGAGGAGAGACACAGCGACTAAGGATAAGGAGCCGACAGCGCTCTTTCCCTTCCCAGTTGCTCACTGTCTCTCCCAGGTAAGTCCAGTATCCCAGGTTAACATTGTCCTAACCCTCAATTGCTCACTGTCTCCCCCAGAGCAAGGCAATCGGCTTTCTAGGAGCCGTTTATCTATTACCCACCCTCCCACTTCCTATTATTTGCACTTTATCTACACGCTGTACCTAGATAAAGCTGTACCTAGATAAAGTAAAAATCCGAATTAGGCCGTTTGGCTGGCCTTCGAGCCGCCAAACGGTTCTTTAAGTAAACGCTATCTCTCGCACCTGTCACGCCCCAGTCATCATTGGAAGCTGTTTTTAATTTGAGTCCCGCAGCAAATTCAATGTTTCATATAGAATACTTCATATAAAATACTTTTTAATTTTAAATTATAACATTGAACAAGCTGCAGTAATATTTAAATTGTTCAAAAAGCTATAAACTCCTTTTCAGCAAAGTGAAAAATTTAACTGAAAGGGTGTTCTACAAGATTGAAGACACTAAGTATTTTACATGCCAGACCCACAGCAAGAATTTTTAATATCTGAAATTCCTATACACAGGTTAACAACTTAACATATGAAATAATAATAATAATAATAATAATACACCGCGTGGACCCTCTCGGGATCTGCGGGACAATGGAAAAGGGGGGGAGAAAGTGAAAGAAAAATAGATCTATAACAGATTATAAATCAATGTTAGCCAATTGCCCAGAGTGTGTGAAAGCTGTATTTTCCAAACCCATAACATCATCCTCCAACTCACTGGCCTCTGAATCTGTTTCCCTGGCATCCCAACTTTGCTCCTTGATTTCCCTGGCATCCCCACTTCGCTCCTTACCTGACCAAATGAGATAAATATGATGGGTCAAAAATGCAATATGAGGCACAAGATCCCAATGGAAGATAAATTTTTTAAGGAGAGTCAGAGCTTCATTATCAGTAAGAGGATATACCAGTTGAAAGGCTGGCTGTTTGACATGAATGAAGAATTCCTGGTGCACCAAATGTGCCTGAAGGTTTGAGGCACATTGAAGAATAGCATGTTCTGGAGATTCAACATGCATGTGGCACATTCTACACTGCCTCTCATCATCAGAAACACCATATCGAGAGATGGTATAGAATATGGATTCTCCAAAAAGTAACTTTGTCAAACTCTTCCAATGAGCAGGAACTGTCACTTGAATAAGGTAATGATGAAGCATAGAGTGGATGTGCTCAAAGGAACCATTGGCAAATGGTTCTAAGCGACGATGAAAAAGATAAAGACACCGATTCTGATGAATTTCAAGCTCAAGGGAGGTCCACACATAATTTGTCAATGAAGCTGACAACATACAACTTTTGTCAGAATTTAGTTGGGACAAAGGAGGGAGGGAAAGAGTGCAGTTGGAAACTGTCTGAAGAGCATAATCCAAATCAGACAGCCAGGAAATCCTGTTTGTTAAGCAAAGAAGATGGGATTCCTTCAAGGCTTTAGAAGCATAATGAGAAGAGGTGTGTTTAATCAAATAGTCAAGAAAGCATAAGACAAGAAGAACATGATGAGGGGCAATAGGCATCAAACCTGTTTCTGTGAACAGGGGAGCAACAACAGAGTTTTTGTTGACATGTAGGAAGGTTTGAATAAAATGTTTTTGAACATCTGATGAAGTTTCACAAAGTCTTTGGAAACATCAGGGGCAACATCAGAACCATTAATGAGGTGACAATCAACCATTGCCATATAAAGTGTTTGGCATAATGGTGGAGGAAGATGGTTACGTCCAACATAGAGCCCAATATTGAAGATTGCTCAAGCAGAAACACAAGCTGAAGACAAAATGTTGGAATAATGAAGAGAAAAATAGTCTCATGTAGTTGATTTGAAAGTCACACTGATGTATTTGACACTATCCGTGAAGGGGAGGGGGACATTATTAATGTAAAAGGAATGGGGGGAGGGAGGAATGGGGCCAACAATCATGACATTTGACTTTGATGGATTCAGGATGAGAAAGTTATTGTGACACCAGGCTGACAAAGAGGTCAAATGATTTTGAAAGCCAGATGGAGAACGAGAAATAATGACTATATCATCTGCATGTTCAAGATGGGAAATGACACAACCAAAGAGTGAGGCATCCGAAGGGTCCTTTGGCAGAGAAAATGTTGAGAGGAAAATGTTCCATAATGTTGGGTATAAAGGGTCACCAATGAGAACCCTGTGAGAGCACTGAATTCCTCTGACCACTGTCCATCATGCAAGTAATATACTTCATATGAGCATAAAGTTTTTGAATCCAGTCAAAGAAGCATCCTGTCAAGCCAAAATGATGAAGCTTGAGCCATGAAGAACTGTGATTGGTGGAAGGAGAAGCATTTTTAATATCAACAAATGCAATATACAATGTTTCTTGAGCTGAGAGGGATTTATCAATAAGGGAACACAGGACAAAGACATTGTTGGAAACATGGAAAATTTCATGAAAACCATTCTGGGAGGGAGGAAGAATCTGTGCTCTTTCCACAACAGTAGAAAGTTTTTTATGGATGATAAGGGTGAGTGCCTTTAAAAGGCAACTTTCTAAGGCTATAATGCAATAATTTTCAACTTTATCTGCACTCTTTCCATTTTTTGGGATGCCCGTAATAATGGTGGTCAGCCAAGAATTTGGAATATCACATTGCGACAAACATTTATTGAAGAGGTTACAAAGGGAATTGTCATCCACAGCAATAAAAAAGGCTTGGAAGCTCGATCGAGGCCACAGGAAGACTTAAGGCCATGTTTGATAAGATGATTTTTCATGTCAGTAATATCCTGGGAGGAGATGACAAAGTCATGGAGTTCAGGGAAAAGAGATGAAGGAACAGTGGAGGAAGGGATAGAAGATGCCAACACATCCTGTTGATGAAGATGGTCAGGACCAAAACCTACAGAGAGAGGGTTGGGGGGGTTCATTCTGGGGACAAAGGTGTTATACAACTGTTGAACAGTGACTCCAGTCTTATGCACCTTAGGATGTGAAAGTCATTTAAAAAGTGTCCAGAAAGAGGAAGGGTCCTGAACCTGAGAAGTCAAATGAGCCAAGGTGGTATCCTGAATGACACGTTTAAAGGAGCGGCCATGATGATTCTTCTGAGAGAAGGACCAACCCTTCAGCTGGTGATGACCTTTATCAGCAGGCAAAGCTGATTTATGACCAGCAGCCAGTGGTGACACTGTGAGTCATGCAAGGAGCAAACTAAGTCATCCAGATGATTGACAGTAGGGGGAGGAGGAAAGGAATGAGAGGAAAGACTAGAGGTACAGTCAGGGGCTGCAGTTACAAGGGAAGGCATTGAAAAATGAAGATGGAGAGGGGCATGATCAGACCAAAGAGTATGGCCAAGAACATCAGAAAACTGCACTCTTTCAAAAGAAGATTGGGAAAGTAGACAAAAATCAATAACAGAACATCTCATAGCATCAGACTGAGCAGACTGAAAGGATGTTGATCCTGAATGAGAACCCTGAATTCCTTCAAGGCCATTGAGAATGAGGAGATTGATGTCTTTGCAAACAGACAATAGCTCATGCCCCCTTTTAGTAAGGGGGGCCAGATCAGAGGAATGACAAAGAGGTAGATGACCAAAGGGGGTACAAGATGCAACCTAAGCATTTGCATCTAAAAAGATGAGAAGAGGGAGATTATGATGTGAAGCTAAATGTAAACATTCACAAAAAGCAGTCCAAGGATCACTGTCAGACCACAGAGATACATCTGTCCTAGTATTAGGAGGAAGGATGTACATAAGCATTGAAAAGGATGTGGTTGTAAACCTGATTTGCCATAAAGTCTGGACCACACAGGGCAGGTAGCTCATGAAAGGGAATACCTGTTAGGGCAACTGCGGATGACTTAGTCGAGATCTAGCAGGGGATCCTAAACATATATATAAACATAAAATACGACAGGAAAGCGCACCTAGCAGGGAAAAGGATAAGGCCCTGCTAAAGTGTGATGCATGTCTATATACCAAAAATCAGAGTGGAAA
>Ga0193743_1001274_pt1 | contig 18768 bp, 16 predicted proteins | sample L2c2metaG_FD_143038 | JGI IMG/M metagenome (GOLD analysis project Ga0193743, IMG submission 143038) | Soil microbial communities from a riparian zone of the East river system, Colorado, United States - L2c2 | ecosystem: Environmental > Terrestrial > Soil > Riparian zone | place: USA: East River... | reverse complement strand
TGGGTCTGCGCGGCCGGAGAAACCGCCGGCCAACCGGGACGGCAGCCGGGCCGGCCGCGCTCGGCCGGGGCGTCTTGCTCACACAGCCCGCGAGGCTCGACACAGCGGCCTGGTCGGCTGTGTCGGCTACGCGTGAGCTGTGTGAGCGGGCGGCAGGGGCTGTGTCGGCTACACACGTGCTGTGTGAGCGGGGCCTACGGGTCCGTGCCGGCCAGTTCCCGACGAACCCGTCCCCCGGTCACACAGCCCCCCGTCCCCGGTCACACAGCCCGTGCCTGGTCACGCTGGCCGTCCTGTCAGGCCGTTAGGCGGTGGCGGTTGCGTAGGACTGGGGGGCCCGGCGGGTGGTGATGCTGATCCGGTTCCACACGTTGATGGTGGCGATTGCGACGATCAGGTTGGCCACTTCCTCCTCCGACCACCACGCGCGGGCTTCGTTCCACACCTCGTCGGGGACCCCGTGCTCGCCCAGCTTGGTGACCGCGTCGGTCAGCGCCAGGGCGGCGCGCTCCCTCGGGGTGAAGCAGACGGCGTCGTGCCAGGCCGCGACCTGGAACAGCCGCTCCGGGCTCTCCCCCGCGGCCGTCGCGTCGTGGCTGTGCATGTTCACGCAGAACGCACAGCCGTTCACCATCGACGCCCGCAGCTTGACCAGCTCCAGCACGGTCGGGTCGACGTTCGCCACGCAGTACTTCTCCAGCCCCAGCACCGCCTTGTAGGCGCCGGGGATGACCTTCTCCATGTGCATGCGCTCGGTCACGGTGCTCCTTCTACCCCTGGCGCGACCGAGGTCGGCCGCGCCTCGGTGAAGAGACGAGGTAGCCGCCGAGGACGTGACGGAGCACCGATGTGGGCCGGCTCACTAGCGCCCAGGGCACCGATAGTCAGCGGCTGACCAGGGCGGCCGGCACTGCCTCGCGCAGTCGCCGCGCCCGCCGGCTGGCCTCCTTGCTGGCCTGCTTCGGCAGCGTCGCGCGCATCTTCCCGGCGCGTTTGCTGGCCTGCTTGATGCGCTTCTCGGCGCGCCGGTTGACCTGGTCGATGCGGCTGCTCGCCCGCCGGCTGGCCCGCTTGCTCGCCTTGCGCGCGCGCTTGGCCATCCGGGCGGTGCGCTTCTCCGCCACGCCGCGCAACCGCTCGGCCTCCTCCAGCAGTCGCTCGGTCTGCTCGCTGAGCCGCTCGCCCACCTTGCCTGCCACCACAGCGGCGCGGCCAGTCGCCTGCCCGGCCATGCCCGAGGCGTGCTCACCAACGCGCCCGGCCACACCCGACGCCTGCTCACCAACGCGCCCGGCCACACCCGACGCCTGCCCACCCAGCCGCCCGGCCACATCCGAAGCCTGCCCGCCCAGCCGCCCGGCCACCTCGGCGGCCTGCTCACCCAGCCGGCCGGCAGCCTCGGCGGCCTGCTCGCCCAACCGTCCGGCGGTGTCGGACGCCGCACCACCGGCGCCGCCGACCCGCTCGGTCAGCTCACCCAGCCCGGCGGTGATGTCCCGGTGCAGCAGCTGGGCGGTCGCCGCGCTGGTGCGCGCGCCACGGCGCGCCCGCCACGCCATCGATGGCTTGCCCTCGGTGTCCGCCGAGGCCAGCAGCAGACCGCCGAGCAGACCCAGGTTCTTCACGAAGTGAATCTGGTGAGCCTTGCGCTGCTCGGGATCCTGCATCTCCCAGAACCGGTGCTGGGCCAGGGTGGTCGGCACCAGGCTGGTGGCCAGTGCCGCGGCCGACAGCCGGGGTGCCTTGCCGAGCGCGAGCAGCAGTCCCGCGCCGATCTTGATGCCGGCGTCCGCGCGCACCAGTGTCACGTTCGACGGTGGCTGGGCCGTCGGAGCCAGCTCAGCGACCTTGTCGAGCACCGGGGAGGCAGCCTTCGCGTGCCCTTCGGCGTCACGTAGTTGGGCGATACCGCCAGAGATGAAGACACCGGCGAGCAGCGGGCGGGCGATGCGACGTAGCAGCATGTTCTCAGTTTTTCCCACATCACACCTCCGCCAAACAGCAAAGCCGCCGCGGCCGGCCTACGGTTGAGTCATGCGGATCTCCCTCCCCGGTACCGAGCTGTCCGTTCACCCGCTCTGCCTCGGCGGCAACGTGTTCGGCGCCTCCGCCGACCAGGACCAGTCCTTCGAGGTGATGGACGCGTACCAGGCCGCCGGGGGCAACTTCATCGATACCGCCGACTCTTACCTGTGGCGCCTGCCAGGAAACTCCGGCGGCGAGTCGGAGACCATCATCGGCAACTGGCTCACCGCCCGGGGCAACCGCGCGGACATCGTGGTGGCCACCAAGGTCGGCTCGTGGCCCGTCCACCCGGGGCTGTCCGCCGAGAACATCGCGGTGGCCGCCGAGGAGTCGCTGCGGCGGCTGCGCACGGACTACATCGACCTGTACTACGCCCACCGGGATGACCCGGACACGCCGCTGGAAGAGACCCTGAGCGCCTTCGACGCGCTGGTCCGGGCCGGCAAGGTGCGTTACATCGCGGCGTCCAACTACTCCGCTCCCCGGCTGGCCGAGGCGCTGCGCATCTCCGCGCAGAACGGGTTCGCCAGTTATGTGGCGGTGCAGCCGCACTACAACCTGATGGAGCGCGACTACGAGCACGAGCTGGCTCCGCTGCTGGCCGAGCGCGGGCTGCCCTGTCTGCCGTACTTCTCGCTCGCCATGGGCTTCCTCACCGGGAAGTACAAGGCCGACACCACGATCGACAGCTGGCGCGCCGAAGGCGCCCGGCAGTACCTGACCGACCGAGGCCGCCGGGTGCTCGCCGAGCTGGCCGCCGTGGCCGAACAGCACCAGGTCGGCCAGGCGGCGGTGGCGCTGGCCTGGCTGCTCGCCCAGCCGACCGTGGCCACCCCGCTGGCCAGCGCCCGCAATATCGAACAGCTGGCCGGGCTGCTGCCGATGGCCGAGTTGAAACTCTCCGATGACGAGCTACACCGACTGACCGCCGCGTCCGAGCCGATCTCCGAGTCCGCCGGGCACTGAGCCGAGGATTGATCCACCGTTAGCCAGCTGAGCCACTCGGTACCGCCGCATGTCGCTGGAACGGCCCAGCGGCCCTTCGGCCATCCCGGTGACCCAGGTGGTCGTCGCTCTCCGCAACGAGCCGGTTACCCTCCGCGACATGAACAGAGCGTTGATATCCCCGTCTTACAAAGTCACGCCCTGTCGCATGTGATCACAGCACTGTTACAGCACTGCCCGTTTCAGGTGAATCCCGCCATAAAGTGCAGCATTCCGGCCTGCCGCGGCGATGACATCAGTGAAGCCGGCGCAATGCTGGCGCGGAACATCAGGAGGGCCGAAGGATGAACGAAGACACGCGGATCGACCGTGTCAGACAGGACATGTTCGCGGTCCTGCACGGGCAGGAAACCCCGCTGCTGACGCGCTGGAGCTACCGATCGGACGACCCGTTCGCCGTGATGATGTCCATCAGCCGGCCTAGCGGCCGGTGGATCGATTGGCTGCTCTCCCGCGACTTATTGATCGAGGGCCTGGCAGGGCCCGCCGGCGTCGGTGACGTCCGGTTGACCCCGTTCTCCGACGAGGAGTTCGACGTCCTCGAGGTGCGCATCGGCGACGACGAGGGCTTCGCCTCCCTCGAGTTCGACCGCGACCTGATCGAGCGCTTCCTCGAGGCCAGCTTCGAGATCGTGGCGGCCGGCGCCGAGTCGACCGTGATCGACGTCGAGGCCGAGATCGAGAAGATCACCAACAGCTGCACCGGCTGAGCCCAGGCTCAGCTCGACCTTCGGCCTGGGGCCGGCGGGTAGTTCAGCCGCGTATGCGGCTCTGCTCGCCGGCCCACTCCTTTTCCCGAAGCTCGAACTTCTGCACCTTGCCGGTGGACGTCTTGGGCAGCTCGGCGACGAACTCGATGGCCCTCGGGGCCTTGTACCGGGCGATCTTCGCCCGCACGTGCTCGAGCAGCTCCTCTTCGGAGGCGCCTGGCCCACCGTCCTTCAACACCACGAACGCCTTGGGCCGCTCGCCCCACTTCTCGTCCGGCACCCCGATCACGGCGACCTCCAGCACCGCCGGGTGCGACACGATCGCCTGCTCGACCTCGACCGTGGAGATGTTCTCGCCGCCGGAGACCACCACATCCTTGGCCCGGTCGCGCAGCTCGACGTACCCGTCGGGATGCATCACCCCCAGGTCCCCGGAGTGGAACCAGCCGCCGGCGAACGCCTTCTCGGTGCCCTCGGGGTCGTCGAAGTAGCCGGCCATCACGTTGTTGCCGCGCATCACGATCTCGCCCATGGCGGCGCCGTCCGCCGGCACGTCGTTCATCTCCGGGTCCACCACCCGCAGCCACTCCGCGGTGATCATGCCCACCCCCTGACGGGCCTGCAGTTTCGCCCGCTCCTCGGCGTCCAGCTCCGCCCAGGCCGGCTGGTACTGGTTGACCGAGTACGGCCCGTAGGTCTCGGTCAGCCCGTAGACGTGCACGATCCGGAAGCCCATCCGCTCCATCTGCAGGATCGTGGTCGGTGACGGCGGCGCGCCAGCGGTAGTGATCACCAGTCGGTAGTCGAGGGCGACCGCCTCGGGCGCGTTCATGATCGTGGTGACCACGGTGGGGGCGCCGTTGAGGTGGGTCACCCGGTGTTCGCCGATCAGCCGCCAGATCGCGTCCCCTCGGATCTCGCGCAGGCAGACGTGGGTAGCGCCGATCGCGGTCACCGCCCACGGCGTGCACCAGCCGTTGCAGTGGAACATCGGCAGGGTCCACAGGTAGACCGAGTCCGGGGTGTGCGCCGAGTGCACGATCTCCGACAGCGAGTTCAGGTGGGCGCCCCGGTGGGTGTACATCACGCCCTTGGGCCGCCCGGTGGTGCCCGAGGTGTAGTTGATCGAGATGGTGGCCAGCTCGTCGTCCACCGCCCAGGGCAGCGCGTCCCCGTCAGCGCCGCGCGCCACGAACTCCTGGTAACCGGGGCCGTCGATGCAGGGACCGGTGCCCGGGGCGGCCGGATCGATGACCGTGACGATCTCGGTGACGGTGGCCAGCTGCTCAACCACCGGGGCCACGGTGGCGGCCAGTACGGAGTCCACCACCAGCAGTTTCGCCCCGCTGTGGTCCAGGATGTGGCGCACCTCGTCGGTGGACAGCCGGGTGTTGATGGCCACCAGCACCGCGCCGGCCAGCGGCACCGCGAAGTGCGCGACCAGCATCTCCGGCAGGTTCGGCACCAGGTAGGCGACCCGGTCACCCGGCTGGATCCCGGACGCCCGCAACGCCCTGGCCAGCTGGGTGGCCAGCTCGGCGAACCGGGCGTAGCTGTAGCGCCGGTCGCCGTAGATGATCGCCGTCTTCTCCGGGTACACCTCGGCGCTGCGCCGCAGGTAGGACAGCGGGGTGAGCTCGGTCTGGGACACCGCACCGGGCACGGAGCACCTCCACGTCGAGAGACCCGTGAGTGGCAAGTGGTCCTATGAGACCACTTGCCACTCACGGGTGGTGGGCTGGGGAAACACCCTACGTGCGGGGGCGCCGGTCAGCCAGCGGCTGTGGTGGTGTGGGCGGGCTGGGCGGCGAGGAACGGGAGGACCTCGGCAAGGAACTCCTCGGTGCGTTCCAGACCCACCGCGTGGCTGGAGCCCGGGCCGGTGAAGATCTTCAGCTGGGCCGCCGGGATCAGTTCGGCCACCTTGCGGCACTGCCATGGCGGGGTCAGCAGGTCCTGCTCGCCACCGATCACCAGGGTCGGGGCGTTGATGCTCGGCAACCGGTCCGCGGTGTTGTGCGCCAGGTCTGCGTCCCACTGCTCCACCACGGTCTTCACCTCGCTCTCCGTCTGCGGAAAGAGTGGCAGCATCTGCTCCATCACCAGCGGGAACTCCGGGGAGTTGAGCAGCTCCGGGGAGAACGCCAGCCCCAACGCGGCCACCCCGGTCTGCAGGTCACCGGTCCGCCACGGATGGCTCAACGCGGCCAGCCCGCAGGCCTGGAACGCATCCAGCGCTGGGTAGGTGCCCCACAGCACCAGCGAGGCGACCCGGTCCGGGTGGGCCAGCACCAGCTCCTGCGCCACCAACGAGCCCAGCGACCACCCCAGCACGTGGGCGCTGGAGACGCCGACGGCGTCCAGCACCGCGGCCGCGTCCGCCGCCATGCTGGCGGTGGTGAGCGAACCCGCTCCCCGCGCCGAGTCGCCGATGCCCCGGTGGTTGTAGCTGATCACGTGGTAGTGGTCACTGAGGCCGGCGGCGAGCGCGCCCCACAACAGGTGGTGCTGGGTGGTGCCACAGATCAACAACAAGGACGGATTAGACCGGTCACCGCTCTCCACCACATCCAACCGGGTACCGGTGCTGATCTCGAGCAACATGAACGGCGCCTCCTAAGCACATGATCGGGGTCGTCCCGGAGTCTGCCAGCGGATCGGGCGACTTGCCGAGAACACCGTTACGGTTACCTCGTGACCCTACCCAGCTCGGCCGCCCGGTTCAGGGCCGCCGTGGAAGCCGGCGACCTGGACACCGCGCTCGCCCAGTTCGCCGAGGACGTGGTGTTCAACAGCCCGGTGGTGTTCCGGCCGTACCAAGGCAGGGAGGCGCTGCGCGTCTTGCTCAGCGCGGTGTTCACCGTCTTCGAGAACTTCCGCTACACCGCCGAGTACGCCGGGCCGGACGGCCACGTGCTGGCGTTCCGGGCCGACGTGGACGGCCGGGAGCTGCAGGGGGTGGACATCCTGACCACCGGGGCCGACCCGGACGCCCTGTTGTCCGAGCTCACCGTGCTGGTCCGGCCTTACTCCGCGGCCACCGCGTTGAGGGAACGAATGGCGGCTTTGCTCAGCGGCTGAGCGACTTAGACCGTTCGGCGCAAAAAGCCGCCGCTCGTCGCGCCTGATGGCAACCTCCCGCCGGCGTTCGTCCGAAAAAAGTGTCACAACCTGCGGCGACACACCGTGGACCCGCTTGGCGTGACAGCGATCTCCTTCGTAAGCTGCCTGCACACATCACGATCCGATCTCGCCACTGGGACCTGAGCCTGGACTCCCCACCAGCTCACCGGACCCCCGACCGGAATATCCCGGTGGCAGATCGACGGTCGCGGAAAGGCAGAGAACTTCGTGGCTCGTCACCGCTCCCCCGGCGGCCGCGGCACGGTGTCGGCGTACCTACCGACACCGGACGCGCGCCGTGCGAAGTCCGAACAGGCATTTGGTGTGCCGTCCTTCGAGGCGACCACGCTGATCGCGGCGGTCCCTCCGGCCGGCGTTGGTCGCGCGTCGCACCGCCGTGCCCCGGTCAAGCCGCCCACGGTCAAGGGCAACACCGTGGTCAGCGCGACGGCGGCACTGGGCGCCGTGGTCACCGGCGGGTTAATGGCGGGCGTCCCCCCGACCACGCCCGGTGCCTCGGCGGACGCGGCCGAGACCGCCCTCCCCCCGGCCAACCTGGCCGCGGCCACTCACCCGCTGCGGGTGCACCCGGTCTCCTCGGACTCCGTGGTCAGTGACCTCGGCTCGGTCGCCGCCTCGCTGCTCCCGGTGGCCGTCCCCGGCGACCGGGTGGCCTCGGTGGACGAGCGGGACGTGGAAGCCCTGCACAAGGGTGAGACGCTGGCCGCCGAGGCCGCCGCGCAGCACGCCCTCGCGGTCAAGGAGGCCAGCGTGCTGGCCGGCGGCGGTTCCCTGGACGACTGGATCGCCGTGGCGTTGGACAAGCTGAACCTGTCCCAGTCCCTGTCCAGCGGCGTCAAGCAGGTCATCATGGCCGAGTCGCGGGGCAACCCGAGGGCGATCAACCGCACGGACAGCAACGCGCTGGCCGGCCGGCCGTCCCAGGGCCTCATGCAGGTCATCCCGAGCACGTTCCGGGCCTACGTGCTGCCCGAGCTGGCCGGCCGCCCGATCACCGACCCGGTGGCCAACATCACCGCCGGGGTCCGCTACATGATCGCCAACTATGGGATCGGCACACTCAAGAGCGGCGGTCGCGCCGACCACCGGGGCAGGTACATCGGCTACTGACGCAGTCCCCGCCGGCGCGCACGCCGGCCGCTCCCCGCCCGGGCCTTCTCCCAAGGCCCGGGCGGTGTGCTGTGTGCCCCTGATGACCCGCTTGTGCGCTCCCCCCGAGATGCTCCAAACCACAAAGATTTGACGTCCTATTAAATGGCGCGGGAGACTGCCGGAAGGCCGGTGCGGCGAGGCACCGAGCGGCACCGAGTGAGAAGGAGCGGACCGTGCGGCGAGAGCTCTTCGAGGCGGATCACCAGGCCTTCCGAGAATCGGTGCGGGCGTTCCTGGACCGGGAGGTGGTCCCGCACCTGGCCGAATGGGATGCCGCCGGCGTTGCCTCCCGCGACCTGTTCACCGTCGCGGGCAAGGCGGGTTTTCTGGGTATGGCCGTTCCGGAGTCCTACGGCGGCGGCGGGGTGGACGACTTCCGGTTCAACGCGGTGATCGGGGAGGAGGCCATCCGGGCCGGCGCGACCGCCGCCGGGCTCGGCATCACCCTGCACAACGACGTCGCGTTGCCGTACTTCCTGCGCTACTGCACCGAGGAGCAGCGTCGCCGCTGGCTGCCCGGCATCGCCAGCGGCGAACTGATCACCGCGATTGCCATGACCGAGCCGGGCATTGGCTCGGACCTCGCCTCGATATCCACCAGCGCGATCCGGGACGGCGACCACTACCTGGTCAACGGCGCAAAAACCTTCATCACCAACGGCATCAACGCCGACCTGGTGATCACCGCTGTGAAGACCGACCCGAAGCAGCGGCACAAGGGCATCAGCCTGCTGGTGATCGAGCGCGACATGCCCGGATTCGAACGCGGCCGCAACCTGGACAAGCTCGGCCTGCACGCGCAGGACACCGCCGAGCTCTCCTTCACCGACGTACGAGTTCCGGTGGGCAACCTGCTCGGCGAGGAAGGCCAGGGATTCCGCCAACTGGTCGCCAACCTGCCCCAGGAACGGGTGTCCATCGCGCTGGCCGCCGTCGCGTCGGCAAGCGTGGCGCTGGAGCAGACCCTGGAGTACGTGAAGGGGCGTAAGGCGTTCGGCCAGCCCATCGGCTCGTTCCAGAACACCAGGTTCGTGCTCGCCGAGATCGCCACCGAGGTAGAGATCGCGCAGACCTACCTGGACCGGTGCATCCGGGCCCTCAACGCCGACGAGCTGACCGCCGAGGACGCGGCCAAGGCGAAGTGGTGGTGCACCGAGCTGCAGGGCCGGGTGGTCGATCGGTGCCTGCAGCTGCACGGCGGCTACGGCTACATGACCGAGTACCCGATCGCCCGGGCCTTCGCCGACGCCCGGATCACCCGGATCTACGGCGGCACCACTGAGATCATGAAAGAGGTCGTCGGCCGATCCCTGGGCCTGTGAGTGGTATTGGTCGCTATAGCGACCAATACCACTCACAGGGTTATACGCCGGCGAACTCCAGTGCCTCGGCCCAGGACTTGCTCTGCATGATCATGCGGCGGAACTTCATGATCTGGGCGGGTCGGTCGATGCTGATGCAGCCGGTGAGTCGCTCACCTCGGCGGTACAGCGCCAGGAACTTGTCCTCGCCGAGCTCCTCGCTGATCACCCGGATCTCGTCGGCCTGGGGTATGCCGACGAACTGGATACGGCTGTCGTACCAGTCCGACCAGAAATACGGCACCGCCGTTGACGGCTTCGCCTCACCTGGGTTGAGTGCGTTCCGCGCGGCCAACATCCCCTGTTCGGCGGCGTTGGTCCAGTGCTCCAACCGCATCAGCAGCCCGTCGAACAGCGGGTTGGGAAAGTGCGTGACGTCGCCGGCGGCGTAGACCCCGGGCAGCCCGGTGGCCAGCGTCGCGTCGCTCAGGATGCCCCGGTCGCGCTCGTGCAGTGCGATGCCGGAGCCGGCCAGCCACTCGGTGTTGGGCAGCACCCCGGTACCGACCACCACCAGGTCCGCCGGCACCGTGGTCCCGTCGTCCAGGCACACCCCGGTGACCCGGCCGTCGCCGGCGGTCAGCCCGGTGACCTTCACCCCGCAGCGCAGATCGGTGCCGTGCGCCAGGTGCAGCGCCGCGCAGGCCCGCCCCATCTGCTCGCCGACCGAGCGCACCAGGGGCACCGGCAGCGCCTCCAGCACGGTCACCGGCAGCCCGCGTTTGCGCGCCGAGGAGGCCACCTCGGAGCCGATGAAGCCGGCCCCCACCACCACGGTGCGTGCCCCGGCGTCCATCGCGGCGCGGATCGCGATCGCGTCGTCCAGGGTGCGCAGGGTGTGCACCCCGGCCAGGTCCTCGGTGTCGGGCAGGGTGCGCGGCCTGGCCCCGGTGGCGATCACCACGGCCGAGTAGTCCAGCTCGCCGCCGTCGCTCAGCCCGATCACCTGTGCGGCCGGGTCCAGGCCGGTGGCCCAGGTACCCATCCGCAGCTCCACGTCGAGCTCGCCGCGCAGCTCCTGCTCGGTCCGGAAGGTGGTATCCGCCGCTCCCTCCTCGCCGGCCCGCAGGTACTCCTTGGACAGCGGCGGACGGTCATAGGGCAGATGCTCCTCGCCACCGACCAGGGTCAACGGCCCGGTGAACCCGACCTTGCGCGCCGCCTGCACCGCGCGCAACCCGGCCAGCGAGCCACCCACCACGACGAACCGCTCGCTCACGCCCTCAGTCCTCGACCAGCGACAACGCCTCGGTCGGGCAGGCCATGACGGCCGATTCCGCCGCCTCCCGGTCCGCCGCGCCAGGGCTGTCGTTCAACACCTTCAGCGTCCCGTCGTCCTGTACCTCGAACAGGTCAGGCGCCTCCGCCTCACACATCCCCAGTCCGGTGCATTTGTCCCGGTCGACCACGATCCGCATGGACCTGCTCCCTTACCTCTCGGGCGTGAATCTGAAGGGTAGGCGTTTCACTCCGCGCATGAAGTTGGTACCCAGCAGGTCGGGGGTGCCGGTCTCGAATTCCGGTATCCGGGTGAGCAGCTCGCGGAACAGCGCCCGCAGTGCGCTTTTGGCCAGCTGGTTGCCCAGGCAGAAATGCGCCCCGCCGCCGCCGAAGCCGAGGTGCGGGTTCGGGTCGCGGGACAGGTCGAACCGGTCCGGGTCGGCGAACACGTCGGCGTCCCGGTTGCCGGACGGGTAGAACAGCACCACCTTGTCCCCAGGGATGATCTTCTTGCCGCCCAGCTCGACTTCCTCCACCGCCGTCCGGCGGAAGGTCATCACCGGCGAGGCATAGCGGACGAACTCCTCCACCGCGGTCCTGATCCTGGTGTCGTAGTCCTCCCGCAGCCACTCCCGCTGGTCCGGGAAGTCGGTCATCGCCTTCACGGTGAGGCTGGAGGTGTGCTTGGTGGTGTCCGTACCGGCCACCGAGAGCAGCACGAAGAACGAGCCGATCTCGGCGTCGGTGAGCCGCTCGCCGTCCACCTCGGCCTGCACCAGGTTGGTGAACAGATCGTCGGCAGGGTTCGCCCGGCGCTCCGCGATGATCTGGGCGGCGACGCCGTGCAGCACCTCGCAGGCACCCAGCTGAACCTCGGCGGGGGTGCGGCCGGCCAGCGCCTCCGGGTCCGCCCAGGACACGATGTCGGCGGCCGACCGCGCCGTCTGCTCGCGCAGCTCGTCGGGCACCCCGAACATGTCGCAGAACAGCCGCACCGGCAGCTTCTCCGCGCAGTCGGAGGCAAAGTCGATCTCTCCGGACGGCGTGCCGGCGAAGCCGTCCACCACCTCCCTGGCGGCCACCTTGATCTGCTCGTCGATGCGCTGGATCCGTCTCGGGGTGAACGCCGCGGTGATCAGTTTGCGCAGGTGGCCGTGCCTCGGGGCGTCCATGGCCAGGAAGGACTGGGACATCTCCAGGAACATCGGGGCCAGCAGGTCGAACATCACCCCCTGGCCGGAGATGAACGTCTTGGCGTCCCGGCTCACCTTCACGATGTCCGCGTGCTTGACCAACGCCCAGTAGCCGGGATCGTGCGGGTCCGGGGCGACCGCGTCCTCGACCGGGCGCTGCCAGGACACCGGATCCTCGGCACGCAGTCGGGCGAACCGCTGGTCCCGCTCCTCCGAGGTCATGCTCCAGAACGCCTTCGACGACACGTCGATGGGCGAGTAGTCCGGCTTGAACTCCGACGTGGCCGGAAGAAATCCGGTCTCGATGGTCACCGCGGCCTCCCGAATGGCACCTGGGGCGTCGCCGTCGGCTCGGGGCCCGCATACGTCGGCCCGAGCCGGCTCAGCCCCTCCTGGCGATCAGTGTGCCGACCGCTACCGAGGCGAGCATCTCCCGCACAGAGGGTCCTCGTGCCCCCATCGAGGGAGCCCCGACGCAACGGGGACGCTCACCGGCGACGCGGGTCACAGCCCGGCGGCGAGCTCCACGATCCGCTCGATCTGCGGGACGGTGGCGGCCGCGCTGTTGCCCAGTGGGGTCAGGTTCAGCGTGGTCACCCCGGCCTCGGCCAGCGCGGCCAGCCGCTCCTTGATCCGCCCCTCCGGTCCGATCAAGCCGATCCCGTCGAGCAGCTCGTCGGGCAGCGCGGCGGCGGCCTCGTCCTTCTTCCCGTCCAGGTAGAGGTCCTGCACCGTCTTGGCGGCCGCCTCGAATCCGTAGCGGCAGGCCAGGTCGTTGTAGAAGTTCTTGCCCCGGGCGCCCATGCCACCCACGTAAAGGGCCAGCAGCGGGCGGACCGCGTCCCGCAGCGCGCCCAGGTCCTCGCCCATCGCGACGGGGATCTGCGGCGCCACGTCCAGCTCACCCAGCTCGGGCGCCCGTTTCGCCTTGCCGGCGGCCAGGGCGTCGCCCCACACGTCCGCCGCCCGCTCGGGCAGGTAGAACAGCGGCTGCCAGCCGTTCCCGATCTCGGCGGTGAGCTCGACGTTCTTCGGCCCGATCGAGGCGATCACGATCGGGATGTCGGCGCGCACCGGGTGGTTGATCAGCTTGAGCGGTTTGCCCAGCCCGGTGCCCTGATCGGCGGGCAGCGGCACCTGGTAGTACTTGCCCTGGTACTCGACCCGCTCGCGGCGCCACACCATCCGGCAGATCTCCACCAGCTCCCGGGTGTGGCCCAGCGGGGCCTTGTACGGCACGCCGTGGAAGCCCTCGATCACCTGCGGGCCGGAGGCGCCGATGCCCAGGGTGAACCGGCCGCCGGAGACGTAGTCCAGCCCGGCCGCCGTCATCGCGGTGAGCGAGGGGGTGCGGGTGTAGATCTGCAGGATTCCGGAGGCGAGCTCCAGGCGCTCGGTGCGCGCCGCTATGTAGCCCAGCTGGGAGACCGCGTCGAAGCTGTACGCCTCGGGCACGTAGATAATGTCCAGACCAGCCCGCTCGTAGTCAACCAACCCGGCCACCGTCTCGCTGAACCCGCCGCTGTAGTTCAGCGTCATCCCCACGCGCATGTTCCGCTCCGGTTTCTCTTCCGTCCCACACACACCTTCGGGTGCTGGGGCCACCGTGGCGCATGCGCGGAAGCACCACAAGGTAGGTGTGAGCAGAGCCGCGAGCTCTAGTCGGGAATCGGGGGCTCGCCGGGCCAGTGGGCCAGGGTGTGGGTGAACATCCCGCGCACCTCGGCGACGTGCTCGGTGACCGTCTCCGGGCGCCATGCGGCGGTGTCCACCGGCGGCAGTACCAGCACCTCGACCGTGCCCGGGCGGATCACCTGGGCGCCGCGCCACATCACCTCGCCGGCGTTGCGGATCACGATCGGCACCATCGGCGCGCCGGCCTGCATGGCGATGTGGAACGCGCCCTTCTTGAACGGGCCCAGCCTCGGCGTGGCCGAGCGGGTGCCTTCCGGGGCGATGATCAGTGAGATGCCCTGGTCCCGGACCTTGGCCACCGCCGGCTCCAGCGCCTTGCGGGCCTGCGCGGTGTTGCCCCGGTCCACGAACGCCACGTCGGCCAGCTGGAACAACTGCCCGAAACCGGGGATGTTCTTGGCCTCCTTCTTGGCCACCCCGGTGAACCCGCCGCGGACCAGCTTCATCGCGATGATCGGGTCGAGCTTGCTCTGGTGGTTGAAGACGAACAGGCAGGGTCGCGCCCCGACCAGGTGCTCCGCGCCGCCGAGCACCCGCACATCCACCCCGGCCAGCCCGAGCCCCAGGTCGGCGCCCAGCGCGGCGGTCACGTCCACCATGTCCCGGCGGGACCGCCGGAGCAGGCCCACGCCGATGCCCGCGCCGACCGCCGCGGCGAACCCGCCGTAGAAGCCCACGGTGCGCAGCACCTCGACCGGGCCGGGCAGCCCGCCGCGCGGCACGCAGCGCAGCACCGGCCAGCCCCGCCGCGCCGCCTCGGCGGCCAGCCCGGGCGCCGGCGACACGGCGACCGGGTGACCCACCGTCTCCAGGAACACCACGTCTTCCTCGCCGTTGCTGTAGCCGAACGAGGCGGACAGGTCCAGGTCGTGTTCGGCGGCCAGGGCGCGGACCGCGCGCGCCTTGCCCAGCCCCCACAGCGGCGGCCCGGCCGGGCGCCCGGTGACCACGCCGTCGGCCACCTCCAGCTCGGTGCACAGCACATGTTCCGCGCGCATGTCCACGGCCATCGGCTCCACCTGGAACCGGGTGGCCGAGGAGGCCAGCACCACGGTGTGACCCATCTGGTGGTGTGCCTCGATCAGCCGCCACACCTCGGTGTGCAGCGCGGCGGCGATGTCGTGTTTGAACAGCGACTGGCCGAGGGCCATCAGCTCGTCGTGGGTCTTGCCCCGGTAGGCGGCCAGCGAGAGGTCGAGCAGCTCGGCGAACTCCCGCTCCGAGCGGACCCCGCGCACGCTGGTCCAGGTCATCCTGGCCAGCTCGGTCAACCCGATGTCCCGCTCGCGCAGCCGCCGGTTGTAGAAGGCCATCGCCGAGTAGCCGGAGATGACCGTGCCGTCGTAGTCGAAGTACGCGGCGACCTTGGGGCCTCTTGGGGCCGCGTACACCCGGCTGACCAGCTCATCCAGCTTCATCGAGCACCCCGTCCACTCCGACATTCGCCGCCACCCAGCACGCTGCCGGCCCGGGCCAACCTATCGGCTCGGCACGGCACCAAGGAGATCGTGGGCACATTGTCAACCCTAAGTCGACTCTGACAAACGGTCAGAATTGACCGGTAGCGCCGCGGGCCGGCACACTGACGCCCTACTCATCGCCGAGGAGGCACCCGTGGACATCAAGGGCAGCGTCGCTGTGCCCGACGGCGAGGTCATCAGATTGAGCGGTGCCATCCGGACGGCACCCCGATGACACTGCGATGACACTGCGCTGAACGTCGACACGGGGGAGAGAGCAGGGCCGGCGATGGAGTGGGAGTTCGACGACATGGCGTCGGCCGCGTACCCGCTCTACTCGCGCGCGGTAGTGGGCGACCTGTGTCCAGATCCGGTGACGCCGTTGACCGCCAGCGCGGGCGTGGCCGCGGAACTGGGCCCGGCCTGGGCTGAGGTGTACGCGGAGACCGGGCTGCGCGCGATGCCCGGCCAGGGTGGCCAACCTCAGGGTTCCGCCCAGGCCCCGGCCCGCCGACCCGACCAGCTGCCGGTCGCGATGTTCGGGGCCTACCTCTACCTGAACACCACGCTGCTGCGGCTGTTCGGGGTCTACGCGGCCGGCGCGGACCCGATGGCCTTCGCCAGGCAGTACCTCGGCGAGCGCCCGGACGTGCCCCGCCAGCGCGATGAGCGGCCGGCCATGGAGGCGGCCACGGATCGGCTGGAGGGCTGGGTGCGCGGCGCGCTGGCCGCCTCCCCGGACCGGTCCGAGCACACCAGGGCAGCCCGTCGGCTGATCGAGGTGCGCGCCGCGCGGCCGGACCTGGCCAACGGCTCGGACGCCGCGCTGGCCGCCCGGATCAGCGCGGTGCGCGGGGAGCTGCGTGAGGCGCTGCGGCTCTACGCGCACGCCGAACTGGCCACGGCGGTGGCCAGCGAGCTGCTCACCAGGACCACCGAGGACGCCGGCCACCCCGGGCAGACCGGCGCGCTGGTGTCCGGGTTGGGTGGCGCGGTGACCGAGCAGCCGACCGCCCGGTTGTGGGAGATGTCCGGGCTGATCCGCGGTTCGGACAAGCTGCGGCAACTGTTCGGCCAAGGCCTGGCCAGCGTGGCCGCCCAGCTGGAGTGCGCGCGCAACGGCGAGGTGGGCCGGCTGCGCTCGGCGCTGGCCGGGCTGCGCGCGGAGCACGGCCATCACGGCCCGGCCGAGTGGGAACTGGCCGCCGAGACCTGGGATACCGAACCTCGGCTGGTGCTGTCCGCGCTGGACGTGCTGCGCCGCGCCGACGAGTCGGCCGACCCGAGCGCCCGCGCCGAGCAGCGGGCCAGGCGCAGCGCGGAGTCCACCGCCACGGTGCGCCGATCCATGCGTGGCTCCCCGGCCGCCGAGCAGCGGTTCGACACCTCGCTGGCCGCCACCAGCCGCTGGCTGCTCACCCGCCAACGGATCCGGCAGGTGGTCTCCGGCCTGCACCACGAGCAGCGGCTGGCGGCCAGGGAGCTTGGCCGCAGGCACGTCGAGTCCGGGCTGCTGGACAGCATCGACCAGATCTTCATGCTGCTGGTCGGCGAGCTCGACCAGTTCGTCGCCGAGCCGGACCGGTTCGGCGAGTCGCTGCGCATGCGCGCCTACGACTACCACGCGCTGGCCACCTACCAGCCTCCGTTCGTCACCCTCGGCCAGCCACCGCCGGTGGTCCGCTGGCCCCGGGGCGGCACCGCCAAGACGCTGGTCGGCCGGCGCGGTATCACCGGCACCGCGGCCAGTCCCGGCGCGGTCACCGCGACCGCCAAGGTGCTGCGTTCGGCCGCCTCGCCGGCCGGGCTGCACCCCGGCGATGTGCTTGTCATCCCCACCGCCGGCCCAGCGTGGATCCCGCTGCTGCCCGTGGTGGCCGCCGTGGTGGCCGACGCCGGCGCCGCGCTCTCCGAGCTCGCGGTGGCCTGCCGCGACCTCGGCATCCCGTGCGTGGTGGCCACCGTGGACGCCACCTCCCGGATCGGCCACGGCGCCACGGTGGAGGTGGACGGCTTCGCCGGCACCGTGCGGCTGACCGGCCGTGCCGAGGACGCCGGGCGCACCCCGCCCACCCGGATCGCCGACCAACCCACCAGCAGTTCCGCATGACCACCGAGCACCCGAAAGGTATTTCTCGTGGCTGAGCCGGACCACCCCACCCGCCGCAGCCGGAGTGAGCGCAGCGCGGACAGCCGGCAGCTGATCCTGGACGCCACGCTGGACTGCCTGCTGGCGAACGGCTACGCCCGGACCACCACGCTCACCATCCAAGCCAGGGCCGGCGTCTCCCGGGGCCGGCTGCTGCATCACTTCCCGTCCAGGGAGGGCCTGCTGGTCGCGGCCTGCCAGCACCTGGCCAGCACGCATCTGGCCGAGCTGGAGAACTGGGTGGCCGCGTCGCTGGACGGCCGGGGCTCGGATGCCGAGCGGCTGGACCGGGTCATCGACCTGTTCTGGTCCACCTTCGATCAGCGGTACTTCTGGGGCGCGATCGAGCTGTGGACCGCCGCGCGGACCGACGAGCGGCTGCGCGGCACGTTAGCTCCCGAGGAGCGCCGGCTGGGCACCGCGGTCCGGCACGTGATCGACGCGCTGTTCGGCCCCACGTTCAGCAGCCACCCGCGCTACCCGATGGTCCGGGAGATCCTGCTGACCAGCATGCGGGGGGTGGCCATGACCTACGCCTTCGACCGGCGGGACCGGCTCACCGATCCCCACCTGCCGCTGTGGCGGGGCATGGCCTACCTACTGCTCGAGGACGTCGACGCCACCGTGGTCCATGTCCCCCGCCGCCGCCGGGGAAACAGTCACGTCTGACCGGACGCTCCGGCGCCATGATCATCCGCCGGGCCACGACAGCCGAAGACAACCAGAACACCTCCGAGGAGCCAGCCATGTCGGTCGCCCCATCGCCCTCCGTGCCGCGCACCCAGGACCGGATGACCCATGACGTGTGGCTGCCGGCGGAGATCGTGGAGTTGCGGGCAAGGGCGCGCAAGGCGGTCGAACAGCGGCTCGCCCCGCACGCCAGGGAGATCGGCCGCCGCGAGGAGTCCGTCGAGAGTTTTCCCTGGCAGGCGTTCCGGGGGCTGGCCGAGGAGGGTCTGTTCGCGGTGCCGTTCGACCGGGAGTCGGGCACGGTGGACGGCACCGAGTACGGCGCCGGGCTCGAGCACCCCATGCTGGGCACCTGCACGGTCGCCGAGGAGATCGCCTACCACTCCTCATCCATGGCCGGGGTGTACGACGGCCAGTGCATCCTGGTGCCGCAGACCCTCACCTTCGCCACCCAGGAGATGCGCGCCCTGCTGATCCCGGAACTGGTCAGCGGCCGCACAGCGTTCTCCTTCGCCACCACCGAGCCGGACACCAGTTCCGACCTGACCGCCGAGCGGATGACCACCGTGGCCACCGAGACGGCGGACGGCTTCGAGGTCACCGGACGCAAGCGGTGGATCACCAACAGCGTGGTTGCCGGCTGGGTGTCCGTGCTGTGCCGCGCCGGCAGCACCGACCGGGCCACCATGCTGCTGGTCGACCTGCACTCGCCGGGGGTGCGCATCGGCCGCCCGGACCGCAAGATGGGCCACCGGGGCCAGATCACCGCCGACATCGTGTTCGACAACGTGGCGGTACCCCGGGCCAACCTGCTCGGAGTGGCCGGCAATGGCCTGGGTGTGGCGCTGTCCGCGCTGGTCCGGGGCCGCATCGGGATCGGCGCCACCGGGGTGGGCGTGGCCCAGGCCGCGCTGGATCTGGCGGTGGCCCGGCTGCGCTCGCGGGAGGTGTTCGGCCGGCCGC
>Ga0193743_1001273_pt1 | contig 18777 bp, 19 predicted proteins | sample L2c2metaG_FD_143038 | JGI IMG/M metagenome (GOLD analysis project Ga0193743, IMG submission 143038) | Soil microbial communities from a riparian zone of the East river system, Colorado, United States - L2c2 | ecosystem: Environmental > Terrestrial > Soil > Riparian zone | place: USA: East River... | reverse complement strand
TTGAAATCGCAGGCTATAGATAACACCCGACCAATCAAAACGGGTACCGCGATAGAAGCCACTCTTCCCGTCCGGCAAGTAGATCTTCGCTTGAATCTGGCCGTTCGTGATAGCCGCCTCCGGAAGCTCCGCTCCATTGAGTACCGCGAACGGCAGCGCCAGCGAAGCCAAGGCTAAAATTGTTTTCATCACCGAACTCCGCACCGCGCCGCTCGCCAAAGGCCGCTGCCTTGCATTCCGCTGCTGCATAATTACTCCGTCTGGATATCTTACATGGCCGGTATCAACGGCTGTGGTGCAAAGATTCGGGGTGTTGGATAATCGCGGCCATGGCAGCGTCGGGAAGGGTTGAGGCTTTGTTCAAGGGACGGCAGTTCGACCAAGAGATCATCGTCTTGTGCGTCGATGGTATCTGCGGTACAAGCTGAGTACACGCGATCTGGTGGAAATGATGGCCGAGCGTGGAGTGATCCTCGTCCACACAACGATTCTGCGTTGGGTGCAGCACTACGTGCCGGAATTCGAGAAATGCTGGAACCAATATGCGCGGCCGGTGGGCGGTTCGTGGCGCTGTGACGAGACTTACATAAAGGTGAAGGGCCGATGGACCTACCTGTCTCGGGCAGTGGACAAGGTCGGAGGAACCATTGATTTCTATCTCAGCGAGAGGCGGGATGTGAACGCTGCGAAACACTTTTTCCGCAAAGCGATAAAGAGTGTTGGGTCGCCACGAGTGATCACTCTCGACGCCTACGCGGCTTCACACCGTGCAGTTCGGGAACTGAAGTCGGAAGGTCGGTTGCCGAGACGTGTCCGGGTGCGATCGAGCAAGTATTTAAACAACATGATTGAACAACACCATCGGCGAATCAAGCAGCGAATCAGACCGATGCTCGGATTCAAACGGTTCGAGAGTGCGGCAGTCACGATCAGCGGCATCGAGCTTGTGCAGAAAATTCGGAAGCAGCAGTTTAAGACCGATACATTGGGTGGCCGCTCAGCCACAATGCCGGAACTTTGGAATGCCGTGCTGGCCGCCTGATCCGAAGTGTTGGAAACCCGAGGTCGCATCGTCCAGATCCAAACTTTGCACCAAAGCCGGCACGGGGATGCCGCTGCCATTGGAGGGAGACCCGATGTCTGTGTCGTTCGATATCGAGGAACGGCGCACAGCCGCCCCAGACCGGCCGCACTCGGATATGGCGATCGTCACTCGCGGTTACTTCCGTGCGATGGGCATTCCGCTGCTAAAGGGGCGGGACTTCAGCGAGCGGGACGATTCGCACACCATGCGGGTGTTGGTCGTCAACGACGCGTTCGCACGCAAATACTTTCCAGGTGAGGAAGTAATCGGCAAACGAATCGAGCCTGGGGCAACTAACGGCAAGGAAGGAACGAGATTGCACGAAATTGTTGGAGTGGTAGGAAACGCCAAGCAGGTGGCGCTGAGTACTGATCCGGACCCAATTTATTACTTTCCCTACAAACAGCTTTCCTGGGGCGTGGGAACGATTGTGTTGCGCACCTCAGTTCCGCCGCTGAATGTTGAAAAGGCTGCGCGGGATGTGGTTGCGAGTCTTGATCGAGAGGCGCCGATGTACAAGGTTCGGACAGGGACAGAGATCTCGGCGGCGGCGATTGCCCGCCCACGATTTTAAATGGTGTTAATGGGCAGCTTTGCGGCGTTCGCGCTGCTATTAAGCGTAACCGGACTTTAGGGCGTGTTGTCATACGCAGTGGCAAGACGGAGACGAGAGATTGGAGTGCGAATTGCACTGGGGGCGGAGCGCAGCGAGGTAGTCAGACTGGTTTTGCGACAGGCGGCGCTTTTAGTTACGGCGGGAGTCATTCTTGGGCTGGCTGGCGCAACGAGTACCGGGCGCGTGCTGGAAAGCATGGTGTACGGGGTCCGGCCAGGAGATCCGCTTATTGTATTGGGAGCGTGCTGCGTGATGGTGATTACCAGCTTGCTTGCGGCGTACGTACCGGCCACGCGGGCGGCGTCCGTGGATCCAATGCAGGCGCTTCGGAGCGAACGAGAAGACAGCGGTCAGCGGTTGATGATTGAGTCCGGTCTGCGATTTAGTTGGCTATAACCGAGCCGAGATCGCATAACGGACGTTCTGTTAACCGCAGCGCGCGGGCGGAGGCGCAGCGAACCGCCACTGCTGTTTCCTGTCGTTTTAAGTGAGACCGTAACGATATGGATAGAAAAGATAAGCCTTTTCAAATAGCAATTCTTCTTTATCCAGGCGTAACCGCGCTTGATGCTGTGGGACCGTAGGAAGTGTTGTCGCGCATGCCCAATACGGAGGTACGGTTTGTCGGCAAAGAAGTGGGACCAGGTCATGACAGAGGGTGGCACTCCTGCTGGGTGTCACGCACACGGTAGCCGAAACGCCGCCGCCTGATCTAGTGCTCGTACCGGGAGGCACGACCACACCAAGCCAAATGGTAGACGACGAGGTGCTTGACTGGCTACGTAAGGTGCACGAAACGACTACTTGGACCGCCTCGGTCTGTACCGGCGCGTTGATTTTGGGCACTGCGGGAATTTTGAAGGGCTTGCCAGCCACGACGCACTGGTACAAGATGGGCGTGCTCAAGACTATGGGCGCCAAACCCAGCCAGACGAGCGCATTGTGCACTCCGGCAAAGTTGTTACCGTCGCTGGCGTATCGGCAGGTATCGATCTGGCGCTTTGGCTGGCAGGTGAAATCGTTGGCCGCGAGCGGGCCGAAGCGATCCAGCTGGCCATCGAATACGACCCGCGTCCACCGTTCGACGCCGGCCACATGAGCAAAGCGTCCAAAGAGACGCAAACGCTTGCTAAAGAAATAATGGACCAGCGCATGCCTGCCGACCAGCGCCGTCTTGTCCCCAAGATTGCCTGGAGGCGCTTTATCGATCTGATCCGCACAGGAAAATAGCCTGCATAAAAGGACGCCCGCAGCGTTCTAGTTCACGACCTCGTAACGCAACCAGAGCGCATCGTTGCTCTGCCGCTCAACGGACTGTAGCCTTAGTCGGACTGCCCGAAAATTGTCGTGCTCCGCGGCATCCGCGGAGATTCCATCGAAGACGGTAGCGATGCCGGAACGTCCATCGATAGCGGGCTGTAATAGGAGGCTGATCTCGTTCACTAGTCCCGCGCGCAGCAGCGCACCATTAATGTGTCCGCCGCCTTCCAACAGGAGAGTGCGGATGCCGAAGTGCTCGACAAGCTGCTCCAATGCGGCAGGTAGATCGACAGAGTCCTTACCGCATACCAGATACGAGATGCCACGGTTGCGTAAGTAATCGAGATACTCTTTTGTGGTTTGCTCGCTGAGCACGCAGATCAGGTGATCTCCGTCCAGATCAGCCTTTGTCCAGCCGAGCGTGCCCTTTGTGTCGACTGCTATTGCGTAAGAGTTGGACTTTGCCGCGACATAGGGAGCTTGCGGGCCGGCGTGTGAGGAGTTCTCCGCTGGTGTGAATGGGTCACCCTCAGCGAAGTGCTGCTGCATGGTCACACGTCCACAGATCCACGCGTTGCCGCCAAGCTGATTGCCAAGCGTCTCATAATCTCCTTTCGCGGAGATTTCCTTCAATGCGGCCGGGTCGATCCTGCCGTCGATCGTTGCACTCATGTGACAAATAATCCGTGGTTTTTTCATCGATAGCCTAACTTCAAGGTTTCAAAAGTGACTTCCCGTAGCTAACAGGAATGGCGAAATTTGATCCGCCGAACTTACGAACCATCGCAAAGTTAATTCCTATGACTTTGCCCTCGTTATTAAAAAGCGGACCACCGGAGCCGCCCGATGTAGTTTGGGCATCATACACAATCTTGTCAGGCAGTACGTCGCCGATGTGTCCCTGGGTGGTGATAGGCCTGATCATGCCGCGGCGGGCGAGTTCTTCCATCACCTGCTTCGGATCACCCTTGGATGCAGTGGCGATGGACTGGAGCGTCTCGGCGCCGGCGCGAGCCAAAATTGCGTCGAGCGCGGTGGGATATCCAAGGAGCACGACGGGTCCCCCGCTGACGGCCGGCCGGCGGCCTTCGGCAAGGACGATTCGTTTGATTCCCAGCTTTGAAACATCTCCCTCCAAGACAGCCACGTCGGCGGCGGATGAAATCTTCTCCGTCCTGATGGCAACGCCGCGTGGAACGCCGGGGAAATACGCAGTCATCTCAACATTTACCGGCTCAAGCCCTTGATCGAGCATTTCCTTCATTTCGTCGTTCTGCCACCAAGGCTCCGCTACATGGTGATTGGTGAGGATTTGTCCATTGCCGGAGACGAGAAACCCAGTGCCAAAAATATCCAGCTGTACTTCCGGTCCGCTCCCGGTAAGGCTCAGGAGTGGGTTCTTGTGTTCGTCGACGGTGGGTTCGCCACTGCTCGTGACCCCGGCGTAATGCAATCTCAAGCTGGTGGTGCGATCGCGGAAGGCAAGCACAACATGGATGAGGCAGATGCTCGGCTCGTAAGACTTGATAATCGTCTCAGCAAACTTGCCTTCGGTCTCCAGCTTCTGGAGGCGGCTTTCTACCGCATCTAATTGATTTCGCAAAACGGAAGCATCGTTTGTCTTGCTGATTGCGATCTCCGATCTCAATTCTTCGCTCTTCTTCTGGAGTTGAAGCTTTTGCCGGTCGCCGGCAAGGGAGAGACCGTGTTCCACGTCAGGGGTTCGACGTGAGTGTTCCATCAACTGTTGTTGCGTCAGCATGCCCGTCTGCAGGCGGGTGATCGCAGCATAAACGCGGACGTTCTGTTCCTGAGTGCGACGGTAAAAGAGGAAAAAAACGAGGCTAGCGGCAACTATCACGATGAGGGTCGCCAGTCCGCCAATCCGAAGCATCCGCCGTTCTTCATTGACCGCTGCCACCACCCGCCGGTTAGCGTTTCGATTCTCTTCCGCAAAACGCAGCCGTTCCCGAAGTTCGTCCGCACTATGTTTGGCCCGAATTTGCGAGCGCACCCGCGACAGCAATTCGTGTGGGTCGAAGGGTACGGACAGCACATCGTCGGCGCCAAGATCCAGTCCCCGAGTCCGTTCGCCAGGTCCTCCTGGAGATAGCATCACGACGCGTATGTACTGAGTGTGCTCAGAACCTTTGATTTGAGACAAAAGGCCACAGCAATCGAGCTGGGGCGGGTCAGCGGCCAGGATAACTGCATCGGGACCGAATGCTAGAACCGGATTCATCCCGTTTCCGTAGTCGGTCGAGACCTCATACCCCGCGCCGCTCAGCACCGCGACGATGTCTTCCCTCAGAGCGTTGTCGGAGGCCGCCACGAATACTTTCTCTGCTTTAGATTTCATTTGCCGGTGGCCGCGGTCAAGAGTTGATCTGTCGTTTCTGAATCCTTGCAAGGACTGGTCCGCATTTCTTTATTGTCCACCGGAGACCGCTCTTCATTCGCTCCGTCCGTTGTCTTGCCATTCCGCCAGAGCTGAATACATCTCGCCACCGAATCGGGAGCCGCGCGTTCTCACCTTAGCGACTCCAGCAAATCCCTGTTCCAAGAGCAAGCCTCGCAGGACAGAGAAGCTGAGCGGATATGGCACCCATTTATTCGGCGAAGTGCGATCGTATTCAACAATCAGCAAGCGCTCTGACAGGGTCCGCAGCCTTCCCAAGAAAGCTCCCTGGTGTTTGATGAAATGCAAGAAATTGGCCATGAGCACGCCGTCGAGCACAGGCAAAGAGAGATCCGTCTCGTTCAGGTCCATAACCTTCTTGCGGATTATTACTTCCTGATACCGGTCGGGAATCCGGGCCAGCGAGCTTTCGTCTTTGTCCATGGCATGGATGACGCTGCCTGGGGGCAGTAACGCCGCAAGGCCGAGCGTAAATGTGCCTGTCCCGCAACCTAGATCGCACCATGTCTGCGCACGCGCTCCTGAAAGTTTTTCTATCCGAATTAATTCGGCCGCCTCAGCAATGTACATCTCAAATTTCCTACCGGCTTAAAAGTATTGTCGTCAATAACATCCTTGATGAACAACACGTCCCGTTCCACTTTATTGCGGACATCCTGAACCGGGGCAAGATTAATACTTTGCAATGAGTGCCAAAAGACTTGCCCGCCTGTTCTCAAAAAGATACAATTCCGTTACATCACGCTCCTGGGAGGGAACAATTGTGGGAGAATTCTTTGCGTGTCGCCGAGCTTACGCTGGGCTTTTGATGCTATTGAGTCTCTGCGCCGTGCTACCGGCACAAGACGTATCCGGCACGATTACCGGGAGTATCACCGACCCGTCCGGCGCGGCAGTCTCAGGCGCTACGGTCAACGTCTTCAATCAAGACCGCCAGGCTTCGCTATTGACCTTGAAGACCGACAGCGGGGGGAGTTACGTTGCACCCGCGCTGCCTATCGGTAAATACCGTGTCACGGTGGAGGCCGCCGGTTTTAAGAAATACGTCCGGGATGGCATTGTCCTGAGTGTCAAAGACAAACTGACCGTCAGCGCAGTGCTCGAGATCGGCAACGTAGCGGAGTCGGTGACGGTTCAATCGTCTCCTTTGCAGGTGCAGTTGCAATCGGCCGAGCAAAGCACTACGATAAACGGGACGCAGATTCGTGAGCTGGCTTTGGTCACGCGCAACTATGCGCAGCTAGTGTCATTGATGCCGGGCGTCACATCGGCTTCCGTAGACCAGATGTACGTGGGAACTTCGCTGCCGTCAGGGGGCAACGCGACGATTCCGTTTTCGATTAACGGCACGCGCAACTCCGCAAGCGGATGGACCGTGGACGGCGCGGACAACATTGACCGCGGCTCAAATCAGACTCTGATCAACACGCCGAGTATCGATGCGATTGAAGAGTTTAAGGTGCTGCGCGGCTCCTACTCAGCCGAATCGGGACGCGCGGGCGGCGGCCAGATCAGCGTGGTCACCAAGTCAGGCACGAACGAATTTCATGGTGACGTATTCGAGTTCGTGCGCAATAGCGCTTTTTCGGCCAACAACTTTTACAGTAATGCGACCCGGCTCAACCTGGGACCGGATGGAAAATCGCAAGTGGCTCCGCTGCATTACAACAACTTTGGTGAAACACTGGGTGGACCGCTCTGGATACCGAAGGTCTACAACGGAAAGAACAAGACGTTCTTCTTTTTCTCACAGGAGTTCCGGCGCGTAATTACGTACAACTCAGGCACGGCTACGCTGCCCACTACAGGGCAACTTAACGGCACCTTCACCAACCCGGTTTGCGTGCAATATAGCGGCTCTACCTGTACACAAACCTCAACTCAAATCACGCGGATCAACCCGGTTGCCCAGCAATATTTAAAGGATATTTACAGCGGCCTGCCACTTTCGCCCACATCGAATTTAAATGTGTACCTATTCCGGAACGTATTCAATTTCGAGCAGGAACTCTATAAGGTTGACCATCTGTTCGGCGAGAAAGTGCGAGTGTCCGTTCGCTACCTTCGCGATGCGATTCCGACCACCGAGCCGCAGGGTTTGTTTACGAACGCGCCCGTTCCAGGTGTTTCCATTACCAACACCAACGCGCCCGGCCATAACTGGGTGGGCAGAGTAACCTGGACCATCAACCCTACCTGGATCAATGAAGCCGGTTTCAACTATACCTATGGAGCGTTAGTCAGCGATCCCACGGGAACCATCAATTCCAATTATTCGAAAGACATAAAAGTCAATCTGCCGTTTCCGGTGACGCTTAGCCAGGTGCCTTCCCTGGTTTTTACCGGCGGCACGTCCATTACCGGCTACGGGCCCTATCGCGACTACAATCGCAATTACAACGGCTACGACAACATGACGAACATCTTCGGCCCGCACACGCTGCGCACCGGGTTTAGTTATAACTATTATCAGAAAACGGAGAACAACGCCCTGGCGAATGCGGGTTCGTTCACGTTTACGCCTGCCAGTGTTCCGGCGGGAGCAACGCAGTTCCAACAATCCTTCGCGAATTTCCTGCTGGGCAACGTCGCCAACTTCACGCAGGCCTCGCTTGATGTTACTCCCGACCTCCGCGCTCAACAATTTGAAATTTATCTGCAGGACGACTGGAAGGTGCGCCCAAACTTGACGCTTAACCTTGGTCTGCGGTACTCCATGTTCCGCCAGCCCGTGGACGCCAGGAATCAATTGACCACTTTTGACCCGGCCAGTTTTCTCAGTTCGCAGGCGGCGGTGATCACGTCTTCCGGCACGCTGGCGGCCAATACACCCTCGCCGTATTTGAACGGCATCATCATCGGCGGGCAGAACAGCCCCTACGGCAGCAAAATTTCCACGCAAGACCAACTGAATTTCGCGCCTCGTTTCGGTTTCGCCTGGGATCCATTTTCCACGGGAAAGACCGCAATCCGCGGGGGCTATGGCATATTCTACGATTCCACCCTGGTCGGGACGTTCGAGCAGAATATTTTCGCCAATCCGCCGTTCGTCAACTCCGTGACGATCCCTAATGTTCCGCTGGACAATCCCACGGCAGGTAGCGCCACTGTCAGCAATAGCCCCAAAGTGCTGCGCGGCACTGCTACTGTTTTTCCGACTCCCTACACGCAACAATGGAGCTTCGAAATTCAGCGGCAGATTGCGCCTTCCACTTTGCTGAGCGTGGCTTACGTGGGCACCAAGGGAACGCATTTGCTGGGAATTGTCGACCTCAACACCGTTGTTCCGGGGCTGGCTTATTCGAGCGGCCTGGTTTCACAAAGCACCGTCTTCACTTCGGCGAATGAGCCTCTGCTGAACCAAATCCGGCCTTTTAAGGGATACAATGCGGTGAACATGGTGGAACCTTGGTTCAATTCCAACTACAATTCATTGCAGGTGAATGGTCAAAAGAATTTTAAAGACGATTCGTTGATCGGCTTCGCCTATACGTGGTCCAAGAATCTCACCGACAACCAGACCGACCGCTCCACCGCACCGCAAAACGTCTATAACTTCAACAAAGGCGAGTATGGCTTGGCGCAATACGATCGCCGCCACGTGTTCAGCCTCAACTTTGTCTACACCCTGCCCTTTTTCCGGCAACAGTCTGGATTGACGGGCAAACTGCTGGGGGGCTGGCAAGTGAGCGGCATCGCAAGTTACTACACCGGTTTACCGCTTACCGTAACGACCACCGGCACTGATCCGGCGGGCCTGGGCATCATCGGTTCCAGCGCGGCGGGTTTGCGGCCGGATCTGACGTGCGATCCTAACACCGGCAGCAATAACCGTTTGATGTGGTTTAACACGGCCTGCTTTACGAATGTCCCGGCTGGACAGCACCGGCCCGGCAATGCGGGGCGCGGAATCGTGAAAGGGCCGGGCTATGAAGGCTGGAATGTATCGGCCTCAAAGAACTTGCTGTTTCATGAAGGCCGTTTCCGGCTTCAGATCCGCGGTGAGGCGACCAACTTGCTCAACCATGCCAATCCGAATGTTCTGGGAGTGACCGCAACCACCGCGACTACCTTCGGCATGATTACGTCCTATCGTGATCCGCGGATCATTCAATTAGCCGGCAAATTTTATTTCTAACTTTCGGAGGCAAAAACTGAAATTTCATCAGACACCCAAGAGGTGTTTCTGCACCTTGCCCAAAGCATTCCGCGGCAGCGCCGGAACCACGATGAACTGCCGCGGCACCTTGAACGAGGCGAGTTTCTCCCTGCATCGCGCCTCCAGATCTCTTGGCTCTACCTGTGACGCCGCAACCAAGTACGCTACCGGCACTTCTCCGCGCACGGGATCGAGCCGCGCCACCACCGCTGCTTCCGCGATCTCGGGCTGCTCTTCCAGCCACTCCTCAATCTCGCGCGGATAGATGTTAAATCCGCCGGAGATGATGAGATCGCTTTTCCGTCCGCACAAGGTGTAATAGCCGTCCGCTGAACGCGTGGCCAAATCGCCGGTGCGAAAGTATCCATCGACGAAGGCGGCACGCGTCGCATCCGGGCGTCCCCAGTATCCGGCGAAGACGTTCGGACCTTTTAGATAAAGTTCGCCGGTTTCGCCGTCTGCCACGGCCGCACCCTCTGCATTGAGCAAGCGTACGGAGACGCCCGGCAGCGGGAATCCAATGGTCCCAGGCCGCCGCTCGCCCGTGTAGGGATTGCCGATGTTCATGAGTGTCTCGCTCATGCCATAGCGCTCCAGGATGTGATGGCCATACAGCTCAAAAAACTCTTGCATCACGGCAGGCGGCAGCGCGGCCGAGCCGGAGACGAATAAGCGCGCGGACGCTCCGATTTCACGCGCGCCACCGGGAGAGATGCCCAGCAACCGCACGTACATGGTAGGCACGCCAAAGAACACCGTGGGACGAAATTGCAGAAAGGTCTGTTCGGCGGTCTGATGCGCGAAGCGTTCCAGCAGCCGCAACCGGCACCCGCTGGCGAGCCAGCAATGCAGGCCGTTCCCAAGCCCGTGGACATGGAACAGCGGCAGCGCCAGAAGCAGCCGGTCGGCCGCCGTGATCTGCCAGCAGGCCAGTAGATTCACGGCGTTGCTCAAGAAGTTGTTGTGCGTGAGCACCGCACCCTTCGAGGCACCCGTTGTACCCGAAGTGTAAATGATGCCCGCCGGTGTATCGCCATCAACGGAGACCACCGGGCGCATGGCCGGATACTGCGCGGCGTGCCGCGCCAGGTCCGCACGCGTCCAAACCGGCACGCCAGCCGGTACCGGTTCATCGGCAATCACAGCCAACGGTTGAGCGTCTTGGAGGATGTGTGAGATTTCACGGTCGCGATACAGGATGTTGATGGGAACGAAGACGACGCCTAGCTTGCTGCAAGCCAGGTAAAGATCGATGATCTCCACGCAGTTCCCCAGATAGACGCACAACCGCTGCCCCGCTTGCACACCTTGCGCGGTCAGGAACTGCGCGAGGCGGTTGCTGCGCGCTTCGAGTTCGCCGAACGTGAAGGTTTCTTCCGCAAATTCGAGCGCCGGTGCATCAGCGCGGCCCAGCAACGAAGCGTCAAACAAATGTGTAAGGTTCATGTTTCCAGATCAATAAGGTCAGTCGAGCAGCGTCTGGCCGCGCGTCTCCTTACCCAGCGGCAGTAACATCAGGCCGGCAACGAAAGCAATCGCCGTAAAAGCAACGGGCTTGCCAAGCGTGCCGTAATGCGAAATGGACGCGCCCACTAGAAAAGTGGCCCCTGCCGCGACGAACCGCCCCGACGATGTGGCGAATGCAAACGCACTGGCCCGGCATTCCGTCGGGTATTGTTCCGGCAGCCATAGCGTGAATACGCAGAAACTGGCGCCGCCGACGCCCAGCACGAAGAGAGACGGCAGGAACCAGGCAAGTGCACTTTGTCCCAGGTAAAAAACATAGCCGAATGCGACCGAAATAGAGACAGCCATTAGAGCATAGAAGAACGCCAGAGCACCGCGCCGTCCGAATTTCTCGGCCAAATAGGGGACGACGAGGCAACCGAGGATGGTCCCAATCGACAGCAGAGTACTACCCACGGATGCCAGTCTCGCGGAGTCCGGCTGATTGCTTCCCGCAGCCATAGCGAGCTGCGTGATGGCGGCCGGCACATACACGGAACCAGCCCACAGGCCGACCATCGAGACCAGTACGAATATTGCGTTGAGCATGGTGCGACGCCGGTATTCAACAGAGAAAAGTTCAAGGAAGGCTGCCGTCGCGGATCTGCGGCGGCCGGTCTGGGCGCTATGCGTCCAGCGCACGGGTTCCCGTATGCCATAGCGAATGAAAGCGACCAGCAATGCGGGGGTCCCACCCAGCAGAAACATGGCGCGCCAGCCGTATTCCGCTCCGATAAAGCGGTTCGCCACCGCCGCCAGCAGAGTGCCAAAATAATAACCCGTGTGCATGAACGCCGCGCCGCTAACCCGGCGGTCTTCGGGCCAATCTTCCGCCACCAGGATACCGCCCAGGGTCCATTCTCCACCAATTCCTATGCCTGCCAGAAGCCGGAACAGCGCCAGCTGCCAGACGTTCGTAGCGAATGCGCCTGCCAGAGTAAAAGCGGAAAAGCAAAGGATGGTGAGCATGAGAATGCGCACCCGTCCGAAGCGGTCGGCCAGCGGTCCCCATATGAAGGAACAGCCCCAGCCAATCAGAAAAAGCGCAAAGAGCAGGCCACCATAGAAGCCGGTATTTTGCGCCGTGGGCGCGAGACCCGATGCGGGCAGCAACTCCTTTAGCGCCGGAACCAGCACCAGAGCATAAATGAACGAATCCATACCATCCAGAGCCCAGCCTGCCCAAGCGGCCCAGAACGTTCGCAGTTGGTTGGGTGTCAGCGAATTTCTCAAAGGCAAGGGTAACAGAGCCGGTCAGTTTGCTATCACCGCCACGAGAACGCCACGCCTTAACAAATAGTCTTCTACTCGCTCTGCAGCGCTATTACCAAATCTATGCGCGAGGCGCGCAGGGACGGCAGGTAACCCGCAATAGCAATACACAGAAGCAACACGAGAGCCGCCGCGACAGAGTATTTCAGGTCATTCGGGCTGACGCCATAGAGCTGATTCGCGACGAGTCTAAGGGCGGCAAAGGCGGCGGGAATCCCGATCAGTATGCCGATGAGACCCTGCACCATCGCCTCCCGGATCACCATCCCGATTATGGAAGCGCGGCGCGCTCCGAGGGCGATGCGAACACCAATTTCACTGGTTCGCCGCTGAACGGCGTAGGCCATCAATCCATATAGCCCAAGGCAGCTCAGTACAAGCGCCACCAGGCCAAAGAACATGGCGAGAGCGGCGATCACGTTCTCCTGGTTCAACTCACGGCTGACGTGGTCCGAGAGCGTGTTGACGCGCAACCCGGGAAGGCGAGGATCGATTTCGGCCAAGGCGCGGCGGACCTCTGCCGCGATCGCGTCAGGACGGCCGCTTGAGCGAATCTCGATTACTGTGGCAAAATTCGACCCGTTGGCGGACGACACTGATTCGCTCGCTTTCACCTGCAGGAAGGGCAGAAATGCCATGGGCATCAGCTCTTCACGAGGACTGTCGTACTTCGCATTCGCGACCACGCCCGCGATTTCGAGAAGCTCGCGCTCTTTACGCCGGGCAGCGAATTCAATCGCGAATACAGCTGCCGGTACAGCGGCCCGAGCTGGCTGTAATTGTAGCCGGCATGACTGGTATCCATGTTTACGACAAGTACGCCTTCCTGGTCGAAGCCGAATTGCTGCCCGGTGAGGTTCGCAAGACTGCGGGCAAATGTGCCAGCCCCGGCCAACACGACCAGCGATAGCGCCACTTCGGCGATAATCAGCACCGCACCCAATCCGAATCGCCGATGGGACAGACGAGAACCCTTGATACCCGGGCTCGCGCCCTTAACAAGCGCCACCTGTGAGCTCATACGCCAGCGTCAGACTTTCGGTGAGAGATTGCCGTACGAGACGGAAGCGGCTGGCTCCCAACGCAAGCCGGACCGAGGTCTCCGCCACTCGCGCGGTTCCTCGGGCGAGGAGGAGGTTCGCGATATTTGCACATGTGATCAGCAGAACCGCTATCGAAATGCCCAGCAGCAGACGCAACGTCAGGGAGTAAGCCCGTTGCATATGGACAATGCCGCTGCCGCCAGGTGTCAGTTCGACGTAACTTCTCAAAACGTTTTGACGCTGCCCGGCCGAAATGGCCGGCCCTTCCCGGCTAAGCAGCCAATTCCGTAGAGCCGCCGTCAATCGGAGCTGCGCCTGCACTGCGGACACGTTGGGCGCTAACCGCCCCATGAGATACAACCAGTGCATCTCGGGATTGTCGAGCAGTGCGCGTTTGCGATTCAGTTGGCGATCCGCTGAGATCGGGAGCCACAAGCCGGGTGGATCGGGTTCGAGAGTTTCGCCGTAGAACTCCGGCGGGGCCACGCCAACGATGTTAAGGACGCCCCGCCGACATAGATGTTTGAGCCGATTACAGATGATCGCCACCGAGTTTATTCATCCAGTAGCGAAAACTGACGACTGCCACTTGGGGCACGGATGGCGAATCGTCCGAGGGAGCGATGGCGCGTCCCATCGCGGCGTTAACACCGAGGACCTCAAAGTAGTTCCCGGAGACAAGTCTGGCCTGCGCGAGCTGAGATTCCCTCCAGCCCGCGCGACGTACGCTTACGCTAGTTTGCGTGGTGCTCTGCAAAGCACAGAGGCCGGCGAACACATTTGTAGCTTGAATATGTTTATAGAGATCGTAGGAATACAGAAAAAACGATGCGTCGCGGGGGATTCCGGCGCCGCTGCCCGACCCGCGGCTAGGACCGAGCACGACCAAATTTCCTGGATCGCGCACCGGTAAGGATTTCAAGAGCACTGCGTTGATAATTGTGAAGATTGCAGCATTAGCTCCGATCCCCACTGCAAGACTGAGGACAACTGCAGCGGTGAATCCTGGGGCTCTCCGCAGATCCGAGCCGTGTGGCGAATATCCTTGAGAAAATCTTCAAACCATCTTCCACCCCCACATTTCGCGCATCTCCTGTTTAACCAATGTCGCGTTGCCGAACGCGCGCCGTGCAGCGCACCTGACGTCTTCCGGCGATAGGCCGGTCCCGCGCTGCTCTTCCGCCTCGAGTTCCAAGTCCGCCACGCCCAGCGGCCAAAGAGAGCGCTATGCCAATCACACCTCCAGCGAGCAGCAGCAGCCCCGCTTCCTTCATCACCATACCGACTATCTGGCCCCGGCTCGCGCCAAGGGCCGCGCGGATTCCCATCTCGTTACGACGCCGGATCACGATGTACGAGATGACACCGTACAGACCGACTGTTGCGAGCGCAGTGGCTAGTGCGCCGAAGAAGCCCGACAGTGCCGCCAAGAGGCGCTCAATAACGAGTCCGCCGCGAACTTGCGTTTGGAAGATGTGAGAATCCATTTGCATCGCCGGATACGTGTGTCCGAGCTTATTTTTCACGGCCGAAATCATGTTCGCCATCGACATCACGCCGATGAAAGGAGGCGTTCCGGGATTGAAGGCTCGTCAGCGAGCGAACCGGCAGCGCCACATCGAAGTTCCTACCGACGTCAAGCCCCACAAAGCCCGGCGGCGTTACGCCAATTACTTCAAAAGAATGATCCTGAACCGTCACGGTGCTGCCGATGGCTGAATCGAGACCGCCAAATTCGCTTTGCCATAAACCATAGCCGATCACCGCAGCCGAAGATCCGCAGCCGTGATGGTCATCTTCGACGTTGAGCAGCCGGCCGCGAGCGGGAAAATACCAAAACAGGAAAGAAACTACCGCTTACCCAAATCCCGCGCACATTTTGCGCGACTGCTCTCTTGCCTAGATGAAATGTATCGGTACCCCAGGCGAGACACCTGAAAAGGCTTGCTGGTGGTCCCGAAACTCCTCGCAGAGAGGGTTTGTTATCCGGGAATTATCGCCAGCATTGATGCCTACGCCGTCCCCATTCGCAACGCGCACTTCGGCCAACTTCTGGGGATTTGGCACCGGCAGACTGCGCAAACGAACCGCATCAAGCAGTTGGAAGATTGCAGTGTTTGCACCGATTCCCAGCGCAAGCGACAGAACAGCTGCGAGCGCGAACACAGGGCTGAGTCTTAGCTGGCGTGCGCCGTAGCGCAGGTCCTGCCAAAAGCGTTCCAAAGAAGTCCATCCCCACATTCCGCGCACTTCCTCTTTCACCAGGATTGTATTGCCGAACGCACGCCGGGCGGCGTACCGGGCGTCCTCCGCGGAAAGGCCTTTCTCCCGCAGCTCCGCGGCTTCTAACTCCAGATCGGAGCGCAGTTCGCGCTCCAAATCCTGTTCAAAATCTTTGCGCCGGAACCAACGCATTTTCAGCTCTCCTCAGTGGGCCGCATCACCCGGGCAATTGCACCCGCCATCTGTTTCCATTTCGACTCTTCGGCCGCAAGCTGCTTCTTGCCTGCCGGTGTGAGCCGGTAATATTTGAATTCGCGCTTTTGGTCTTTTGCGGCAGCTTCCCACTTGGCCGCCAGGCAACCTTTGCGTTCAAGGCGATGTAGCGCGGGGTAAGCGACCCATGCTCGATCTACAGCAAGTCGTCGGTAGTGCGCTGAATGTGCTTCGCGATTTGATGCCCGTGCGCGGGACCAAACAAGAGCGTACGGAGGACCAGCATATCAGTGCCCTGCAATAGATCGATTCGCGCGGAAGGTTCTTTTGCTCATGCCTCAGTTAACGAGATTAACGGGGCGGATAGATAAGGCGAACAGCGGGTAGCCGGGGGCATGATACGCTTCGTCAAGGAGGCTATCCGTGAGGCATTGGGCGATTCTGTTGTTAGCTGGAGCGGCGACGGCTATGGTGACTCCATATGCTCTAGCTCACTTCAGATTGATTGAGCCACAGGGTTGGTTAGTGGAGAGCGATCTGGGTGATCCGCAGAAACTTGGTCCCTGCGGCAGCACATCCGTCAATGCAGGCACACCGACTAACATCGTCACCAAGTTCCAGGGCGGACAAATGCTCCATATCAAACTACAGGAGACCGTTTTTCATCCGGGCCATTATCGCGTTGCATTGGCCGTGAATTCACGCGCCGAGCTTCCACCAGACCCGGCTGCAGATACACAGGACAGTGACAGGGGACCCCAGTCGGTTTCAGCACCGATCCAAAACCCGCCGCAGATACCGGTGCTCGCGGATGGCCTATTTGTGCACACGGCTCGCCAAACTGCGCCGTTTGAGACCGACGTACAACTCCCCAATATCAACTGTTCGAAGTGCACGTTGCAGATTGTCGAGTTCATGGCCAAGCACGGCCTGAATCGCGACGGTGGCTTCTACTATCACCACTGCGCCGATATCCAGATTACTGCCGATCCGGCTAAAGGCATTGACACACGCTGGTTAGCGGCGCAATAACCGGTCGTCATTAGTTAGCGTAAGTTCTTATTGAAGAAATCGACCGTGCGCTGCCAGGCCGGCTTTGCCGCCGCCTCGTCATATCTCGGCGTAGTGTCGTTGTGAAAACCGTGGTTCACATTCTCGTACACGTACTCTTGATAGGAAATGTGATTCGCTTTCAACGCAGTTTCATAAGCTGGCCACCCGGCGTTCACCCTCTGGTCGAGTCCCGCATAATGAATCAGTAACGGGGACTTAATCTTTGCCGCGTCTTCCGCGGACGGTTGACCGCCATAAAATGGAACAACCGCTGACACGTCACTCCCCAAGCGCACCGCGAGCGTATTTGCAATCCCGCCGCCGAAGCAAAATCCGACCACGCCAATTTTCCCGGTGCAGTCGGGACGTTTCTTCAGCCACAACGCAGCCGCTGCAAAGTCTTGCGTCATCTTCTCGCGGTCAACTTTGCGAAAAAGTTCCCCGCCCTTCTCGTCATCGCCCGGGTATCCGCCTACACTGGTCAATCCGTCCGGTGCAAACGCAAGAAAGTTCTCTACCGCCAACCGCCGCGCCACATCTTCTATATAAGGATTCAGCCCGCGGTTCTCATGCACAACCAGCACGCCCGGCCACTTTCCATTTCCATGGGCCGGCCGCGCCAAATAGCCGCGGACATTTCCATTGCCCGCTGGCGACTCCACCGTCGCCCGCTCTGTTTTGATGCGTCCGTCGTCTTTGGATACCTGCTGCGCCCACGCATAGTTGGGCCGGAAGCTCTCCAGGATTGCAGCCGCCGTCCAGCCGCCAACCGCAAATTTTTTTGCGCCATCCAAAAAATCGCGCCGCCCGATCTCGCCGTGCACATACCGGTCAAACAGGTTCAATAATTCTTGAGGAAACTCGCTCGCCTTTTTCCGTTCCAAAAGGTTCTCCTTGCGTCCTTCAATTCTATGTGAGCGAACCAAACTATCGCATTTTGCTCCGTTTTGCACCCATTCGGAGGTATATTAGTTGCCGCCGCTAGGAATAAAGCATGAGTGACACCACATTTCTAGAGTCAGTTTCACGAGACGTGACCTATGCGCTGCGAACGATGCGCAAGAACCCAGCCTTTGCGGTGGTAGCTGTAGTAACGCTGGCATTGAGCATTGGGGCCAACACCGCGAGTTTCAGCGTGATTCGGGCGGTACTTCTAAAACCACTTGAGTACCGCGATCCGGACCAATTAATGAGCATTTCGGGTGGCGCCACGCCAGCGCGATTCGCGGAAATGGAGACTACTGCGCGGAGCTTCACCGGCATCGGAGCTTTTACGAGTCAAGAGAATTTGACGCTCGCTGGCGGCGTTCAGCCGGAGGTCCTGAAAGCGGCTCGCGTATCGGCTGGCTTTCTTACTATTCTGGGCGCCATGCCGGTGCTAGGACGTGGATTTCTGCCGCGGGAGGATTCACCGGGCGGCATCGCGGCCGCAATGATTAGCGCTGAGTTGTGGCAGCGGCTGTTCAACGGAGATCTTCATATTGCCGGCAGAACCATGAATCTCGCCGGCGCCCAATACACCATTATTGGCGTTCTTCCCGTGCGCTTTCAGTTTCCATCTCCGGGTCTCGATGTTTGGTTGACACAGCCCTCAGAGTGGCCCGCCGTACCACCTAAGTCTCGCTCGCTGAGCCCGTTTCTGAGTGTCTTCGGCCGCCTAAAACCGGGACTGACCATCGAGCGGGCCAATGCCGAGATGGCTTTGATTCAGCACCAATACGCAATGAGCCACCCTGCTATGCTTGACGCCAAGCCGAAGTCTCCGGTTAGTGTCAAGCCGCTTAAAGAGCAAGTAGTCGGCAACATTCGCTCTGAGCTCTGGATGCTGTTCGGCGCCGTGGCGTTTGTGTTGCTGATTGCGTGCGCCAATATTGCCAGTTTGCTTCTGGCGCGAGCCAACGTGCGTTCCCGGGAACGCACGTTGGCTCG
>Ga0193743_1001272_pt1 | contig 18815 bp, 16 predicted proteins | sample L2c2metaG_FD_143038 | JGI IMG/M metagenome (GOLD analysis project Ga0193743, IMG submission 143038) | Soil microbial communities from a riparian zone of the East river system, Colorado, United States - L2c2 | ecosystem: Environmental > Terrestrial > Soil > Riparian zone | place: USA: East River... | reverse complement strand
CGATATCAGCGATCTCAACATTCTGATCACGGATACAGGGGCGAGCGACGCGATGATCGCACCATTCGTCGAGCTTGGAATTGACGTCAGGCGGGTCTGAAGGAGTAGACCTCAGCGTGTGACGAAGTGGCTCCATTGGGCCTTAGTATCGAGTATCAGAGATTCAAAAAGAAAAATTGGGAATGCGCTTAATGAAGAGATTAATGGAATAGACCCGCGAACTACTCAACGCCGTGTCCTGCATCTTGCATAACTCTGCTCTCCGTACCTGCTTGGAGGTCGCAAAGATCTTCTAAAAGGATATATAGCCTAGCTCAACCCGGAAAGCAATACACGAAGCTTTGCGCGTGCTCTCGCCAAACGCGACATCACGGTTCCGACGGGGCATTGCAGGACACTCGCGATCTCTTGATACGAGAGGTCTTCATATTCTCGCAATAAGATGATCTCGCGAAAATCTACTGGCAGCTCTTGAATCGCCGCTCGCACCTGCTCTGCCTCCAACTTGCTCACATAAAGATCATGTGAATCCTTGGATGGCTCTACGATGTTGTTGGCAACGCCATCGTCCACCTCGATCTCAATTATTTGTGGGCCATTCCGATGCTTTCTCAACTGGTTGAGCCAGACATTTCTCAGGATCGTGAAGAGCCAGCCTTTGGTGTTGCTGCCCGCCCGTAGCCTTCCCATCGCGGGTATGGCGCGAACGTAGGTTTCCTGTACCAAATCCTCGGCTTCCGCATGGTTGCGGGTCAAGAGCAGCGAGGAAAAAGATTGCGCGGCGTCCCCACGTTGAATCCCGATGCTGCGGCGAATCTATGAAATCCGGCAATTTTCCCCCGTACTCGATCGTCATTGGACAAACACGTTTTGATTGTAGGCTTCTTACAAACGCGACCCCGAAATGCAGGAAGGGGGCATACCTCAGAAGTGAAAGATCACATCCGTTGCAATCGTGAACTGATTCGCTCGCGTCCCCTTGTCATCTACGAGCACACTCTGGCGAACGTAGTGACTTCTCTCAGCACTTTTTTCCATTCCAGAATGGAATCGCCCAGTCCAGAATCGAGAACGACCGTAGGGCCCGCATCTCCCACGCAGTAAAGGTGCAGGCGATACTCTCCCACATCTATAAGGCGGCAGGGCATCGGATAAGTTCGTCGATCATGCCCCAGAAAAGTAAGTTGATATAGATTTCCACCAACGATCAACGCTGCAAAACAAGAGCATGACACTGCTGCCACAGTGAATCTAATTTCTCGGTTCGCCGATCTTTGGCGATATCTTCAATATTTCAGGCCACCACCGATAAAGAAGGGATAAAGACGACAGAAAAAAGAGCCGTCCTCGCGATTTCCGAGGTCTGTGGGAAGGGGAGAGACGGGACAGTCTTGTCGCCTTGTCTTCCACGCTTTCCATCAGACCGTCTTTTCCACCGCTTCATTTGGCTCCTCCCGATTCGGTGGCATCCATTCAGTCGGATCGAAAACCCATCTTTGAACCGCCGGTGAGGGCTGGACCGGAATCGAATCTCGCGACTCCGGCCCAACTCGACACACGGGCTTTGCCTCCAACGGCACCCTAGAAGTCCACCCGAAGCGCAACCTGCCCCGTCCGGTTCCCCGCGTTCTCCGCCGTCTGCGGCCCAATTAACCTACCGAACGTAGACGGACTATCCACCACCGTCGCCGGAGGAGCGAAGTTCGTATGGTTCAGCACATTGGTAAAGGTCGACTCAAATCTCGCGTGAACCCTCTCGCTGATGGGAAACGACTTGGCGACGCCCAGACTTACCGCAGCAGTCCCCGGCCCCTGCAAAATACCGACTCCGGCATTGCCGAAGCGCCCCGCTCCCGTCGGTGTCGGTGCGAAGGCTCCGAGGTTGAAGAACTGCGCCCGCGACTGTCCCGTGTAGAAGTTATTCGACGCTACATCAGGCCGAATAATCGCTCCACGGTTCGCTACGTTTGTATTCGACTGATCCGCCGCGGCGCTGATGCTCGGCGTCTGCCACGGCCCCGTTTCCAGCATTGTGACGTTGGTCAGATCCCAGCCGCCCAGCAGCTCATTCTTCCATCCGCCACCGGCCATGAAGGTGCGGCCCTTGCCGAGGGGAAGCTGATAGACACCCGTCAGCAGCATTCTGTGACGCCGCGTGCCCTGAACGTTACCGTAGTCCCGCGTCACGTGGAAACGATCAGCAATGGGAATTCCGTAGTTCACCTCCCCGGCGAAGGCGCTCGGAGCGTCGCCCTGGTTATCCGCCTGGTTCTTCGCCAGCGTGTAGTTCGCGTCGAAGTAGAGACCGTGCGACATCTTGTGCGCCGCCTCTAGTTCTAGCGCGCTATAGTTCGACTTGCCTGCGTTGAAAGTGCTGTAGAGCGTCGTCCAGTTCTGATATGGAAGCTCACTCGCAGAGTAAGGCGTCGTGCTGGCCGCAACCTGATTCAGGTCCTCGGTAATGCTCAATCGATAGGTGTGCATCCCCACATAGCTGGCACGCAACGACGTAGAGTTGCTCAACTGACGCTCCACCGTAACGCTCCACTGGTTCGACTGTGGATCGCGGTAGTTCGGGTCGACGCCCTGATCCAGACCGCCGCCGCCATACTGTACCCCAACGCTGGGGGGAGCCGTGGTGGGGAACTGGATCAGCGGATGCGTCCCGTTTGCATCTGTCACCGCGATGTTGGAGTAGGTGTGAAGATTCGACGTAGGATTGCCGCTGTTGTTGAACGAGAGCGGCCCAAGGTTCGTCATCGTATAGATGCCGAAGCCCGCACGCACCACCGTATTCGTATCGTTGAACGGCCGGTACGCTACGGAGAATCGCGGCTGGAAGTTGCCTTTGTATGTATTCCGCAGGCTGTTCGGCAGGCCGTCCTGACTGGCCGTCACATACTTCGTGCAGGGCATCGAGGTGTTATTCAGGTTGCAGGCATTGAACGACTGCTGGAACGCCAGATTCGAGTTCTGCAGGTTGTTCGCCGCAAGGTACGTCGCCAACTGATCGGGAACGACGATCGAGTTGTTCCTCTGATCGAAGTTCGCCGCGTTGCCACCATCCAGGTTGAAGCCTGGCAACATCTGCCAGCGTAGACCGTAGCTCAACGTCAACCTACTGTTTAGCTGGTACGTATCCTGTGCAAAGAGGCTGTACTGCGTCGCCGAACCAGAGACGTCGGGGCTCGAGACCGCAAAGAACAGCGTCGTCGGCGCACCAATCAGAAAGTCGCCAAACGCATTCGGCAGCACATCGGCGGAACGGTTCCCTGTAAACGTCGGCTGAAACGTGAACGACCCAAAGTCATCCGACGGCAGGAACAGCTCCGTATCTTGGTAGCGAACCCTGCGGATATCGATGCCGCCCTTCAGCGTGTGCTTGCCCTTCGTGAATGTCACGTTGTCGCTGAACTGCAGCGTTTTGGACTTCGTCACACCCGTCTTGTCTCGCCCAATCGGCGTCAGGCCAGTGCCCGCGCTGAAGTTGAACGTCGGAAAGGCATTTGACGTCGGATGCTGGCTGATATCCACGCCCTGCAGATTCAACTGCTGCAGCGCGCTCGCGCCCGAGATCGGAAAGCCGACACTCGTGATCACATTTGTAAAACCGAAGCGGAACTCGTTCAACAGCCTCGGCGTGATCGTATAGGTATCGGAAACTAGCAAGCTCCGGTTGTGAATGGAATCAATGTCGTTCGGAAGAAATGGATTGGCGAACTCCGAGGTAATATTCTTCCGGCTCAATCGGGCATAAGCCGAGTTCTTGGACCCAAAGGTCTGGTCCAGTCGGGCATCGGCGCCATCGGTCCGCGCCGGCGTCGACTGGAAGTTCTCGTAGTTGTACCCGCTCTGGCCCGAGACATTCGGCAACGGATAGTAGTTCAGCAACGCCTTCGCCGTCGCGCTGATCTGCGATTGCGGAATTATTAGAGGAGCTGACGGCGTACACGGATTAGTCTGGGTGGATTGGCAAAGGGGTGTGAGATCCGTCAAATCACCATTGCGGTCTGCCTGCGATGGCACCAGGAACTGCTGCAACGCGGCCGTCGTGCGCCGGTTCCCCTCATAGTCCGCGAAGAAGAACGTCTTGTTCCGCCCATCGTAGAGATGTGGGATAATCACCGGCCCGCTCAACGACCCGCCGAACGTATTGAACTTCTTCGGAGCCTTGCCAGAGAACCCATAGGGGCTCGCATCCAGTGCCTGATTCTGCAGATACTCAAATAGACTGCCGTGGATATTGTTGGTCCCGTTCTTCGTCGTAAATGTCACGTCGCCCACCTGCGAGAACTCCGCACTGTTGTTGAACGCCGTCACCTTCACCGCCGAGATGCCCTCCTGCGAGGGGTAGGCATCCTGCAGCGCGCCATTCTGCCGAACGTTCGCCGTCGAGATGCCGTCAACGGAGAAGTTCACCATCGAGGAACTTGCACCGCCCAGGGCGATATTGCCCTGGCTATCCTGCTGTACATTCGGCGACAGTCCCAAAGCGCCCAGCGGACTCGTCGTCGTCGCCCGGTTATTCAGAGGCAACTGCGTCATCTGGATATTGTCCTTCGAGTCGCCGAGAGTGGCATCCTCGCTGTTGATCAACTGGTTGCCCCCGGCGCTTACATCCATCGTCGAAGTCTGAGCCGCGACCGTCATTACCATGGTCAGTCGGATATCTTGCCGCGCCGCCACCGTCACGCCGCTGATCACCTTCGCAGCAAAGCCGTCCATGTCCGCCTGCAAGCTGTAGCGGCCGGCCTTCACGTTCTCAAACGTAAAGTTGCCGTCGGTATCGGACTGCACCTTCCGGTCCGTATTTTCATCGAGACTGTGCAGAGTTATTTGTGTATCCGTCAGAACCGCCCCGGAGCTGTCCTGCACGATCCCGCGTACACTGCCAAAGGTAGATTGAGCGACTGCTGGTACGACACTCAGAAGCAAACTAAAGACAAAGATCGGAAGCATCTGCAGACAAACGCGCAGGCACTCCGTCAAACGTTTTGGAGGGGTCGAAACGTTTCTAAATTTGTTCTGCTGATCGCAATGAGTTTTCGTCTTACTCTCTTCGCAACATATCCCTGGTTTAGCAAGGGCCATTGAGTCAGATTGAAAAAGGCCTCTAATGTATTTCATTGAATCACCTCATGGAACCGGAAATTTGCCGGCCACTCCCAGTGAATCGTGAAATCCATCAATTACGCATAAGTTGGGTTTTTATGAGTTTTTAACGGGTTCCATTTCCAAATTATTTTTGGGAAGGGTTCAATGGCGACAGATCAGATTGAATTCCTGAGAGGCATCCGAACTGGCCTAGTCACGTATGTCGATGACCTCCAAGTGCTAATCAATCATGCGGGCACTCCGGAAGAACAGGTCGCACTCCTGAACGTGCAGCATTCCCTTCGGAACGCCATCGACGGCATTCAGAAGTCGCTGGAACGGTGACTGACATCGCGGTACTTAAATGCTCTTAGGACATGTCCGTTATAGACTGGCAAAGGAGGCACGCATCGCTTCCACCTTCCATGAAGAAGTTCGCGCCACTGCCCACCACACACCTCAATGACATGGCGGACGCATCGTCTCTCGCGGCCACTTTCCAGCATTGAACATGGCGATATTCTGCTGTTGTTGTGCCAATGTCGGCACGCAAAAAATCGGTACGCACCGAATCGGACAGGAAGCTGTCGTTGTAGGGCTCCGGCCTTTTTTCAGACAAAGATGCGCCGTTCTGGCACAAGCGTTCCCGGGTGAAAACAGTCGATGCTCATCATGACGATCCCTTCATTGAGGGGTTGCAGCTTGTTCTGCACCAAAGTACGCACTATCGCAGGCTCTCCCGTCGCGCGTAGGTTCAACAGCAGCTCCAACTCATAGGCCGGTGAAGCATCGAGATTTGGAGGCCGTGAGCGAAGCACTGCATGCCGCGGGTATACTGATCGCGCACTTAAAGGCAATTATCTGCGGACCAACTGGCTTCGTGAAAGCCACGATAGTCGCGCATGGACAGGAGCCGGAGCTCGAAGGCAACGCCTTTCGCGGGAGGTGTGGTTACGGCGCCTTTGCCGCTCCCCGAACGGCCGGCGGGATTGCCATCCTATGTCTCATGGCATGGCCTGAACAAATACGGAGGATATTTTCTGGATACTGCAATTCCGAAGCAGCATCTCAGCTTCAATGGAATCTTCGATCTACCTTTCGGACGCGACAAACGATACTTTTCTCTGAGCAAGCGCTGGGTCAACGAACTGATTGGCGGCTTCCAGATCGCGGGAGATGCCAGCATCGTATCGCAGACCTTCCGCGTAACTGCAACCAACTGGGGACAGACCAACCCGATCAAGATGTACAAGCACAAGGCGAAGATCAGTGATTGCCGCAGCGGCGTATGTCGCCCTGCTTACCTCTGGTTTAATGGATATATCAGTCCAACAGTAATAGGCGCGGCTAAAAACGGCGTCAGTGGATTGCCCGGAGACTACGCCCCTTATCTCACTCCCATTAACAACGTCCCTGGCACTCCCAACTTTGGGAATAACAATGTCCAGGTGCGTTTAGCAAATGGCCAGGCGGTAGTCGACGCCTACGTGCCCGCACCAAGTGCAGGGACTTCAGTCGTTGGCGCGAATCCTTTTCCCCCGCGGTCCTTGACGGACCTATGAACTATGTCGTGGATCTGTCGCTGTTCAAGGTATTCCCGATTACAGAAACTGTTAATCTCCGCTTCAATATGGACACATTCAACTCGTTCAACGTGCAGGGATACAACAATCCAGATCCCTCAACCGGGATTGAAAGCCTGACGAGTTCCGCCAATACTCCGCGCCAGGTCCAGTTTACTTTGCGCCTCACCTTCTGACGGAGGGACCAGTGAATAGAAGAAAGGTACTCGCCGGCTTGTTGCCTTCGGAAATCAGCACCGCCGCTTTCGCGTCGATGAAACCCCAAACCGTCCGTCCGGATCCGGCAAGTGCGGCGAGCTTCGCATGTTCGTGATGTACGTCTCTTTGGAGCGCACGGCGATGGCGCTACAAAAGATACCGCTGCTATTCAGCGTGCCGTCGATGAAGCAGAGAGATTGGGAGGAGGTGTTGTTTACGTCTCTCCGGGTACCTACATCGTGGGCACCATTGTTCTGAAGAGCGATGTGACGCTCCATCTGGAAGCGGGCGCAACGCTTCTTGGAAGTCCCGACGAGAGTGACTACGTAATGCCTAAGGAAGCGGCGCTGGCGGCGAAGAACGATCAGGCAAGGCATCTCCTGTTCGCTTTCAACGCTGAAAATATAGCGCTAGTCGGATTAGGCAGGATCGACGGTGGCAGCTTGCGTTTCCTCCAGCCTCTCAAAAAGCCCCTGCCCGCAAAGCAGGACGAGTGGCACGTGACGACTGGAGCATTGTGGGGGCGGAAGCTTCATGTATCTCCCATGGTTGAGTTCGCGCAATGCACCAATGTTCGGATTCAGAATGTAACACTACAGAATTCTCTCGGCTGGACCCTTCGCCCCATCGGTTGCCGGTCGGTGGTGATCCAGGGAATCCGTATCCGCAATCCGGACTATTCCCCGAACGCAGATGGAATCGATCCCACATCCTGCGAGAACGTAATGATCAGCGACTGCGATGTCGATACGGGCGACGACGCAATCTGCATCAAGAGCAATAACGTATACGGCGATCAGAAGATCGCGCGCAACATTGTCGTCACGAACTGTGTCCTTTCTTCGGCCTGCAACGGCTTCAAGATCGGCTCGGAGGGACCGAGCGGTTTTGAGAACATCACCTTCTCGAACTCGGTGATCTACAGCCGCAAGGAGTTGCAGGACGATCAGCGCGTCATCTCGGCAATCGACATCGTTATGCCGGATGGAGGGTGGATTGAAGGAGTGACCATTTCCAACATCTCGGTTCGCAATGCCAGAGTTCCCATCTTCATCCGCCTGCAGAACATTACCGGTAAGCCGGATGCGCGCATGACCGCATCTATGCGATCTATTCTGATCTCAGACATCCAGGCAATCGGAGCAATCGTTACATCTTCCGTCAGCGGTATTCCCGGCTATCGCATTGAAGATGTAACCTTTCGCAACATACGCATTCGCACCGACGAGGCAGGCCAGGAAGCCTGGAGAACGAATATCCCGCCGGAGCGCGAATATGCATACGCGGAAGGCGTCCTCTTCGGACGCTTTCCCGCTTACGGCTTCTATTGCCGGCACGTACAGGGTTTGACTATCGACAACGTCGATGTGCGATCCACCAGAAACGACCCGCGGCCCGCGATCGTGTGCGACGATGTGGAAGATTTGACGATTGCGGCTCTAAGCAGCACGTCTCCCGTCACAGGAGCAGAGATGATTCGGCTGAACAATGTTTGCAACGCAACCCTTCGTTCCAATCGTGCGAGCAAAGGCACAGGTGCTTTTGTTTCTGTCTCAGGCTCGAACAGCGAATCCATCTCCCTCTTCGCAAATGATCTGTATCTGGCAGCGCGTTCGGTTGCTTTGTCCGCTGAAGTGCCGCCCGGAAGCGTGCGGCTGGATGGTGCGGCCGTTTCCTCTTCAGGATAGGCTGTGCCTGTTCGACCGTGCTGCAGGAGCAGTGGAGACAATGAAACTTTGGGTAAGTAATCAGGCTCTGGTGCAAATAGCGAGAGTGGGTGAGATGGAAGCGATCGAGCGATTCACCTGACCTCTATGCAGCAAGTACCGCATTCCAGATCGCCGGCCGGGCTTGGCCATTGAATCGTAGCCGGTCCAACGTGAACTGTCCCTTGTGGATACGCCGGAGCAGTTCTATGCCAGCGATTGTGATGGCGGCAGATTCGAGGTTCCTGAAGCCAAGCATCGGTCTGGTTCTGGATTGATACCACGATGGTCCTGCTCGATGAGGTTGTTCAGGTACTTCGAGGACCGCAATTTTCGTGCGCCAGGGCAGCGGCCGTCCTCTCGCACCTCACGGACTGCGCGGCGCGACGCAGCATAGCCATCGAGGGTGATCGTGTGCGGCGGCCGACCGTCATACCGGATCGCCTTTTTAAAGAAGGCCTTGGCTGCTGCTACATCTCGTGTCCGACTGAGCCTGAAGTCGACAGTCTGCCCAGCCTTGTCTACTGCCCGATACAGATAGGTCCACTCGCCGCGCACCTTGAGATAGGTTTCATCGACTCGCCACGAGAGGCGAGTGCAGCGGCCAAAGCGATTCCACCGCTTGACGAACTCTGGCGTATACGGTCGAACCCAGCGCAGGATCGTCGTATGGGCAAGATGCAATCCGCGCTCAGCCATCATCTCGACCAGATCGCGCAAGCTGAGCTTGTACCGCAGATACCAGCGTATGTAAGAGATGATCACTTCGCGGTCGAAATGCCGTCCTGCAAATAACTCCTCCATGCTGCTCAGCTTGCTCACTGCTGGTCCTCAACTCTCCGAAAGACCACTGTACCCGATGGGAACTCCCCTATTTGCACCAGAGCCGTTCTGGCGGGGAGAGTTCATATCCTGCCGTATCGCAGCATGAATGACCACCGGAAGGCTCCCATCGTTAACTGAGTCATTCGGCCTTGATGGTGTCAATTGAGTGTAGGCAGCGGAGGGCGCAATTGCCATCGAGAGCATCCCAGCTGCTGGAGAACTCGCATCGGCGATTAGTCGCTCATGGAGTGATTACGCTACGAGCACAACACCCTTTACTACGAGCATTTGAAACTTAGCCCCCGGCTTAACAGAGCAGCCTGTATTGCGACTCAATGCGACCGATTCTGACTTACAAGCGAATCCGGATCGGCTTATCAGCCTTCTTTACGGGGAGATTGGATGGTATAAGCGAGGTTCCTTTTAAAAGCTTAGGTGGTCGAGCTTGGTGACGCGTCCCGCCCTATTCCAGTCAGAGATGTAGATACTGCCTGCTGAGTCCACATGCCCCGGGCCACCATAAACTCCAATAAATACATGTAGTTCCCTTGATTCAGATAAATCGCTGGATAACAGGCTTTTTGAAACTGCACTTTCTGCGAGATAGTGCCTGACCGTGGACTGACGGGAAAAACCGTCTCGCTATCGCGCCTAAAAAATGGTTATTCGGGTGGATCGGTGACCGATTTGAGCGGAGAAACGAACTGACTTGATCCGAGAGTGGAGAGGACGTTCTTGCCATCAGGACTCCACTATTCATGCAAATGGAAAGCAAACAACGCCGAGGATTGCACCTAAGAACTTTGCGTTAACTTTGATAAAGATTCTCCGATTGCAGCTACCAGTTCGTTATTCTCCTTCGGTGTTTTCACTGCGACACGGAAATGTCCCTCGGACAAACCTTCGTAGTCGGTGCAGGACCGCATCACAGTCCTGTGTTCTGCAATCATGTGTCGCCAAAACGCATGGAAGTCAATCCACTGTGGAAGTCGGAAAAGAAGAAAGTTCGCGGCAGCGGGATATACGAGAATCCCCTGTGAGATTAGATCGCGCTGTAACGATGTTCTTCGCAGTAGATTGTCCACTCTTGTGCGAATCGCATAAGCCTGATCCCCTAGGGCAGCGATCACGGCTTGAGATGCTAGCGTGGTGATTGGCCAAGGCGGCAGATTTTCAACGATCGACGACGCGAGCGATCGATTGGTGACCGCGTACGCGACTCGCAAGCCGGGAATTCCGTAAAACTTCGTCACTGAACGAAAGATGATCAGGTTTGGAAGCCGTTCCGTCATTGCGACCAGGGAGAGATCAGGGACGTAGTCGATGAACGCCTCATCTAGCAAGATATAGATGTCTTTTCTGGATGCCTCTTCGATGAGTCTCGGGATGAAAGCTGGATGCTGACATACACCGGAGGGGTTTTGAGGATTTGCCAGGAGGATCGCATCGCATTGTCCCTCGAACATTTCTTTTGTGTTGTATTCAAATAGCATTTCAGCGCCTGCTACCTGTAAAGCAATCTCGACGCCGAGACGCTCCAGTGTCTTTCGATATTCCACGAAGGCAGGAACGGGAAGCAGGCAGCGACGAATTGCAAGTGTTCGCAGCGTCGCTTCAAGAAGTGGCACGAAGCCGTTGGCGACGAGGAGGCTTTGAGGTGCGACTCCTGAGTAATTCGCGATGGCATCCTTGAGTTCAGTCGACTCTAGATCTGGATAGGCTGTGATAGTTGCGATATCTTCGACGCCTGCTCGCAATGATGACAATACGGCGGCGGGAGGTCCGTCCGGATTAATGTTTGCACTGAAGTCGAGAAGTTGTGATGCGGGAATGCCAAATCTTCTGGCGATTGGGTTGAGTTGTCCTCCGTGCCGGGGATAGTTGTCTGCGTCAGCCATTCTGATTGCGTCTCCCCGGCCGCAAGAGGGCGGTCATCAGTACACCAAGACTAAGGCCGATGACGGTTACGACCGACACGAGCCGGATAGCCTGAACTGCCTTGCGTGGATTGGCGTGAGGAAATTCGTCGCCCATGCGAGGGCCTGGAATGACCTCACCGGCATAGCTGTTGTCACCACCGAGCGCAACGTGCAGTGCTCCTGCCATTGCACTCTCAGGTTGGCCCGCGTTGGGGCTCTTGTGCTTCGCACCGTCGCGTCGCCAGGTGTGCCATGCGGATGACGGATCCGAATCTTTGACGAGCTTCGCTGCCCCAATGATGCTGAGTGCGGAGAATCGAGAGGGCAGAAAATTTGCAACATCGTCGCATCGCGCAGCCACTTTGCCGAAGTAGAAGTAGCGATCGTCGGCGTGGCCGATCATGGAATCGAGCGTATTGACGGCTTTATATGCCATGGCCAGCGGAATGCCTCCGATGACCATGTAGAAGAGGGGCGCCATAATGCCATCGGATGCACTCTCTGCGAGGGTTTCGATGACGGCGCGGCTAATCTCCTCCGCGTTGAGATGCTCAGTGTCCCGGCCGACGATACGCGACAGACGCTTGCGCGCGAGCGGAAGGTCATCTGCCTGCAGTGCGTGTGTGACTGCCCTCGCCTCCTGTTCAAGGTTGCGCGCAGCGAGACAGGTCCAGCCTAAGAGCAACTCGACAACGTCGCCAAGGCGGCTGGAACGGCGGCGAACCCTGCGAGGAATGGCCGCAGTGAGCCAATATGTAGATCCAACGACAGCGACGGTGAGCGCCGCGCCGGTAATGAATTCGGAACGTGCGGACTGGCCGCTATAACGCAGTGTTGATTCTCCACAGGAGATGGTCGAGCCAATGAGTCTGACCGGATGTGGAAACCACTCAGGATCGCCTGCAAGCTGATCGACGAGGTAGGACGAGATGAGGAGAGTTTCGCGATTCAACGCGACTCCTTTATTTGCGGTTGTGCTTTGGACGCGACGCCGACAAGGTCGAAGATCTTTGGCAGATCGAATGAGCTTCGCACTGCATCGGCGAGGCGGTTGAGGGATTCTTCTCGTCGTTGCTTCCAGTTATCGAGGCGGTTGGGAGCAGCGAGATGATGGAAGGCGCGTGCCGCTGCGAGAAACGCGTGGCGAAAGCCGTCATCGTCGAAGATGCCGTGGAGGTAGGTTCCGAATGCATTGCCGTTGAGTGCTACGCAGCCGTCGAAGAGATCTTCGTCATTGGCTTTGCCCGATAGGCGAGCGAAGAATGCAGATCCTTCGAGATACTCCGTCTCCCCGATGTGGATCTCATAACCACTCACCCTGGAAGAGGAGATGGGTTGTCCGAAGAGCGAGGACGCGACGAGATTACCGGAGCTGATCCGCGTTGTTTTGTGAGGTTGCATGCTCGTGCGTATCGCGAGGAGTCCAAGACCGCTGATGGTAGAGCTGCTCTCCATGTTGTGAGGGTCGGCGATCTCTGTGCCGAGGATCTGCATGCCGCCGCATATTCCTACCACCAGACCCCTACCAGCGTGATCTAACACGACTCTGTCGATGTGCTGAGAGCGCATCCAGCGCAGATCGTCGGCGGTCTGCTTGCTGCCGGGAATGATGATGACGTCGGCATCGGATAGCTGCTCAGGGGTGCGGCACAGTCGCAGGGAGACAGAAGGTTCTGCGCGGAGAGCGTCAAAGTCAGTGAAATTTGAGAATGAGGGCAGTGCGACGACGGCGATCCGCAGGGGCCTTGATGGATCGTTTGATGATTGCCACTCCGCATTCGTCTGCGAATCGAGAGCGGGAAGACTGAGGCTGTCTTCTTCATCGATGGAAAGTTCTGGGAGATATGGCACAACACCGAGGCAGGGTTTGCCGAGACGATCTTCGATCATGCGAATACCGGGTTCCAATAGTTTGATGTCGCCGCGGAATTTGTTGATAACGAATCCGACGATGCGAGAACGTTCGTGTGGTTCGAGCAGCTCCACGGTGCCAAGAAGAGATGCGAAGACGCCGCCGCGATCAATGTCTCCGATGAGAACGCATGAGGCATCGGCGAACTCGGCCATGCGCATGTTGACGATATCTTGTTGCTTGAGATTGATTTCTGCGGGAGACCCGGCACCTTCCAGAACCATGACATCGTTCTGCGAGGCGAGTGTCTGGTAGCTTTCGCAGGCAAGCGGAAAAAGTTCGCCGACTCTTCGGAGGTGATAGTCGGTGGCGGAGAGATTGCCCCAGATCTTACCGAGGACAACGATCTGTGAGGTCATATCGCCGCTCGGCTTGAGCAGAATGGGGTTCATGTGCACGGAGGGTAGGATGTTGGAAGCCTCTGCCTGGAGTGCCTGGGCGCGACCTATTTCGAGGCCCTCGTGTGTGACTGCGGAGTTAAGCGACATGTTCTGCGATTTGAATGGTGCTACGCGATACCCTTCCTGGGCGAAGATGCGGCAGAGCGCTGCGGCCAGCAGTGATTTGCCGACGTGCGAGCTTGTTCCTAGCATCATGATGGAGCGAGCTCTCATGATGCGGTCTCGTTATCGTAGAAGTCGTAGAAGACTGTGGTCTCGAGGGGTAAGCGCTTTTCCCATCCGGACCGCTCAAGCTCAGGCTCAGTTGCAAATTTGTCAACGTAGCCAAGACAGAGATAGGCAACCGGAAGAATGTGATCGGGGATGCGAAGTACGCCGCGCAGACGAACGGGGTCTAGGATGCTGACCCAGCCGACGCCTACTGCTTCTGCGCGAGCAGCGAGCCAGAGATTCTGCACTGCGCAGACCGTTGAGTAAGCGGCAGTCTCAGGCATGGTTTGACGACCAAGACCGTGGCCACGCTGGTTCTGCGTGTCGCAGACGATACAGATATTCTGCGGGGCTTTGAGAATGCCCTCGAGCTTCAGCGCGTCGTATTTTTCTTTCTTCTCGCCTTCGTAAAGTTCTCTTGCATCCGCATTTGCATCTTTGAAGATGTTGTACACGGCGCGGCGCGTGTCGAGATTTCGAATCACGATGAAGCGTGAAGGCTGCATGAGTCCGACCGAGGGCGCATTGTGAGCAGCAGCAAGCAATCGCTTGAGCAGTTCGCCGGGCAGGGGGCGGTCGAGAAATCCTCGACGAACATCTCTGCGCAGAGCGATCGCCCGATAGATTGCTGATCGGTCGGCTTCGTTGAAGGATGTGTCTTCCGGTATCACCAGGCTCTCGACCATTTGGGGCCCCCTTTTGACTCGGGACGTAGTCGCGACTCGATGCCACCTAGAACTTCGATGCGGCGGCCAAAGAGCCAGATAACGTCTGAGAGGCGATTAAGGTAAGGGAGGACGGTCGGTTGCACGATACCGCCGCTCTCAACAAATCGAACGGCTGCGCGCTCTGCTCGACGGCAGATGGTGCGCGCCACTTCGTAGGCTGCAGACTCGGTGTGAGCGCCGGGGAGTGACCAGTCGGAGAGAATACCTTCGGTTGCCTCGATCTGGTTGACGAGCCCGGTGAGCATGTCGACGTCTTCTTGTGTAATGGCTGGTGGTTGCTTCTTGCTGTCGGGCGGTGTCGCGAGAGCGGAGCCTACACGGAAGAGAGTGCGCTGGATGGTTTCGGTCCAGTCTGCGATCTCTTTCTGCTGGCAGATGCTGCGGGCAAATCCGAGGGCACAGTTCAGTTCGTCGACTGAACCATAGGCCTCGACGCGAAGGTCTGCCTTAGAGACACGGATGCCGCCGGCCAGGCCGGTCTGTCCGCCGTCGCCACGTTTGGTTGCGATGCTCATGTTTATTCTCCTGCTGTTGACTCTGGTGCCAGAGTGTCTTCGATAGTTAGGCGCAGCGTTTTGATGAGTCGAGGACGATCGTATTCGACGACAAGGTCGTCTTCAAGAAAGTCCGCGACAAGAGGAGGCGTTTGGGAGAAGAGGATCGTCTCCGGAAAGAACCACGGTTGATTAGCGCCGAGCTGTTCAATCGTAGCGGCATGGACGATGACTGCAGGCACATGTCGAACGCCAGCCCGCAGAAGTGCAAAGGCCCGGTGATAGCCGTCGCGCAGGAACCAGCGATCTGAGAAGCTGGCGATCTCGAAAAAGGGGCTTCCCGTATGAACGGCGAGAGGAAAGGTCGCATCGTTTGCGATGCGAAAGTGCATGTTTGGATTGCATGATCGGAGGATTAGAGTTTGCCTCGATCGATCGTGCGTCCTCTCGAACTCAGGCGACTTTGCTGCCCCGAATGAGTGGGCAACGAGCGCGGGCCAGTCATCAGCAGAGGGTACGGGAGGGTGGGCGAATCCGTTTGGAAAATAGAGCCTGCGTTGAAATGCGATGAGTGATCTCAGGTCGACAATACCGAGGGTCCACGATAGGCCAGACATCTCTTCTAGGAGGTCGGCTCGATGTGCATGATGCTCAAGCAGATCTTTCAATCTATACGATTCTGAAGTGAGTACGGGGTTGGCCTGTTCGAAAAGATGGCGCTGTTCTGCAAGCGTTCGAGCTCGAACGAGCTTGTCTTCAGTGATGATGGGACGGTATTCGTAGTCGTCCAGATCCCAGCCAGCAAGCTCTCGAATTTGCACTCGTTTCGTGCTCATCGCACCACCACCTTGTGTGTCGCGGCAGCCTCTGCGCATTCAAAAGAGGAGCAGTAAGCTTTGGTGATGTCGTGCGCTGCCTGCTCGGTGTAGCCCAGAAGTGTGCGAAGGACTACGCGCATTACTCCGCCGTGGGTGACCACGATAACTTTCTTGCCTTGTTCCATATTTTTTAGATGCGTGACTTCTTGAAGGATTCGGCTCTCGAAGGCGGCGAAGGATTCGCCTTGCGGTGCAGGTAGAGAAGGGAAGGACTGGAGCCAACGTTGTGCGTAATCCGGATCGCGCTCTTCGATCTCGTTCCATGTCAGACCTTCCCAGTCGCCGAAGTGAACCTCCCGCAGATCAGATGTTTTGTAGAGCGGTAGATTGAAGGCCTCTGCAATGGGAGTGGCGGTGTCTACTGCTCGTTGCAGATCGCTGCTGTAGATCATATCGAATGTTTCGACGGCAAGGCGCACGATGAGATCGGCGACCTGCATCTGTCCTGCGGTATTGATCGGCGGATCCGACTGCCCGCAGAATGTTCCAGCCATATCTGTCTCTGCATGGCGGATGAAGATAAGAAGACTCATAGAATCCACGCTCCGCAGAGATAGACGCCGATCTCGGTGAGCTGAATTGTGGCACCGAAACAGTCGCCGGTTATGCCGCCAATACGTCGCTTGTAGTAGATGGCAGTAAGCCAGCTAATTGCGAGGGTTGTCATCAGCGGCGCTACGGCCTGTTTATTTAGCAGCACTGCAGCGAGTGCAGTACTGAAGACGGTTCCTGCGATGAGGGCTCCAGTTGATGTAAGGCGAGCGATGCGTGCGCCCTGTCCGTCGCCGGGAGTGGATGCCTCGATGCGAGCGGGGGGGAGGAAATAGCTCAAGGGAAGCGGCGTCCACCGACACAGCACACTCGCCGCAATGAGATAACAGGAGACGTGTTGCAGCGGCAGGGCGGCGATCAGGAGCAATCGGCCGACGAGGCTTAGAACGAGTGCTATGCCGCCGTAGCTTCCAATGCGGCTATCGCGAAGGATAAGAAGGATCTTCTCCCGACTGGTTCCACCGCCAAAGCCGTCGGCGACGTCGGCGAGACCGTCCTCATGCAGCCCTCCCGTGACGCATACCAGATAGATGACGACAACGAAAGCCGCTGCCATTCGAGGAAGATGCAGAGCGACCAAGTGATGCAACAGGGCGCCTCCCGCGCCTACGATGACTCCTACGACTGGGAAGAACTTGACCGATCGCGCGAGCGAGTCCACCGCGTACGGTTGCGAGGGCACGCGCAGGCGCGTAAGAAACTGCATAGCCGAGAGGAATTCGGAGACTGGTCGGCGAAGATGAAAGCCTGCACTCACGATGCACCACTCACGCCGGCGGAAGCGAATGTTGCCATCTGCGTGTAGAGCGCGATCGCAGATTCGATGACAGGCATCGCAAGCACTGCACCGGTGCCTTCTCCGAGGCGCATGCCGAGGGACAGGACCGGCGTTATTCGCAGATGATCGAGTAGTAGGCGGTGGCCGGGCTCTTCTGACTGGTGGCCAGCGATGAGATAGCTCGCAACTGGCGGGGCTATCGCCACGGCGAGAGCCGCGGCAGCGGTTGAGATAAATCCATCGATAACGACCACGAGGCTCTGCTGCGCCGCTCCGAGAATCATTCCAGTCATCGCAGCGATCTCAAGACCACCGACACGGGATAGGATGTTGAGTGGTGAGACATCGGCACTGTCGATGAAGTGCTTTTGCAAAACCGCACGCACAATCGCAACCTTATGAAGATGCGCATCAGCCGAGATGCCGGTGCCACGGCCTGTGGCCTTTTCAGGAGTTGCTCCGGTCAAAGCGCAGGTGATCGCGCTTGCTGAAGTGGTGTTGCCGATTCCCATCTCGCCGATGGCAATCATCTTCTTGCCTGCGGCGGCTGCGTCTGAAGCGATCTTCAAGCCGGTGGAGATGGCCTGCTCGGCCTGCTCCTGCGTCATGGCTGCTTCGTGAAGCATATTGTACGTGCCTCGACTCACCTTGTGGTGCAAGAGCCCGTCAATATTCTCAAAATCAGCGTCCACTCCAACGTCGACGACGGAGATATCAACATGATGAAGTCCGGCCAAAATATTGACCGCGGCACCGCGATGCAGAAAGTTCAGAACCATCTGGTAGGTAACTTCGCTCGGGTACGCGCTGACTCCTTCGGCGGTGATGCCATGATCGGCTGCGAAGACGTAGACTCCTTTGGTCATCGGCAGGGCAACAGCTTCCTGGCGAATCGCGAAGACCTGCGCGGCAAGGTCTTCCAGTCGGCCGAGACTACCGAGCGGCTTCGTCAGCGTGTCCAGGTGTGCGCGCGCCTTTTGCCGCAATAGCTCATTTGGCGGTTCGATCCTACGTGCGAGATCCTGGATGCTATGTGCTTTGAAATTCATAAGGATTCCACAAAGTTAGATTGATGAATCGATGGCGGGCGGCGTACGGAGACGTAGTTGAATGTCTTCGCCAGATTTTCAGCCGTAAGGATGTTCTCGGGTGTGCCGGTTACGAACGAACTACCGGGCCCGAGTAGATGTACCTCGGAGAAGTTCCCTTTGATCAGATGCAGATCGTGTATGGATGCCAGAATTGCGAGGCCTTCACTGCGAAGGCGATGCAACAGATCCATAAGCTCAACCTGGCGTCCTATGTCGAGATTCTGTGTGGGCTCGTCGAGTAGAAGGAGTTGAGCCTCCTGGGCGAGTCCCAGTGCAATTTTGACGCGCTGCCGTTCGCCGCCGCTCAACTCGTTGAAGACTCGCCGCCTGAGCGCAATGGTATCCGTCCATTCAAGTGCTCGTTCAATTGCCGCGCGGTCTTCAGGCAGTAGTCCTCGAAGCAGACCGAAGTACGGTGTTCGGCCTTGTGCAACAATCTGTTCGAC
>Ga0193743_1001271_pt1 | contig 18817 bp, 23 predicted proteins | sample L2c2metaG_FD_143038 | JGI IMG/M metagenome (GOLD analysis project Ga0193743, IMG submission 143038) | Soil microbial communities from a riparian zone of the East river system, Colorado, United States - L2c2 | ecosystem: Environmental > Terrestrial > Soil > Riparian zone | place: USA: East River... | reverse complement strand
GTCGGCGTTTCCGGTCAACTTATGCTGGAAGCATTGCTGAAGGGTGAGGCTGGCGCCAACGAGATCGCAGAGTTGGCCAAGGGCAAAGCACGGCGCAAGATTCCAGAATTGGCCGCCTCTCTGGACGGGCATCGGATGAGCGATCATCATCGACGCATGATTCACTACAGCCTGGAGCATTTGGGTTTTCTGGAGGGACAGTTATTGGTTTTAGATGAAGAGATTTTGCTTGAGATAGACAAGGCCGGATTCCGCCCCGCACTCGAGCTGATTAAGACCGTGCCCGGCATCCAACAGGACTCGGCGGTCAGCGTGTTGGCTGGTGGGACCCGACATGCATAGCTTTCCCTCCGCCGGTCATCTCAGCTCCTGGGCCGGTCTGTGTCCAGGAAATCGGCGGAGCGCGGGAAAAGACAAAGGAGGCACAATCACTCGCTGGAATCGTTGGCTCCGGACAACCCTGACACAATGCGCCTGGGCTGCGTCAGCGAAAAAGAACTGTTACCTAAAGGGCAAATTTTGGCGACTGGCAGCAGAAGGCAAAAAGCGTGCCATCGTCGCTGTCGCTCACAACCTCCTTGTTCTCATTTACCATGTACTAGCAACCGGACAACCGTATCGCGAACGTGGTGCAGCCATTATTGAAGAGCAGCAGAAACAGCGCTGCATTCGACATCATGTGAGAGCTCTTGGTCGGTTAGGCATCAATGTCCGCTGCCGACCCGCAGGTTGAACGGTTATTTTCGGAACAGCCCTCTCCTGGACGGACGATTCCGAGTTTCTGCATGCGGTGCTGTAATGTGGAGCGTTTCATCCCAAGTCGTGCTGCGGCACCTCAATCGAGGGCATCACAGCGCAGTTCACTTCTACAAGGGTATGTGAGCTGAACTGGCTTAGCGAGCATGGATTATGGATCGCGCGTGCAATTACCTTCGCCGGTCTACCCTCACCAGAATAAGAGCCCGATTCGAATCAATTTCTTGGCTCCTTAACCTTTCCCCTTGTGATTGACAAATTTCCAACAAACTCGCGAGCCTGTGGCTCCTATCTTCTGACGGCTGGCCTAGAGGTCAGCGGAGTCTACCATTATGAGTCACGCAAAACTCATCAGCGTTGTGTTCTTTGCCGGAATATCCGTGATTCCTGCGGCTTGCGGTGGAAAAATCCACTACCCGAGTTATTACGTTCTGAATCTTCCACCCCCTGCGCCGCAGCCGGCCCAGTCCAAACCGTCGCTGGGTGCTGCTGCCGTACGGCAGTTTTCGGCTCCCAGATTTCTACGCGCCGGGGCTATCGTCTATCGTCAATCGCCGGAGCAACTCGGTTTCTACAACTACGACCGCTGGGCAGTAGATCCGCGCAGCGTTGTCACAAGTGCTTTTGTCGAAGTTCTCGAGTCGCGCAACATATTTCAGTCTGTGCGTACTTCCGACGGACGCGCCATATCGGACTATCTGATTACCGGAACGCTTGATCATTTAGAAGAAGTTGATCAAGGCCATCGGATGTTTATCAACGTATCGATAAGCGCACAGCTGATGAATGTAAATACCGGCAATGTGGTTTGGAGCGATGCCTCCTCACAAACCACGAACCTCGAAGATCATGCGATGGCGGGTCTTGTAGCCGGAATGTCGCAGGCAGCCGAGCAAGCAATTACCAATCTCGTTTCCTCTATGCAGGGACGCCTCCTACAACTACAAGCTTCAGCATCGAAGGGCACAAAGGAAGACCGTCAGGAGTGACTTTCAGTTTGGATTTTGATTTTTGTCAGCAGCTTGCTGCGGCGATGGTACTAATACCACTCACCTTATTCACGCAAAGCGCTGGTATGGCCGGCCTCATCCTCTGGTCAAGAGCTTACTTTGCCAGAAACACGGGCAGGCTCGGTCTGCGGCATTGCGCTGAGATTGTGGTGCGAGTAACAAGCGCCATGATCCTCTTGCACTTTATTGAAATCGTTCTCTGGACGGTATTTTACCGATGGAAGTGCCTCCCGGCCCTCGAGCCTGCTTTCTATTTCTCGGCCACAAGTTTCTCGACGGTCGGGTATGGCGACGTTGTCCTTCCGCCCTTTTGGCGGTTTCTGGGCCCTGTCGAAAGCGTCACGGGCGTCCTTATGTGCGGGCTGTCGGCCAGTCTTCTGTTTGCGCTCGTGACGCGGCTGGTCGGACACGAGGACCGGTTTCTATTGCCATCCCCGAAACAAGTGGCGCAACTCACCGTGGCTGCGCAACACGGCGCAGCTTCATGATCGAAAAGATTCTGTTTCCCGTAGACTTCTCGCCGGCTTGCGTTGCCATCGCGCCGTTTGTAAAGCGAGCGGCGACTGTATTCCAATCTCGCGTAAGCATGCTTTACGTGTGCGACCTCGCTAGCCACAACGGATTCGAGCTTTACCTACGCTCACTGCAGGAGATTGCCGAAGAACACTGGAGCGTCGCACAACGAAAGCTTGATTCGTTCCTCGAATCTGATTTCCCTGTTTCCGGTTGCCCAAGAATCATCCGCTCTGGTGATACGGTCGAACAGATTGCAACGGTGGCCCGTTCGGACGGATTCGATCTCATCATCATGCCGACTCACGCCGGCCGGTTCCGTCGCATGCTCCTTGGATCCACGACGGCAAAAGTGCTCGACGATGCTGCTTGCCCGGTCCTGACGACGGAACATGCAGAGGTTATCGCTCCTCGGCCCCTCGAACACCGCGAATGGCTGTGCGCCCTCGCGATCAACGCAGATTCGGAAAGAGTGTTGGACTTGGCGAACCGTGGTGCATCCGCGGCCGGAGCGAAGTTATCACTGATACATGTCATTCGTAATTGCGGCTCTGCGAAGCTCGATTGTGCCGAAGAGGAATATGCGCGCCAGCGCATTACTGAACTGCAAAACTCCCTCGGCTGCAACGCAATGCTCCATATTTTCCGTGGCTCCGTCAAGGATGCGCTTTTGGACTCGGCACGTCAATCGTCGGCCGACGTACTCATCGTTGGGAGGCCGCAATCTGAGTCTCTCGGTCGTTTGCGCGATCTTACCTACGGCGTAATTCGGGACGCGCTATGCCCGGTCCTGAGTGTGTGATGTCTCCTTTGGAGGGATGAATGTCGAAGCTTACTGAATGGGCACCAAATACCGTTAAGAGTTGGTCGGTTCCAGGTCTGGTACTCGTGATGGCCGCGGCCATCCTAGTGATGATTGTTGGCAACTGGAATAGTTGGGCGAGTCAGCGCGCAGAGCAAAAAACCGATGACGCCTACACGCGATCGGATGTCACGCCTCTCAGCACAAAGGTCGGCGCTCTCGTCGCCAGCGTACCGGTCTCGGACTATCAACCGGTCAAGTCGGGACAATTGCTTGTCCAGTTAAGAGACGACGATTTCCGCGCCTACGTGCAACAGGCTGAGGCGGGTGTTGCGGCTGGCGAAGGTGCCCTCATCAACAACCAGCGGCAGAAGCAACTGCAGGATGCCCGCATTGCACAGGCAGGCGAGGGAATCAAGGCCGCACAGGCGGATATCGCCGCCGCACACGCCGGCATTGCAGCGGCCAGTTCCGCGATAGCCAACGCTCGGAGCGCGATGGACGCGACTCAGGCGGAAGTCCAGCGAACAGACCTGGAACGGCGCCGTCAAGAGGCGTTGATAGCGGTCGAATCGGCAACGCGGCAGAAAGTAGAGCAGGTCGCCTCAGCGGCCGACAGCTACAAGGCTCAACTCGCTAGCCGGAATGCAGAAATCGCATCAGCGCAGGCGCAACTGTCCAGTCGCGAGGCGGATCTGGCGAAAGCTCAAGCTGAGTTAGGCAGTAAGAACGCCGAGTTCGAAGCACAAAAGCGTCAACGTGCAGTGCTCGATTCGCAAGAAATGGTGCTCAAAGCCGACTTGAACGTCCAAAAAGCAACCCTCGTCGTCGCACAAAGCAACTTGGGATATACGCGCATCGTGGCGCCCGAGAACGGAAGGGTTGGGGAACGGAAGGTGTTGCCAGGGCAAATGGTCAGTCCCGGAACACAGGCCATCTCCCTCGTCCAGGACTACGTGTGGGTACAGGCAAACTACAAAGAGACTCAAACACGGCACATGCGCCCCGGCGATCCTGCCGTGATTCGAGTCGATGCCCTTCCAGGCGTTGTGTTGCAAGGCAGCGTAAACTATCTTTCACCTGCTAGCGGTTCCAGCTTCGCCCTTCTGCCGCCTGATAACGCGAGTGGCAACTTCACCAAAATCGTTCAGCGCGTCCCGGTAAAAATCGTTTTTGATCCCGGCCAGCCCGCGGTTCAGCGATTGCGTAATGGTCTTTCGGTGATCACGAGCGTTCGGATTAACGGTGGAGAGTAATAAGCGCGTGCGAAGTTCCTATGGCAACTGGAAATACTGAAAGCACACGAACCCAAGCGGCGCCCTCGCAGATCTCTACCCATCCCTACATCGGCATTCTCGGCGTATTCCTGGGCGCAGGAGTAGCCACCATGAACAGCCGGCTCGTCAGCATCGGGCTGCCCGATCTGCGCGGCGCCAATGGTTTTGGGTTCGATGAAGCCTCCTGGATTCCGACTGTACTTGATATGGCGCTGATGTTCAGCGGAGTCTTTTGCGTGTTTTTGAATGCCCGCTTCGGCCCGCGCCGAATTCTGCTCCCGTGTGCAGCCGTATTCACGATCGTGTCGCTGGCCCTTCCGTTTTCCCCAAATCTGTGGGTGATGTTACTACTGCAGGTGATTGCCGGGTTGTCGTGCGGCACTTTCTACTCACTTACTCTGACCTTTGCCCTAGTCGCGTTACCAAAGCGTCTCGTAATTTGGGGTATTTCCGCATATGCGGCAGACATCGTTTTCTCCAGCAACATTGCCGAGGCACTCCAGGGGTGGTACGCCGAACATCTGTCCTGGAATTGGATCTTCTGGAACGCTGCGGTCTTTACGCCGCTGATGTTCATTTGCGTCTATCTTGGCGTCCCCCGGCGCGGTCTGCCGTCAGAACCCGGACCAAGCTGGCGTGGGTTCGCCTATTTCAGCCTGGGTCTCGCTCTGTTGGTCGGCGCCTTCGACCAGGGCGAGCGGCTCTATTGGATGTACTCCGGAGTGATCGTCGCAATGTTGGCCGCCGGATTGTTCCTGCTTGTTGTAACCTGCATTCGCCGCGGTCGTCAGCCGAGCCCGCTCGCTAATCTGGCCTTCCTCAATACGCGAAACATCATCATTCTCGCCACATCGATTTTGGTATTCAGATTCGTCCTCCTAGTAGCTTACGTTCTTATCCCAGGCTTCCTGGGTAACATTCAGGGTTACCGCGCGCTTCAGACCGGCCAAACTCTAGCCTGGGTTGCGTTGCCTCAGTTTGTAGTGGTATGGCTGGTCGCACTCGCGATCATCCATGGAAATTCGCGGCTCGTCATGGCAGTAGGGTTCACGGTGATTGCGTCCGCAAGCTGGATCTTCTCGCGCATCGACTCGTCCTGGGCGGGAACGAGTTTTCAAATCGTGGAGCTAACCTTGACGGCTGGCCTCGCTTGCGCATACATCGGAATGGTGGGCAGCATCGTCCTGCAGGCCCTGGAGGCTGGTGCGCTGAAGAGTGCCGCGGCCATCGCCACCTTCTCCGGGCTCATGCACTTCAGTCGCATCTTTGGCGGTACCGCCGGCGTTGCCATCCTCACGCATTTCATATCTGTGCGCGAGAAGTTTCATTCCAACATGCTCGGACTTCATGTCCAATCCGGGAATTGGCTCACGACTGAACGCCTGCAGATGTTCACGGGAGGACTGCTACCGGCATCGACGGGGCTGGACGAGTCGCAGGCACGCGGAGTGGCTTTGCTCAGTAACCAGGTTCGCGCGCAAGCCTACACCATGGCGATTGCGGACGGATTCGTGCTGATTGCATGGGTCGTGTTTGCCTTTCTGCTAGTCATGCTGCTGCTTAAACCCGGCAAGATTAGTTACAAAGACTTAAGGAAAATGGAATGACCACTCGATACTTATTCCGTCTGCTCGGATTCGCCGGGTTGGCTCTACTAGGCCTGCCGCAAGCAGGACTAGCTGAAGTCCAACACATCACGTTGCAAGACGCGATTCACGTCGCAGTAAATCAGAACCGTGCACTAAAGATTGCTCGCCTGAAAGTCGAAGAGAATCAGCAAAAGAAGGCGGGCGAACGTTCTTCCTATTTCCCAAGCTTAACGAATCAATCAAACCTCTTGCATGTCACCGACCTCGAGACTATTGCGATTGCCGCCGGCGGCCTTGGACACGTCGCCGGTGCGCTCATTCCACCAGTGGGGGCTAGCCTCCTTCAAGGCAATAAGAACGTTTATTCCAGCGGCACGATGCTCTCGCAGCCCTTGACCCAGTTGATACGCATTCACCAGCAGAACCGGATCGCAGCCGCGGACGTCGCTCTTTCTCGCGATGACGTGAGGAAGGCTGAAAACGAAATCGCAGTGCAGGTCCACACGGTCTACTACGGCATTCTGATCGCGGAACTGCAAAAGAATGCCGCCCAGCAGCAAACCGAATATGCGAATGAGAGTTTGCACGAAAGCGAGGAGGATGTTCGTAAAGGCAGCGCTCTCAAGGTTGCGGCAATTGGTGGCCGCGCCGATCTTCTCGAAGGCCAGCAGTCCATATTGACCGCTGATCTTCAAATTGCAGACCTGAAAACCGAGCTGAATAATTTGCTCGGGCTGCCACTCAATACTCAGCTGGAGCTGGATCCTGCGGTGCCTACAAGTTTCGATAACCTCGATAAGGCGGAGTACATAAAGATCGCCTGGGAGAAGAATCCAGAGATCCTGACTGCCGAAGATACAGTAAAAAAAGCGCGGGCGGGTGTCGCGGTAGCGAAGAGCGCCTATATTCCCGATATCACGGCCTACGCTCGCCATAGCTACCAGGATGGCGTTCCGTTCCTGGTGCATAATTTCGGTACTTTCGGCATTACCCTCAGTTATGACGTCTTCGATTTCGGTAAGCGGCGGGCCAACGTCCACGCGCAAGAGTACGCGCTTGCCCAAGCCCAGGAGAATCTCCGGAAACTGAAAGACGACGTGGCCGTCTCCATTGAACAAAACTACAACAAGGTGGAGCGGACTAAAACCATGGTTGAGGTCGCGCGCCAAGTGGTCGCCTTGCGTGATGAGAACGATAGGCTCGCAGGTAACCAGTTGACTTACGGCGTAGCTCAGGTAGCAGAGCGAAGGCAGGCGAGCGCCGCCCGTTACAAGTCCCAAGCCGACCTGTTACAGGCCAGTTTGGGATACCTCCTGGCAAGGGCTGAACTAGAGCAGGTAATCGGTCGCACGCCTGGACTCTGAAGGCCCCTCAGCAACGGCTTACGGACTGTTCTCAACAATATGCCCCTTTCTAATGCTCTCTTCCTGTGAATACATCTCAAGAGCTTTAAGCTTTTGCGAAATATCTAGGATTCCTTTTCAGAATAGATTCATTCTCGCTTGCAACCTAGCGCGAGCCCAGGATACGACCCCTCAGTTTGAGGTTGGTCTTAACTATCCTGGTTAGGCTTTGGTGCAAAGTTTGTGCGTCGACGGTTCGCCCTTAGAATTCTTTAAAATTGCGGATCGGGCGGCGAGCACGGCGTTCCATAATTCCGGCATTGTGGCTGAGGAGCCACCCAATGTCCGGGTCTTAAACTGATGTTTCTTAATTTTCTGCACAAGCTCGATGCCGGCGGATTGTCACAGTCGCGCTGTCGAAGCGCTTGAATCCTAGCATCGGTCCGATCCGTTGCTTGATGCGCCGATGGTTCTCGAACGGCACGATGTGAAGCGGCGTAGGCGTCGAGAGTGATCACTCGTGGCGGCCCAACACTCTTCATCGCCTTACATAAAAAGTGTTTCGCAGCGTCCACATCCCGCCTCTCGCTGAGATAGAAATCGACAGTTCGCCGACTTTATCCAATGCCCGGTACAGATAGGTCCACCGGCCCTTCACCTTTATGGAAGTCTCGTCACACCGACACGATCCGCCAACCGGCCGCGCATAACGGTTCCAGCATTTCTCGAATTCTGGCACGTAGTGCTGCACCCAACGCAGATTCGTTGTGTGGACGAGGATCACTCCACGCTCGGCCATCGGGAGACACATCCATCATTGAGCCAGGAAGCTATTAATCAGCACCATACCGACACCATCAATATCAGCTTTGTACTTTTGACGAGATCAAGAAGGCCAGCGACGCGTTGTGCATCTGCTGCTAGTCTAGGGGTCCTCGATAACGCGAGCTTGCCCTTGGGAGATAACCGTCGTGTCGACTTCTCGCGTGCAATGATCTTCAGGAGAAGCAACCTTGGTGCAAGCGAGATGAGCGACTTGATGGTCCCGAAACTTGGCTTCCATACAGAAAGCAGGAAGTAGCGGCGGAACTTGATCAGAAGCTAACTTCAAAAGATGACTCAAGTGAGCATGCAAGCAGCACGCCGCAAGTTTACACCTGAGTTTACAAACCGAATCGATAAGATTGCAGTTTTTCGTCCGCTGGGGCAGCCGAGTTGCGAAGCATTTTGAGCTTGGAAGCGTCTGGTGGTCCATCCACTCTCGAATCTGATCGCCACGGACCAAAGTCAGTGCCGGGGACTGGATCGAACTCGAGTTCGACACCCAAAAGCAGGTACTCACGTTTGAAGCGATCGGATAAGGCCTCGCTTTCCAGACAATGACGAGGCTGATTGAGAGCGGTACGCTTTCACAGTCGGCAACAGCGCAGGTAGGAATGTAGCCGATGAGTTGATGGCAATTCGACAAATGACGACACCCCGGCCAACATCCGGCAGAGCCCGCAACTCAGCTTCAAGTTATCTTCTGTGTTTGCTATACGTTCTCGGTGTCGGACTTTGGTCCTTGGCCTGCCTTTCTTAAGGCATGCACCGAAGGCCACCGAACGATCTTGTCCGACATAGGAAATCTCTCTTCCGCTGCCACGTACCAGTTACAGGGCTTGCAGTTGCAGGACCGACTGCCTCGTCCACTTATGCCATCGCCGTTTGGGGCCTCACTGTGGATCTAGGTTTCAGTAGCTCGTTTCCGTGGTCGACTAGACCGCTATCGAACTGGATGGTCTGGCTCGGGTTCGCGTTGGTGGCGAATTTAAGCGCTTTTCTCCGGCCGTCGGAGAGTCCGGCAGAAGAGAACCGCATCCTGGCTACCCGTTTTGCTCGAGGTTTTAACGATCGCCAAATGGCCTCTTGCACTGGAAGAGCAAACGCCAAGCCAGATAGCCATGAGTAAAAGCGTGAACATTCGATCTGGACTCGTACTGCTGGCTTTTGTATTCACTGCTCAAGCGGCAGACTTGAAGCGCGAGACTCTTTCAGCATGGGAAGTATATGTCGGATCAGCAACGGCCGAGATGCACGAGCGCCTTCGACCGGATCGATCTTTTCTGATACTGGATGAAGATCACGATTCAATATCTAAGGTAAAGAACGGCGAAATTATTGTTTTGCACAACGGCTCTAAGGGGTTGAAAAACGTTCCATCGGGTCTCATCCATGATTGGACTGGCGCCGCATTCATCCCGGGCGCGACACTCGACCAGGTGTTCTCGGTCACCCGCGACTATGATCACTTCAAGGATTTTTATCATCCGAATGTGGTTGATTCCAGAACTCTGTCTTCCGGCCACGCCGACTCCCGATTCTCGATGGTTTTGATGAACAAGTCGGCGGTTGTAAACGTCGCGATCGATGGCGATTACCGCTGTTTGTTCTTCCGGGTAAATGAGCGCCGCTGGTACAGCATCTCTGAAACAACAAGTATGCGGGAAATAGAGGATTACGGCACGCCAAAACAGCGCGAACTGAACGACGGGCGGGGGAAGGGTTTACTTTGGCGACTATTCAGCATTGCTCGTTTCGAAGAGCGTGACGGCGGAGTGTACGTCGAACTCGAAGCGATCGCATTGAGCCGCGATATACCCGTTTCGGTGCGATGGCTGATCGAACCCATTGTGAGCCGCTTGTCCCGAAGTTCGTTGATGACCTCCCTTCGCCAGACCGAAGACGCCGTGCGCTCTCGTACAACGTCAGTGAGTCTCTCTGCAGACATCCTGCGAGCAGGAAGACATTGAGTGCGAATACCCGGGGAGGACAACGGATGGCGTCAGCTAGACTGCCAGCCGTTCAGAGACAGAAGCGAGCAACGGCGAGTAGACCTGCCTGAGAATTTCCGTGCGGAATTCCTCTCCTGAGTCGAGTTGTTGGACGGCACGAAAGCGAGCGAGCGCTCGAACAACAGGACCTATTCAGATCACGCGCAATCCGCCGGCGAGGGCGAAGCCGGCCATGGTCGCTAATTCCATTCCGGCATCATTGCTCTTTTGGCAAATGACAACCAGCGAGTCACAGGCCTGAAGCTGTTCCACGCCTTTACCGATGATATTCGCTTCCGAGATGCGGCGTACTTCGTTGAACGCTACGCCACCGCGGCCGGGAAGAAGCTTCGCGCGATTGATAAAAGAACCCTGGGTTTGGTTGCAGAAATATCATTGGCGCGGCAATATTCGGGAGTTGCAGAATGTTATCGAGAGGGCTGTCATTCTCTGCGATCGGGAGACTTTCACAGTTGACCAAAGCTGGATGCAGCACGATACGGCGGCAGCTTCGGCTGGTCTGGTTCGCTTGACGGAGGCCCGCGCGAACCGCGAAAGAGAAATGATTGCAGCGGCTCTGACGCAAAGTCGGGGGCGAATTTCCGATCCGTCCGGTGCGGCCGCCAAACTTGGAATTCCCCGTTCTACGCTCGAATCGCGAATCAGGAGCCTGCGTATCAACAAACACCGCTTCCGTGAAGAGCCCCTGGGAGAGACGAGTATAACCGCCGCCCAGCGCAAGCTGGCCAATAGCCATCGTGCTTGATCTCGGCGTGTCTGTACCTAATAGCGAAACAATTGTCTATGAGCGAGTTTGAAAAGGGGCGATTATTTACCCTAGCAGATTGACTCCTTCTCGAACCGCTTACGATACCGATCTCATCGATACCGAATGGGAATCACTGGTACCGCTCGTGCCTGCCACCAAAGCCGGTGGCGGCCCGCCAAAACACAGCCGCCGCGAGATCCTCAACGGCATCTTCTATGCCGTTCGCAGTGGTGGTGCCTGGAAACTGCTTCCTCATGACCTTCCGCCTTGGCGCACCGACTATCACTATTTCTAGTTCTGGCGCCGCACTGGAGTCTGGCAGCAGATCCATGACAGGTTGCGGAAACAGGTGCGGGAGGCAGCGGGTCGCAACCCGAACCCGAGTGCCGCGATTCTGGATAGTCAATCCATACGCACCAGTGAGGCGTGAGGCGTGCGCGGCTATGACGCTGGCAAGAAGATCCATGGGCGCGCAAATGCCATATTCTGGTCGATATCCTCGGCTTTTCTGTTACTGGTCGTGGTCACGGCGGCCAACAGGCAGGACCGGAACGGAGCACAACTCTTGTTGGCGCCTCTGGCAAAACAGTTCTGGCGCTTGCGCCTGATGTGGGCCGATGGTGCCTACGCCGGCGAACTGGAAACCTGGACCCGCGCGGCTTACGCAAATGGGGGAGGGTGCGGTTGGAGATTGTGCGGAAGCCGAAAGGACAAAAAGGATTTGCCGTCCTGCCCTGGAGGTGGCGAGTGGAACGGACATTCGCTTGGCTCTGCCGGAATCGGCGACTTCGATGCGACTACGAACGCTTACCGCAGACCACGGAAGCACTCATTTACGTTGCCATGATCCGCCTGATGACACGTCGGCTCGCCACCTCGTGAGCCTTTTCAAACTCCCTCTGAATCGGAACGTCAGGGACGCAGGGCTGCCTGTCTGGAGTCAATAAATAAATCCAGTCGTGTTGCCTCACCAGACTTTCACTTTTCGCCCATCAGCTGCCAATGGAGTCGATCATCGTTCCTTGAAATCGCCCGCACAAGGGGCGCCAACACGTCATCGGTAGCCTTCGCAACCGGATCGGCAATCGAAGAGACCGTTTCGATGTATACGCGAACGTTCTGAGTGTCGGAGTGGTCAAGGACCTCTGCGATGTGCGATGTGGAACATCGAGGCACCTTCCTCGGCCATATGAGTTGCGATCGAGAACCGAAACCGTCTCGGGTTGATCACCAGCCGCCGGTGGGTTCTCGGTGAGAGCAGGCTCACCTCCTGGGCAAAGCGCCGCATTGTCTGGTAGATGGTTCCTTCCGGGTTGATCGGCGAGAGCCAGTGAAGTAACGGAGCATCGGAACCGCCTGCTGCAATCCTTCCAGCAGGCGCCCAACGTGGCACTGATCGGACGGCTCCTCGTCTCGCGGCGCGAGGTACGCTTCTTAACCCGCGGCACCTCGACCTGGTAAGCAGCTGCGGCGTTCGTCTCGAACCGAACGAAGTCTTTGTTGCGTAGCCTGGCACTGGCGTTTGGGTTATGGCCCAGTTCCAGGTGAAGCATCACAACGGCCCCGTCCCGATCCGTGCCTAATTCGGATAGCGGGCGGCGCCGCACCCAGATATAGATGTGGAAACGATACTCCGTCCAGCCCAGCGGCTTCATAGCCTACATGAAACAAGAGGATCTGAAGGCTTGTTTTGCTGAGATGAGCCGGCGGTCGCTCGCATCACCAATTCCCAACTTGCGGCGCTTCCTCGCCGCATCGCCACTTTTCGGCAAATCGGGCAATTGGTGATGGGCGATCATTCGATGACACGCCCTTACACACGGACCGTTGAAAATACAGGGCGATTGTGTCGCTCCAAAACGGCAGCCTGACTGCCTTCTTGAAGACATGATTTGTGAAACCCCTGCACTGGGCAGATTCGCCGCGAATGACAAAGTCCTCTGGGAAGCTTCCGCCATCGCCAGATTCCTTGACGAGCCAGGCAATGAGTCGTTTACTGGCCTCTATGAACTTTTCACCCCGCAGTTGGTCGCCTTCTACCGGGCGCGCAACTGCGATCCGGGGCTTTCGGAAGACCTCGCACAGCTCGTTATGTTCACCGTCTACCGCAAAGCGGGCCAGATTCGCGATCGGGCACTATTTCGCTCATGGCTTTTCAGAATTGCGTACAACGCTCTGTGTCGTCACTATGGCAAGCGCGAAGTCGATACTGTGTATCTGGAAGACTCCGTCGATCGCCTGACCAGCGTGTCCGCCGAGCCTGGGCCGCCGGCTTTCGAGTTCATGCGGTGGATGGGATTTCTGAATCCCCGAGAACGTGAAGTGATGACGCTGCGATTCGTCGAACAGTGGGAATACCACGAAATCGCAGCCGCCAAGGATATGCCGATCGGCACCGTACAGTCGATCGTCTTTAACGCAAAGAAAAAGCTGGCTCCGCGATTAACAACAATTGATCACGGATCCCGGCAGAAGGTTTCGTCTGACCAGACAATCTCGCCGCTGTCAGGTTTCCATCCGAAGCTGCCAGTGTGGCTGAGTCTTTGGGCTCCTGCCAAATAGGCCTCGCGCCGTCGGAGTTCCTGACTGAGAAGCTCGTGCTCAGTAACGTCGATGGCAGTGCCAACGATTCTTTGCAGTGTGCCATCCTCGACAGATCCTGCTCGTTTCGTCGGATATTTTCGATGGAGAGACAGACGATCCGGTCCGGATCATGATATTCGAGCGGCGACAGCAGCACCGCGCGCACCACGCTGAACATAGCCGTATTGCCGCCGATACCCAGCGCTAACGTGAGGATCGCCGTGAAGCTAAACGAAGGGCTTTGGCGCAGGGTTCGCCAGCCATAGCGGACATCTTGCTAGACGGTTTCCAGAACACCGAGGCTATTCATCTGATAGATCTCCTCCCGCACTAAGATGGGGTTTGCCGAGTTTGCGGCGAGCGGCGGCGCGTGCGTCGGCGGGCGGCATGCCGCGTGCAATGTTGTCGTCCGTTTCCATGTCGAGGTAGAACTGGAGGTCACTGGCGCTCTCCGCGTCTTGTCTGGAACGGCTAAGGAAGCGACGCCATAACATAAGTCCTTACTCCGTGGCGGGCCGCAAGACGCTTCCAATGCCAGTGACCAGACGCTGCCAGCGCGAAGTCTCCGCGGCAAGCTGCTTCCGGCCTTCGCGCGTCAAGCGGTAATATTTGGCCTTCCGGTTGTTTTCGGATGTACCCCAGAAAGCAGCGATCCAGCCGCGCTCCTCTAAGCGATAGAGAGCAGGATAGAGCGAGCCGTGCTCTACCTGCAGGATGTCATCGGAAGCGCGTTCAATAGCGTGGGCGATGGTATGGCGGTGCCCAGGTCCGAGTATGAGCGTCTGAAGGATAAGCATGTCGAGGGTTCCCTGCAACATGTCGCCTTCCGATTTTTTGGGCATTACTCTCGTAGTTTACTCCATATGACGTTCGAATAGAAGAGCAGGGCCTTTACGCTTCGGCCTGCCAGATTGATCATGTTATTTTAGCCACCAATTTCGACTTGCCTTTCGAGAACGATATGTAGGCTTATCGGAGAGTGGACCCGGGAGGGAGGCATCCAGTAAGTTTTTGAATGAATTCTTTACGCCGCCCTTTCTTGCATCATCTCAATGGAAGTCATCGGAAGAAACCATTGGCGCGACGAAAGATAAGGGTTCTATGTCTCCGGCTTTCACGGAGACCGCGTTGGATTGGTTCTGTAGGACACTTTTGCGCAGATAATTCAGGCCCATTCGCACAAACAGCGTGCCCTTTTCCTTTTCGATTGTGCAGAGACACGCGAAGTGCGGAATATCCACCGGCCGATGTATCCGCTGCGGGAGGCTCCAACGGCTTGCGCTATCTGGTGAAGGGTGGTACGCCGTGGGGGCTCATCCCGCACCACGACAATTGCCGCATTCCCGGCCAGAGCTTCCTGGGCACAAGGCAGCCAGGCGGAGTGCTTTCAATATCGATGCCATAAAAATGGCGATTTATCGACATTTGACGATAAATCTCACCACGCGCGCCGCGATTTAGGCCCCGAGCCCAACGGCAGATTACTCGCCCAGATCACTCAGCTCGCCTCGATGTTTCTGAGCTGAAATGCTCTGCTAAAGTCGGGCCCGATTGTCGAAATCTTACTATCCACTCCGCGCGGTTTGGCAGGTGAAATGCCCTATTGAGTTTGTGGAAGAGCCGTATTTATGAAACCGAGTAACAGCGCCCGATCGAAAGCTAGGGAAATGACTTCGTCGAGATGCTCGCCAGTTGGCAAAATACCCCGCGAGATCTGGGAACAGGAGGAGGAGATCGAGTCGATATTCTGGGATCTGGTTCGGCTTAATCCTACTACACGTTTACACCGCTCACCAGGTCGGACCGACAATACTTGGAAGCGACATGTCGGGGCGTGGATCGCGGTTGCCGCATACCTAATCATTACCATCCTCCCCTTCTATCTCTTGTGGCTCAAGTTTATAGACTAGTGGCCTGTCGCAGAGCTAAAGTCACCAACGCCGTCTGCTGATATCACTCCGCCAGCCCATTATTAAAGGGGTTCGAGCTGACAGCAGATTCGCCACTGGTAACGTTTTCCCCAAGACAGGCCACTAGTGTGGTGCTTCCTAAATAGCTAGACAAAGACGGAAGGGAGTCTTAGGCTGGAAAGATGTGGAGTGCGGCGGAAGCAATGGCAGTCAGTCCTGAGGAGAAATCACTGCTGGAACAACTACTCAGCGCGGGCAGTACTCCACAGAATGTGGTATTTCGAATTCGCATTATATTGAGTGCGGCAGAAGGTGTATCCAACAATGAGTTGGCGGGACGGTTGTCTACGACACGAACAACCATTCTGAAATGGCGGCAGCGCTTCGTCGAGTTTGGTATTGAGGGGATTTTGGCGGATGCACCTCGATCCGGCCGCAAGAAGAGCATTAGCCGCGAAAAGGAAGCGGCGATTGTAGAGGCGACTCTAAAAACCAAACCCCGGAACGCCACACATTGGAGCACACGCCTGATGGCGGCCACGCAGAAAGTGAGTGACACCAGTGTTCATCGAATCTGGCGGGCTCATCGGCTGCAACCGCACCACGTGGAGAGGTTTAAGGCCAGCCAAGACCAGAGTTTGTCGACAAAGTGAGGGACATTGTTGGTCTCTATCGAAATCCGCCGGAAAACACCTTGGTTTTCAGTGTAGATGAGAAAAGTCAGATTCAGGCATTGGACCGTACCCAGCCGATTTTGCCGCTGCGCGAAGGCCTGCCAGAACGGCAGACGCACGACTACCGGCGCTATGGAACGACGACATTATTTGCTGCTTTGAATGTGTTGGACGGAACGGTGATCGGGCATTGTTCGCCGCGTCATCGGCACCAGGAGTTCTTGAAATTCCTAAACAAACTCAATGAATCTGTCGTAAATGGGCAAGAACTTCACCTGGTTCTCGATAACTACGGAACGCACAAGCATCCGACTGTCAAAGCCTGGTTGGCGGAGCGGCCCAACTACCATCTGCACTTCACTCCGACAAGTTCTTCTTGGCTCTACTTAGTCGAACGCTTTTTCGCTGAAATCACTCAGCGGCGAATTCGCCGTGGCAGCTTTTCAGTGTCCCCGCGCTGATCAATGCTATTACTGATTACATTCGAGATCGCAACAAGAAACCAAAACCGTTCACTTGGGTAGCCTCTGCCGATCAGATCATCCGTAAGGTCCGTCGTTGTCTAGCTATCTCGGAAGCAGGACACTAGGTTGCCAACCTGCACTGCGGCGCCGGGCATTAGGAGAAAGAGAGACGCAAGACATACGGACGAGTGTTAGCGTGCGGGCTCAATATTACCACCGCCGGTCCGCGATCCTTAAAACGGCGGTGCTTCGGTTGGCCGTAAGCGAAAATGACCTTTGCCGAATCCATTGCCATTTCGCGGAGATGTTGATCGTTATCCGGGCCGGTTGACTCGTCAGTCTAAGCTGAGGAACGCCTGCTGGTCTTCCGACGTTACCGATGATCTTCGCGCAGTAGCTCAAAAGACTCCAGATCGCAGAGACCATCGTCGTCGTAATTTGATACAGACAGGATCACCTGGACACGCCTGCGAATAAAGGATTCTTCCGGTTGGTGTAGGTAAATCGTGAGTGATTCCAGCTCCGGAATTGTCAATGATTCCACTCCCCTCTTCCTTTCTGGACGAGCCCTGTTGACTCAGCTCGCTGCATTTCTTCGTGCACGCGAGCTTCCAACGATGAAATGGAGCCGATCCGTACACTTGGCGCAGGTTGTTTGAATTCAGAAATGAGTCCTTGGAGAACTTCAGTGTCTGTGCCCGAAGCCAGCCGCAGTGGCGCTAACCGGCGCTCGGACGTGTGGAATACCAGTCGCCCTTTTGTGCAGTATCAGAGGGCGAATTAAGCAGCGTTGACGAGGGTGTCGTAAAACATTCTTCAATCCGACGGCGCGCCGACCGGACGTTTCGCAGCAGGTTAGGTTCGCGGTCGAGATTGCGCATCGCGAGGTTCCGCTCGGAAGCGTATTGCCCCTCGTCCAGCGCGTCCGCGCTCATCTCGATAATAATTCCTTCGCGATTCTGAACGACTTGTCCCAGATCCGCCGCCTTGCTCTCAAGAATCCTATTTTGAAGTGGATTAATTAGGCTCGTTCTTCGTCATATCTTGTTTCTCTTAATGGCTCAAAACGGTTCGTGGTGCACACTCACTTCAATCGGGAAATGACAGATCCGAACGTTCGTGCAGATTTCTCACGACAAAACGATGTCCTTGCGACAAACTGCCGTAATACCTAAGCGCATCGCGGTCACTGCCTTGAGGTCAAGAAACGCTGCCGTGCTGTCGCGGTGCAGTAAGCCGCAACGAAAAGGCGACGCACAAAACAATCTGGGCTGCCTCCGGGAGCTGGTAGAACTTGCCATGATGCCTCCAATGGGCCGGGGGGTTCGGGCCGGAAATTTCCTGCTGCTGTGTGCGGCTTGCATCCGGGGGGGGACGTTGTCTGCAAAGGCCAGGGGTCGGTCGGAGCAAAGAGGCGCTTCTTGATCAGCGATGATCGAGGATATTCGCTCGTGAGACATCGATGCGACCCCGGAGAAAGAGCTAAGCGACGATACCGTGTTGCGCCGCGTCAAAACGCGAAGACCCGGAGCAAGCCAGTCGATAGTGCGTGTGCTGAGCGAGGATGGATTAGGCATGGCGCAAGAAGCAGGGCTACGGGACGATGCTAATAGACTTGGAACGGTCTCAGGTGATTGACCTACTGCCAGTGCAATCCGCTGATAGCTTTGCTCAGTGGCTCGGTTTGCATCCATAAGTGGAAGTGATCACCCGCGATCGGTCCAGCTTGTATGCCGATTGAGTGCGGCCCAGACGAGTAGAGTAGTTGTTCGTTGCAGATCAGAACTCCCGCGCGTTCTCCGCCGACGAACAACGTCGAAGCGCCACAGAGATTCAGCGGCACGCCGCTTTGGCTAACAGATGCCACATGCCGATCGCAACTGGAATTCGCCGGTCGAGGGTAACGGAATCGGATCCCATCGCGATGACTGTGTTTCGGTACGCCGAGGTTCGTGACTCCTGTGCGGACAAAGACCTTGCAGCCTATTGCCTGCCTTCAAAGATATTATGTACAGACACGCCGATATCAAGCGCGGTGGCTATTGGCCAGCTTGCGCTGGGCGGCAGCTGTACTCGTACTCTCCCAGGGCTCTTCACGGAAGCGGTGTTTGTTGATACGCAGGCTCCTGATTCGCGATTCGAGCGTAGAACGCGGAATTCCAAGTTTGACGGCCGCACCGGACGGACCGGAAATTCGCCCCCGACTTTGCGTCAGAGCCGCTGCAATCATTTCTCTTTCGCGGTTCGCGCGGGCCTCCGTCAAGCGAACCAGACCAGCCGAAGCTGCCGCCGTATCGTGCTGCATCCAGCTTTG